>Ga0137418_10001130_pt1 | contig 24471 bp, 25 predicted proteins | sample CZODoug3_1_2_16f_FD_122242 | JGI IMG/M metagenome (GOLD analysis project Ga0137418, IMG submission 122242) | Vadose zone soil fungal communities from Angelo Coast Range Reserve, California, USA - CZODoug3_1_2_16fungal (Hybrid Assembly) | ecosystem: Environmental > Terrestrial > Soil > Vadose...
TCGTTGATGAGCGCAATCACCACGAACATCAGTCCCGTCATCGCCGCCGCGGACGAGCCGACGATGACATAGAAGGTCTCCCAACCAGAGAGCTGCGGCATCACTTCGCCGGAAGGCCGAGCAGCTGCGCGGGATTCCGGCGCGCCATCCGATCGATGTCCTGATCGCCGAAGCCGTGCGCCTTCATCGCGCCGATGAACGCGGCGAAGCCGTCAGTCGGCAGCGGGTTGCCCTTCTGCCCGAGGTCGGACGAGAGGATGCAGAACTCCGGACCGACTTTTTTGATCGCGTCGGCAAAGCGATCCATGCGCGCCTTGCCGTCGGCGTCGCCGATGTTGCCGCCGACGAACTCGATGAGCGCGCCGAGCCGCGCGGCCTCCTGCATCTGCGGCACGGTCATGCGGATCGGATCGTTCATCGCGTGCGTGATGACGATGCGCTGGACGCCCTGGCGCTTCGCCTCGCGCACCAGCATCAGCCCTTCGTCGGCGGATACATGGCCGGTTGCGAGCACGAGGCCGTGCTTCGCGATCGACGCGATGACGTCCTTCGTGGCCTGCAGGAGCTGGCCGTCCTTCGACACGCTCACGAAGGGACGGTTCTCTTTCGAGAAGCGCACCTGGTTCTCGGCGTCGAAGGTGGACATCCAGACGAGCCTGCCGCGCGCGCCGGTCGTCGCGGCCATGTACTCGACCGCGGCCGGGTTGATGCCGCCGACAGTGAGATTCAAGTCGACGCCGCCGAACACTTCGATGCCCGGCACCTGCTTGCCGACGATGTAGGCGAGCCCGGAGGTGTACTCGTAATGGTTCTTCAGGACGATGGCGCGCATGCCGCTCACCTTCGCCTGCCGGGCGGCCTCGATGCCGTCAACGGATCGCGGGCGGCTGTCGGGCTCGGCATGGACGTGGATGTCGATTGCGCCCCGCAGTGCCGCTGTTCCGGCATCCTGCCCCTGCTGCCCGCCGCCGGCAAGACCGATCGAAGTACCGAGGATGCCGACGCCGGCCAGCGTCCAGGCGAAACGATGAATCCGCATAGGTTACGTACCCCTTTCGTGATGGCTGCTCAGGGGACGGCTGAGGACGCGCATCCTACCAAAAAGCTCTGACCGGAGTAGGATTGACGTTCCGGAGGAGATGACGATGAGCAAGGTGCGTCTGACCGTTGTTGCGGGAGTGCTGGGCCTGGCCGCCGCGTGGGCCGTGCAGGCCGGGCAAGGGAAAATCGATGCAGCGCGCGTGCTGATCGGCACAGCGGCGTTTTCGGACCATCTCTCGATCAAGCCCGGCGTCACGCGAAAGATCACGGCGGCATCGCTGCCGGCGCCGCTCGCGACGCCTTCCGCGACCAACCGCGCCCAGATCGTTCCGCGGCCGGCGGGCGCGTGGCCGCAGGCGCTCCCCGGCTTCAAGGTGGATCTCTATGCGACCGGCTTCCAGTCGGCGCGCAAGATCCTCACGGCGCCCAACGGCGACTTCTTCGTCGCCGACAGCATGGCAGGAGAGATCAAGGTCTTCCGCGGCCGCAAGGCTGACGGGACGCCCGAGCAGACGTCGGTGTTCGCAACGGGCCTGAATCGCCCGTCCGGCATCGCGTTCTACCCCGCTGGCTCGTCGCCGCAGTGGATCTACATCGGCAACACCAACGCCGTCGTCAAGTTCCCGTACAAGAGCGGCGATCTGAAGGCAGGCGCCCCGGCCGCCGTTGTCGTGCCCGAACTGCCCTCCGGCGGCGGGCACTGGACGAGAGACCTGGCATTTTCACAGGACGGCAGGCGGATGTTTGTCGGCGTCGGCTCGGCGTCGAACGTCGACGATGTCGATGCGAACCCAAAGGAGGTCCATCGGGCGAACGTGCTCGAGTACACGCCCGAGGGACAGTTCGTGCGTGTCTACGCGTCGGGCATCCGCAACCCCGGCGGCGGCATCGTCGTGCATCCGCAGACGGGCGAACTGTGGGTATCGACCAACGAACGCGACGCCCTCGGCGACAATCTGGTGCCCGACTACATCACCCACGTGCAGGAAGGCGGCTTCTACGGCTGGCCGTGGTACTACATCGGCGGCCACCAGGATCCGCGGCATGCCGGCAAACACCCGGAGCTGAAGGACAAGGTGATCGTGCCCGACGTGCTGCTGCAGGCGCACAACGCGTCGCTCGGATTCACGTTTTACGGCGGCGCGCAGTTTCCCGCCGAGTATCGCGGCGACATCTTTGCCGCGCAGCACGGATCGTGGAACAAGTCGGTACGCACCGGTTACGAAGTCATTCGCATTCCGCTGCGCGATGGCCATGCAACCGGCGAATACCAGGACTTTCTCACCGGCTTCGTGACCGCTGACGGACAGGTGTGGGGGCGGCCGGTCGGCGTCGCCGTCGCGCAGGACGGATCGGTCATGGTCACCGACGACGGATCGAACTCGATCTGGCGAATCAGCTACATGGGCCGGTGACGCCGGTGACCGTCACTTCATCGGCTCGAGCCCGGTCTGCTTGACGATCGGCGCGGCGGCCGGGGAGGAGAGGAAGTCGATGAGCTTCCTCGCTTCCACCGGATTCTTCGCGCCGTTGGGTATCGCGGCGGAAAAGATCGTCACCTCCTGCGCGCCCTCCGGCAGCGGGCCGACGATCGTGATGCCGGGGACCGGCCGAAGCTCGCTGATCTGCTGGAAGCCGATGTCGATATCGCCTCTCGCGAGCGCGTCGCCGACACGTTCGTAGGCTTCGATCTTCTTGCTCTTCGGCCGCACCTGCTCCGCGACGCCGAGCCGCTGGAACAGCACCGTGCTGAGGTAGACGCCGCTCGCGCTGTCGGAATAGCCAACTGATTTCGCCTGCAGCAGCGTGCGCTTCAACGCATCGACCGTGCTGATGTCCGGCTTCGGCGCACCCGTGCGCACCGCCATCCCGATCAGCGAGCGCACCAGATCGAAGCGGTTGCGCGGATCGACCTTCCCTTCCTTGATCAGCGCTTCCAACCCGGGCCCCGCGAGAATGATCACGTCGATCGGCTCGCCCCGTTTGAGGCGGTTCGGGATTGCGTCGGGTGTCGCGCCCAGCGACGCGCCGAACGCGCTGATCACGTGGATGCCGGTCGCGTGCTCGAACTGCGGCGCCAGCTGTTTGTAGGCTTCGGTGAACCCGCCGGAGGTCACGACCCGGACCTCCTGCGCCGAGGCCACAGCCGCCACCAGCAGCACGGCCGCGAGGAGCACATTGATCTTGAACGCGCGCATCGTTTTCATCATCGTCACCTGTCGATCGTTCAGGCGGACCTGACGCCTTTCACAGAGCGGTCAACTTCGCGCTCGAGCACGTCGAGCGGCACGACGCCCGTGGTCAGCACCACGTTGTGGTAGTCGCGCAGCGAGAACCGCTCGCCGAGCGCCTGCTTCGCCTTCTCGCGCAGCTCGAGCAGCTTGAGCTCGCCCATCATGTACGAGCACGCCTGCCCTGCATATACCACGTAGCGCTCGACCTCGCTCGCCTCGATGCCGTAATCGATCCCCTGCTGGCGCGTCCACTTCTTCGCGTGCATCCCCGTGTCGACGACCAGCCGCCGCGCGCGGAACAGCTCGTAATCGAGCTGCCCGAGCCGCCCTTCGACGTCGTCGCCGTACCACCCGCTCTCGGCCGCGAGCCGCTCGGCATAGAGGCCCCACCCTTCGACGATCGCCGAGATGCCGCCGAATAGCCCGCTTTGCCGGAACCGCGGCAGCTGCTTGTTCTCGGTCTGCAGCGCGATGTGGAAGTGATGGCCGGGCACCGTCTCGTGGTAGACGATGCTGCGCAGGCCGAACCTGGTCATCATCTCGACGCGCCGCGGGAACTGGAACGTCCCCGGACGCGAGCCGTCCGGCGCGGGACCGTTGTAATTGGCGGCCGCGTTCGCCTCGCGGAACGCCGGGAACGGCCGCGCGACGACCGGCGACGTCGGCCGGCGATCGAAGAGCAGCGCAGCGCGCCGCTCCGCGTCCCGGATGATGCCGTCGATGTCCTTCATGATCTGCTCGCGGCTCTGCTCGGAGCGCGGGTTCGGATACTGCATGTCGAGCTTCAGCTTCGCGATTCGATCCTTGACCGTCCCGTCGGTGCGTCCGATCTGGCGAAGCAGGCGATCCATCTCGGCTTCGAGGCGGCTCACCTGCATCAACCCGATCTCGTGAATGTCGTTCGCCGTCCGCGGCGTCGTCGTGAAGTACCGGAGGAAGTAGGCGTAGGCGTCGGGCCCTCCCGGCAGCCGCCACAACCCTGCGTCGTCTGTGGCCTGCGCCACCTGTCCTTCGAGCAGCTCGACGGCGCGTTTCCACGCCGGATAGATCTCCGCGACGACAATCTTCTCCGCGTCGGCCTGCAGCTGCCCCCGCCGCGCCGGCGCGAGCGACCGGATGGCGGACAGCCGATCGGCGAAGGTCGCCACGAACGGGTTCTGCGCGGGGCGCATGTCCGCGAACGCGCGCATCTGCCTGGTCGTGGCGGCGAGGATGAACCGCGGCGGGACGACCTTCCTGTCCCCCAGGCGCCGGGCTTCCTCGGTCGATTCGTCCATGCGCATGGCCACCAGGGGAAGGGTCGCCACGTAGTTCTCCGCGTCGCGCTCGGTCTGCACCGTCCGGCGAATCGTGAAGCTGTCGACGAGCGTGACGTTGGCGCCGTTCATCTGCTCGAGCGGGAACGTGAAGTCGAGGAACGGCTCGCTCTCGACGATAGCCGCCAGCTGCCACTGCAGCAGGTCGGCGGAGACGCGCAGCACGTCGGAGAGGCCGCTGCGGTCGAAGCGCCCCAGCTCGACGAGACCCGTGCGTGCCCGGCGGATCCGATCGCGCCGCCATTCGATCGTCCGCGGCGTCAGCTGGCGCTCGAGCATGTCCTGCTCGTCGCCGGTGAAATACCGGTTCGACGTGGCCAGCGTCGGATCGTGGCGAACCCAGTCGTCCGTGATCTCGCGGAAGAAATCCGCGATCGTGGGGGCGCCTTGCTGCCGTGCTCCGAGCGAGCGCCGCGAGTCGAGGGGCTGCGCGTGTCCCCGTATGCCGCTGGCGATCGGCGCAACGCCGAGCGCGAGGCCGGCGGCGAGCAGTTCTCTGCGGGTCATGTCGATCCTCACCCTGCCGCGCATCATACCGCCGCGAATCGCCCGGGCGCGCGCGATCAACGAAATGGCGGATGAGCTTTTCGCTTGTCAGCGGCGACGAGCCGGGGCGGACCGAGCTCGGAAATCCGATAGCCACGAGGGTAGGTCCGGTTCCGGCTGTCGGTGAAGAAGTGCGGCGCGCGCCGGGCGGGCAGCCACCGGACGAAGCGGCCGCGCAGCGTCAACGCCGCGCGCAGCAGCGGACGCGTCAGCGGCAGCGGCCGCGGGAAGCCGAACGCGGCAATCATCGGGTCGTCCAGCATCGCGTAGATGCTGTAGCGGACGATGGGGGTGAAGACGCGCGGGAACCACGCGGCGAAGAGATCCCGCGTGGACGCGCCGATGCGGTGGTTGGTCTCCGCGAACCGGAACTGCGCGCGCTCGTACGCGCGGCTCCACGCCTCGAACGCGTCGTACGACGCGGGGATGTTGGCGATGCCCATCCGCGTGCCGATTTCGCGCCAGAACCAGTAGTACCCGAGGCGCTCGTTGAGCGCCGTCGGCCGCCAGCCGAACTGGTCGATCCAGCGGATCGGCTCGAAGATAAAGGTGGCGAGCACGTAGAGGAAATCGTCGTTCGCGATCTTGAAGTGGCCGTGCGCCCAGTTCATCCGGTCGAGCGCTTCCCTCCCGCGGCCGCTCTCGTATCCCCACTTGCACATCTCGGCGACGATGAGCGAGGTGTCGTCGTATCGCTGCTGCGTGCGCTCGCGGAACTCGCCCGTCCGATCGAGCAGCGCCGAGATGCTCGGCACGCAGTAGGTGCGGTAGAGCGCGATCTCGAGCGCCCGGATTGAGTCCCACGGAAAGTCATAGCCAAACGACAGGTGCACGATCCGCTGGTGGTCGCGCTCGGGATCGAGCCGCTCGATCTCGTGGAGAATGTCGAACCGCCGTGCCACGCGCGCATTCTAGGACACGCCGCTACACTATTGCCATGCATCGATGGCCCCTCGACTCGCTGCGTTCGCCCCTCGACTCGCTGCGCTCGCTCGGGGCTGCGCTCGTGGGTGCGCTCGTAGCGCTTGTTCTACTTCCGCCAGTCGCCGCGGCGCAAACCAACCCGGCCGCGCAGAGCGCGCGCCAATGGCGCCTGCAGCACGAGCGCGCCATCCTCGACGAGCTCATGACGCTGCTCGCGGTGCCGAACGTCTCGAGCGACAAGCCCAACATTCAGCGCAACGCGGAGCTCATCGCGAAGATGATCGAGGCGCGCGGCCTCACCCCGAAGCTGGCGTCGGTGCCTGGCGGCAACCCGGTTGTCGTCACCGACATCCGTACGCCCGGTGCGACGCGCACGATTGGTCTCTACGCTCACTACGACGGCCAGCCGCTCGAGCCGAAGGAATGGGCGCCCCCGCCGTTCGAGCCCGTGCTGCGCAACCGGCCCGTCGAGGACGGCGGCATGCCCATTCCGCTGCCGGCCGCCGGCGCACGGATCGATCCCGAGTGGCGGCTCTACGCGCGCGGCGCGGGCGACGACAAGGCGCCGATCGTGGCGATGCTCACCGCGCTCGACGCCATCCGTTCGGCGGGCATCCGCATGAATTCGAACGTCAAGCTCGCCTTCGAGGGGGAAGAAGAAATCGAGTCACCGAATCTCGAAAAGACGATTGCCGCCAACAAGGACCTGTTCGCGGCCGACGTATGGCTGATCTGTGACGGGCCCGTCTACCAGACACGGCAGCAGTCGCTCATCTTCGGGGCGCGCGGCGTCACCAGGTTCGAGATTACGGTTTACGGGCCTCGCAACGAACTGCACAGCGGCCACTACGGCAACTGGGCGCCGAACCCGGCTCTGGAGCTCGCGCGCCTGCTCGCCTCGATGAAGAACGAGAAGGGCCACGTCGTCATTCCCGGCTTCTACGATCAGGTCGAGCCGCTCGGACCGACCGAGCAGGACGCGATCGCAAGCGCGCCGCCGATTGACAGGCAGCTGCGGCGCGACTTCTGGCTCGGCGCGACGGACGAATCACCGAAGCCGCTCTACGAGCTGCTGACGCAGCCGTCGCTGAACATCCGAGGCATGGCGAGCAGCCGCACCGGCGCGCAGGCGAGCAACGTCATTCCCTCGACCGCGGTCGCCACGCTCGACATCCGGCTCGTCAAGGGCATGGAGGTCGGCCGCACGCAGCAGCTCGTTCGCGACTTCATCGCGCGAAAAGGCTTCTACGTCACCGATCGCGAACCGGACGCCGAGACGCGGCGCAGCCACCCGAAGGTCGCCAAAGTCATCTTCGGCGTCGGGACCGAAGCGCGGCGGACATCAATGGAACTGCCGATTGCGCAGGAGGTCATCCGGACCGTCGAAAGCGCGCGTGGTCCGGTGGTGAAGCTGCCGACGATGGGCGCGACGGTTCCGCTCGAGGCGTTCGAACGTCCGCTCGGCACGACGACCATCATCGTGCCGATGGCGAACCACGACGACAACCAGCACACGTTCAACGAGAACCTGCGGCTGCAGAATTTGTGGGACGGGATCGAGCTGATGGCGGCGCTGCTCACGATGTAGAGGCGGAATCCAGCCTCAGTTCGTCGCCGTGGCCTGGCGCTGCTCGAGCCTGATCTGCGCGGCGCGGGCACATCCTTCCATCACCTTGAAGTAGTCCTGCACGGCCTTCGCGCCGATCTCGTACGGATGCGGACCGCTGGCCCTGCCCGCGAGCATCCGGTTCTTGTCGTAGGCGTTGTCGAACTCCGAGTGGTTCGACAGCAGCACGGTCGCGTTCACCGCGGCCGCCTTCTCCGCGAACTTCTTCTGTGAGTCGATGTACGTCTGGAAATTCCTGATGCCCGGCACCGGCGTGTTGTTGACGAAGTTGAACGCGGTGCCGCCCGAGTACGCGATGTTGACGGTGCGGCCGCGATCGAGCGCCGTGAACGTGTACGACAGCGTGCCCGGCGTGTGGCCCGGCGTCAACCAGATGGTCACGGTGCGCCCGCCGAGCGTGATCTTCATCCCGTCGGTCGCGACGATGTCGCGCTTCGGCGCCATCGTCTTGTATCGGTTCGGATATTTCTCGACCGACGCCCAGTCGGGCGCGCCCATGACGACCTTCGCGCCGTATTTCTTCTGGAGCATCTCGGCGCCGCCGATGTGATCGGCGTGCGCGTGCGACATGATGATGTACTTGATCTGCTTCGGGTCGAGGCCCAGCTTCTGCATCCCGCCGACGATCAGCTCCTCGGAGTTGTACGGAAAGATCGTGTCGATCAGGATGATCCCGTCGCGCGTCGTCAGCGCCCACGACGAGTGGACCTTGCCGCCGACGAAGTACAGGTCGTCGAACACCTTCGCGGGCTCGGCGTACCACGTGTCGCGCGCCGGCGCCTTCGCCGGGTTGGCAACGTAGTCAGGGACGTTGTCGGCGGTGTTCTCGCCGCCGCTCTGCGGCAGCAGGCACGTGCGGACGAGCGTGCCGAGGAACTCGAAGCCCGCGGCGTCCTTCGCGCCCTGCACGGCCGCTCTGTACTCCGCGTCGAAGTCCCTCCTCGCGGAATTCTGGGCAAACGCGCCGGAGGCTGTGAACGCAATCGCGAGGGTGGCAGCCGCGGTGATGTGCCGTGATGTCATAGATGCTCCGCTCAGTTGACCGCCTGCATGACAGCCGTTTCGAAATCCGCGCCGAGCCCCATCGCGGGTGTTTGAACCATCAGGATGGCGACGAGATCTTTTGTCGGGTCAATCCAGAAACGCGTGCCGAACGCGCCGTTCCAGCCATAACTTCCATTGGAGAGCCACGTGTTCCGCGCGCCGAGGTCGGTGATGACGCGAACGCCGAGACCCCATCCCTCACCGGGCTGTCTGCCGGGCAACGTGTCGGGGATATGAACGGAAGACATCAGCTCGACGGTGCGCGGTGCGAGCAGACGCTTTCCATCCAGCTCTCCGCCGTTGAGCAGCATCTGCGCGAAGCGAAGGTAGTCCTGCGCAGTCGTCTTCACTCCCCACCCGCCGCCGAAATAGGCTGGTGCGTCGTATGCCACTCCATCGGGCAATTGGCGCCGGCGCAGGCCCGGGGCAGCCGCCTCGTACATGGTCGCGAGACGTGCCGTCCTTGCCTCATCGAGCCTGTGACCCGTGTCCTTCATTCCCAGGGGCGTGAAGATCCGCTCGCGTAAGAACCGGTCGAAATTCTGCCCCGACACGACTTCCACGATTCGCGCGAGGGTGTCGAAACCAACGGTGTTGCTGTACTTCCATCGAGTGCCGGGCTGAAACTCGAGCGGCATCGTCGCGAACGTCGGAATGAAATGCGCCAGCGATTCGGTCGGGTCGCGGGGAAGCTTCACCTCACTGACGATCCCTGATGTGTGGGTGAGCAGATCGCGAACGGCGATCTCGCGCGCGGCGGGAACAGCCTGCGCGTCAGCCGCCGGCTTCACGTTCAGGTTCCTGAACGACGGGATGAACTGCGAAACGGGATCCGTGAGCCGAAGACGACCCTCTTCGACGAGCATCAGAATGGCAACCGCGGTGATCGGCTTGGTCATCGATGCGACATCGAACAGCGTGTCCCTGGCCATCGGCTTGTGCGAATCGATATCCATCAGGCCGCGTGCTTCGAGATGGACGATCTGCCCCCGCTGTGCGACGAGCGTGACCCCACCTGCAATATCGTTCGCGGCAATGCGGCGGTCGATCAGCTGTCCGATCCGCTGCAGACGCTCGGCGGAGAGACTTCCCCCGGTGTACGTCCGCTCTGCGGGTATCGCGGATACGCGCGACGCGCGCGCGACGCCCCCGTTCTGCGCGACGAGCCCCGACGTGAGTCCACAGACGAGAACCGCCGCGCCAATCAACGCAATTCGTCGCGATCTCATGAAAGCCTCCGCTGAACGCGCCGGATGGTAGCACGGCGATCAGGTGTAGAATCCTCGCAATTTCCGTTCAATCTGCCCTGATTCCGAAGCATGGAGAAGTAGATGCGCAACGCCGCACGATTAATCCTCTGGGTCTTTCTCGCTTTCATCTGCGTATCCGCAAGTCATGTCGTCGGCGGCACGAAGGTCGCCGCACAGGCCGGCCCCCCGGTCGACAAGGCGAGCATCGGCGGCACGGTCACCAACACCGCGACGGGTAAACCCGAAGCGGGCGTCTGGGTCATCGCGGAAACGAAGCTGGCGGTCCCGTACAGAAAGATCGTCGTCACCGACGATCAGGGGCGGTTCCTCGCGCCCGACCTGCCCACCGCGTCGTACGACGTGTGGGTGCGCGGCTACGGCTTGAAGGACTCCGCGAAGACGAAGGCGGAGCGCGGCGGGCAGGTGAAGCTGCAGGTGAACAACGCCGCCACTCCGCAGGAAGCCGCGAAGATCTATCCGGCCGCCTACTGGACGGCGATGATCAAGGCACCGTCGAAGGAAGAGCTGCCGGACGAGTACAAGAGCCAGGAGCACTGGCTGGCGGCGCTCCGCGGCGGGTGCAACCAGTGCCATCAGCTCGGGATGACCGCAATGCGCGGCTTCAACACGCCCGAGCTCTGGGACTTCTACATCAAGAAGAACAGCGGCATGAATGGGGCCGCGAATCGGCTCGGCCGCGAGCTTCTGGAGAAGGCGCTGGCTGACTGGTCAACCCGCATCAAAGCCGGTGAAGTGCCGCAGGCGCCGCCGCGTCCGGCCGGCCTCGAGCGCAACTTCGTCGTCACGCAGTGGGACTGGGCCGCGCCCGACTCGTTCATCCACGACAACATCTCGACCGACAAGCGCAACCCGACGCTCTACGCGAGCGGGATCGTCTACGGCGCGGATCGCGCGGGCGGCGGGCGGCTGTGGGCGCTCGACCCGGTGAAGAACACCTTGGAGATGTTCCCGGTGCAGGGACGCTCGGCGCAGGGGCTCGACCGGAACATCGACTACTACCACAGCACCGACACCGCCGAGCCGGGCGAAGGCGGCGGCCGCGGCGTCCGCCAGCCGGGCACGTGGATGCCGAGCCCGCACAACCCGATGCTGAACGAGAGGGGCGAGCTGTGGATGACGCAGCCCGTTCGCCCGCCGGGACCGGACAACAATCCGAAATGGTCGGGGAGCACCGTGGCACTCGACACGAACGACCCGGCGGCGAAGGACATTGCCGCCAAGGCGCTCGCGTCGCGCAGCCATGGCATGCAGCTCGGGTACTTCGACACCAAGACGCACAAGTTCGTCGGTGTGGACACGTCCTACAACACGCATCACCTCCAGTTCGACTGGCAGGGACGGATCTGGAGCGACGGCGACGTGCTCGGCATGCTCGATACGACGAAGATCGATCGCAACAACGTCGAGGGCACCGAGGCCGCCGCGCAGAAGGCCTGGATGCGAGTGGACACGAAGACGGGCAAGGTCATCCCGACCAGCGGCTATGCGACGGGCGTGAACCCGGTCGACGGCACGATCTGGGTGCCGGTCCCGACCGTCGACGGACCCCAGAACAAGATCTACATGCTCGATCCGAAGACGCAGAAGTACACCGACTATCCGTTGCCGCTACCGGGACGCCTCGCGCACGGCGTCGACTTCAGCACCGACGGCAACGTGTGGTTCTCGGCGGGCAGCGGTCACCTGGGCCGCATCGATCGCAAAACCGGGAAGTTCACCTACTGGGAGCTGCCCGGCGCGAAGTTCGCCGGCACGGGGAAGGAAACAGGCAGCACCGAGTATCCGTACTTCATGTGGGTCGATCAGTTCGACACGCTGGGCATGGGCAAGGACACGGTCATCGTCACCGGCACGACGTCGGACTCGATGCTGATCTTCAATCCGAAGACGGAAGCGTGGACGGTGTTCCGCCTGCCGTATCCGCTGCCCTTCTACACGCGCGGGCTCGACGGACGCATCGACAACCCGAACACCGGATGGAAGGGGCGCGGGATCTGGACGAGCTACAACTCGTACCTGCCGAAGTTCACCGAGACGAAGCTCGGATACCTGAATCACATCCAGTTCCGCCCGAACCCGCTGGCGAACTGATTCGGGGGCAGGGGGGCAGGAGGAGGCACGTACCAGGTCGCAGGAGGACGGCAGGTATCAGGTGGCAGGAGAACGCATATGCGTGTGACTGCTCTCACGGCGGCCGTTGCACTGCTCATCTCATTCGCGTCGGCGCGTACTGTCGCTGCGCAGAGCGAGGAGCGCTTCAAGGTACGCCTGTCGCCCGTGCCGATCGACATCGCCATGCGGAGCACGGTCGCGGGCATCGGCTCCGCGACCGCCGTCCTGAAGGGCTCGATGCTGACCGTGAACGGGACGTTCGAAGGGCTTCGCTCTCAGGCGACGACAGCGCGTCTCCACCAGGGACCGGCGATGGGGCTGCGCGGGATGTCGATTGCCGATCTCACCGTCTCTACGGCGGCCAAAGGCACGGTGTCCGGGTCTGTGATGCTGACGCCGGCGCAGGTGCAGGCGTTTCGGGCAGGCCGTGTCTATCTTCTGATTTCGAGCGAGCGAGCTCCCGACGGCAACCTGTGGGGCTGGTTCGTCCGCTGAACGGTGGGTAGTGGGCAGTGGGCAGTGGGCAGTGGGCAGTAGGTACCAGGTAGCAGGATCGGGTGCCTGAGCCAGTGCAGCATTTCACGGAGGACCGATGTCCGCTTTCATGAATCGGCTTGCTGTGGTCGCAATCGCGATCGCCGCACTCACTACGATCAGCATGGCGGGCCAGCAGGCGGGTGCCGGTCCGTTCACCGCCGCGCAAGCCGCGGCTGGCGCCGCCGCCTACCAGGCGAACTGCGCTGCCTGCCACCAGCCCGATCTGAAAGGGCAAGGGACCGCGCCGGCCCTTGCCGGTCTGGAGTTTCTGGGCGGGTGGGGAACGCGAACGACGCGCGATCTCCTCACGTTCATGCAGCTCACGATGCCTCCCGCGAGCCCGGGCGCGCTCGGGGCCGATGCCTACGCGAACATCACGGCATTCGTGCTCCAGTCCAACGGGGCTCGAGCGGGCAACCAGGCGCTGACGGACAACGCACGCGTGCCGATCGACTCGATCGCGACCGGACAACCTGCAGCCGCCGGCGCCCAGCAGGCTGGAGGCCGGGCCGGCGGCGCGGCGCAAGGTGGCGGCGGACGAGGCGGCGGCGCAGCGGCGCCCGCGCGTCCGGCCGGCGTCACCGTCGCGGGAGAAGTCAGGAACTTCGTCCCGGTGACCGACGCCATGCTCCGCAATCCGGATCCGGGCGACTGGCTGATGCTCCGCCACGATTACCACGCGTCCAATTCCAGTCCGTTGACGCAGATCACCAGCGGCAACGTCAAGAATCTCCGTCTCGTGTGGTCGTGGGCGATGAACGAGGGCGGCACGAGCCAGCCCGCGCCGCTGGTCCACAACGGCATCGTCTACGTCAATAACGCGGGCAACATCATCCAGGCGCTCGACGGCAGGACGGGCGAGCTGATCTGGGAGAACCGCTACGGGACCAAACCGTCGGCGGCCGCGATGCGCGGTATCGCGATGTACGACGACAAGGTGTTCGTCACGACGGACGAGGCGCATCTGCTCGCCTTCGACGCGCGGACCGGCAAGCAGGTGTGGGAAACCGTGATCGGCAACCGGTCGAAGGGCGAGTTCGGCGCGAGCAGCGGCCCGATCGTGGCGAAGGGCAAGGTCATTCAGGGACTCAACTCGTGCGCGACGTATCGCGAAGACGAGAAATGTTTCATCAGCGCGTACGACGCGGCGACCGGCAAGATGGTCTGGAAGTTCAACACGATCGCGCGCTCGGACGAGGCCGGTGGCGATTCATGGGGCAGGCTTCCGGACATGTTCCGCGCGGGAACCGAGTCGTGGATCACCGGCAGCTACGATCCGGATCTGAATCTCACCTACTGGGGCACCGCGCAGGCCAAGCCCTGGATGGCGGTCAGCCGCGGCATGTCGATGGATGACGATGCGCTCTATTCGAGCTCGACGCTCGCACTGGACGTGGACACCGGCACGTTGAAGTGGCACTTCCAGCATGCGCCGGCCGAAGCGCTCGATCTCGACGTCGTGTTCGAGCGTGTGCTCGTCGACGATCGGAATCAAAAGCTCGTCTTCACGGTCGGCAAGGACGGCGTCCTCTGGAAGCTCGATCGGCAGACGGGCAAGTACCTGGGACACAAGGAGACGCTCTTTCAGAACGTCTGGTCCGCATGGAACGAGTCCACGGGCCGGCCGCAGTACCGACTCGACATCCTGGAACAGCAGCTCGGACAGTGGATCCAGGGATGCCCGAGCACGGAGGGCGGCCACAACTGGCCCGCGTCCACGTATCACGCCGGGACCAGGGAGCTGATCATCCCGCTGAGTCAGAGCTGCCTGGAGATCAACGGGCAGAAGGTCGAGCTGAAGGAAGGCGGCGGCAGCGGCAACGGTGCGGCAAGACGCTTCTTCGAGATGCCGGGAACCGACGGCAAGATCGGGAAGCTGGCCGCCTTCGACGTATCGACGATGCAGGAGAAGTGGTCGTACACGCAGCGCGCCCCGTTCCTGACGTCGGCGATGTCGACGGCGGGCGGCGTCGTGTTCGTCGGCGACCTCGACCGCCGGTTCCGGGCGCTCGATGTGAAGACCGGGACCGTGCTGTGGGAGACGCGGCTCGGGACGTCCGTGCAGGGATTCCCGCTGACTTTCAGCATCGACGGCAAGCAGTATGTCGCCGTCACGACCGGCAACGGCGGCGGCAGCCCCCGGAACGTGCCCGCGACGATCGCTCCGGAGATTCACTCTCCGGCGACCGGCAACGCGCTCTACGTCTTCGCACTGCCGGAGTAGCTGGCAGCTCGCAGCCGGCAGCCGGCAGTGGGCAGCGTAGGGCGGGTCCTTTCGGACCCGCCTCGTTCGCGTTCAGTTCGTCGAACGACCCGGCGCCGCCGTCGCGTAGCTCAACTCGGGGATGAACCGGTAGACCTCGGTCTTGATCCCGCTCGCCAGCGTCCCGTTGCGCCGCTCGCCGATCTTGTCCTGCTGTGCCTCGGTCAGACCAGCCTTCGCGAGCAGTCCCTGCTGGTCCAGGTCCGCGTACTTCGCAATCGGCCGGACGAGCGTGCGCTCGCCGCCGGGGCCGCCCTGGTTCGTGTTGAACACCCAGTAGTCCTTCACGCCGGCCTTCTTGTACGCCGGCAGGTAATCCTCCTTCATGCTGGCCGCGAACGCATCGCCCTTGCCCGGAAGCAGCTCCACGGTCTGCACGACCTGGAGTCCCAGCGGCGTCGTCGCATTGCTGTCGATGCTCAGGTCCGGCTGGAGCGTCACGATGGCAGCGTGCTGACTCAGGATGGTCGTGCGAAGCTTCGCGTTATAGTTCGCGTTCGCCTCCGCACTCACCGCGCGCTGGATGAATCCCGGCATGTCGAGCTGGGCGTAGTTGGCCAGAGGAACGATGGTGATGCGCGTGAAACCCTGTCCTGATGCGCCGTTGGCGAGCGTCTGACGCCAGGGCAGGCCCGCTTTCTTTTGCGCGGGGATCAGCTCGTTCTTCTGCAGATCCTCCCAGGTGGTCATCATGTCCGGCTTGAGCTGGATGACGGTGACCTGGATGCGCACCGGGGTTGGCTGCGGCGCCTGCGCGCCCGCGCGGTTCACGAGAGCGATGCCGCCGAGAGCGATGGCCGCGACGACCAGCGCGGCCGCAATCAAGGGTCCCTTGAATTTCCTGGTCATGAACGACTCCTTTTCGTGCAACTCGCGGACGACAGCGCGTCCCAGTGCGTTGGCGCACGCGGGGAGCCGAATTCGAAAACCTGTTAGGGGACTGGGGCGCTAACGATACGCCTATCGGAATGGTTGTCAAGCGAACCTTTTCAGCTCGCTTCGGGCTCCGCGAACGTGATCACGTACCCGTCCGGATCCACGCACGCGAATTCCGTCAGGCCGTACCACTTCTTCTCGAGCGGCATCACGACGGTGACGCGCCCCTCGAGCGACTCGTGCAGCTGCCGCACGCCGGCGACCTCGATGAACAGCGTCAGCGTGCCGCCGATCGGCCGATCCTTGAACGCCGGGTACTCGGCGGCAGCCGCCTCCGGCGCGTTGAGGAAGATCTGAAGGTTGCCCGACTTCATCAGCGCGAACACGTACGGCGGCTGCTCAGGGACGGTGGTGTTGACCTCGAACCCGAGCGTGTCGCGATAGAACGCGACGCTGCGCTCGACGTTGGACACTACGAGGTTGGGCGTGAGTGACTTGAGGACGTGAGGCATCGCACACCTTCCATGTGTGCTCGCTGATGCCTACGTCCACGGGCCCGGCGAGAGCGGGCGCGCAGGTAGGGGCCCTGTTGTCGACCGGCGGACCCCGCTAGGTACGAGACGGAAGATATCACGACACGGGCGCGTCCGTGCCGCGATCGCGCGCAGCCCGCCCAGCCCCTTGACGATCTCCACCGTCGCCTCGTCTATCAGGCTGACGCAATCCCAGAGCACGTTGCCGGCCGGCGTTCGCACGAGCAGCGCACGCTGGCCGATGGCGAACTCGGGCGTGGTGCTGAAGCCGATGAGCCCCGGCTCGAGCTGCTGGAACGCGTTGCGATGGTCGCGGCGAAGCTCCTCGAGCGTCGTCCATCGCTGGCCCGCGCGCGGAACGAACTGGCGGTAGTCCGCGCAGATCGGGCATTCGCGCGGAGGCTGCGCGGAAGGCGGGAACTGGATTCCGCACGCCGTACAGATGCGGGCAGCTTCCACGTGTGATCGAAGACGAGAATCTACGCTACTTGAGCGCGGCGTCGAAAGTGGCGCGGCACATGTCCGCGACATCCTGCTTGACCGCGGCCTTGAGATCGCCTTTGCGCACGTCCCAGACGAGCGGCTTTGCCTTGGAAGGAAGCCCCTCGATGCGCGCCTTGCCGTCGCCATTCGTGCCGATCTCGAGGTCGGATCGCTTCACGCTCATGAAGCCATAGCGCACGCGGACGTGGATGGTGGCGTTGTAGACCGGTTGGCCGTCGGCGCCACGCACCGTGAAGTCGGCGGAACAGTCGCCGAGGTTGGCCTTCAGCACCGGAACGTCCTGAGGGGCGGCCTGCGATGCGGCAAGCACCGCGGCGAACACGATGGCCAGGAGCATCACAGTAGCTTACCTGCTGGCGGTCCACCTGATCGCGCCCGCAAGCTGCCGCTGGAATCGCGGGTCCATCCACGTGGACGGAAAATGACCGAGCGCGTTGTAGTACGTGCGCCCCGCGCCGAACGACTGCGCCCACGCGAGCGGATAGTCTCCGGCCGCGCCGACCGACGCCGCGTCGAGGCGCAGCAGCACCTGCACCCGGCCGCGCGGGTTGTCCTGGAACGTGTAGAACTCCTCGAGCAGCGAGAACCGATCGCCGCTGCCCGCGTTGGCCGGATGCGACGCGTCTTCGACGACCACGGTGCCCTGCTGCGTCCACGGGTGCTCCTTGAAGTACGCGCCGACGAGCCGCCCGTAATCGGGCCATTCGTACAGCGTGTCGGTTGCGCTGTGCACGCCGATGAAGCCGTGGCCGCTCGAGACGAAATCGACGAGCGCGCTCTTCTGCGATGCGGCCAGGGGCAGCTCGCCGCTCGTCAGCGCGAACATGACGACGTCGTAGTTCCTCAGGCTGTCGACGCCAAGGGCCGTGAGGTCTTCCGTGGCGGTGACGGAGAATTCGCGGGTCGAGGCGGCCAGCGTCGCCATCACCTGGCGAGCCGTTGGAATCGAATCGTGCCTGAAACCGGCGGTGGTGGTCACCATCAGCACGCGCGGCGTGGCGGCGGGGGCCGGCGGCTGTGTCACTGCCGAGGGTGAGGATGGCTGCCCGCCCGACGAGCAGCCACCGGCAACGAGGAAGACCGCGAAGAGCGCGCACAGAGCGCGCGCCATCACAGCACGCGGGCCTTGCGCATCACGCCTTCCGCCTTCTGGCGGATTTCCTGCGCGAGCATGAACGGATCCGCCTGCTGGTACTTCGGCAGGAAGAGTTCGACCGAGAGCGATCCCGAGTATCCCTTGTCGCTGACCTTGCGGAGAATCGTCGTCAGCGGGCTGATGCCGTCGCCCGGGATGAGGCGCGTGGTGTTGTCGAGCAGCTCGCGCGGCATGTCGGGCACGTCCTGGAAATGCATATGGCCGATCTCGTTCGGCTTGAGCAGATCCAGATCCTCCAGCTTGTTGTTGCCCGACCAGAAGTGGTAGAGGTCCACCAGCGGCTTGACCGCGGGATGTCCCGCCGCCCGCGTCACCTTCAGCATCGTCGTCAGCGTGGAGATGAATGGCGACGCCCGTGTGAACTCGGCCGTGATCCGCATCCGGAACTGCTGCACAACGTCGCCGGCCTGCCGCATGTTGTCGGCGCCGACCTTGTAGTCGTCCTCGGTGAACTTCTGCATCCCGCCGCCGACCGGCGCGTAGATGTGCGTCAGCCCCAGCTCCGCGAGCATCTCGCAGCGCTTCTTCAGGTTGTCGAGCGCGGCCGCGTGGTTCGGGCCCGGCTCCCACAACCCGCCGACGCCGCAAGCCGCTGAGACCGGCGTCAGGCCGTTGTCGGTGAGCACGCGTTTCGCCGCAGCGAGAGAATCGTTCTTCAGGAATGCGTCGAGCTGCCCCGCGGTGATCTCGACGTTCTTGATGCCCGCGCGCCCCCACCCCTCGAGCGACGCACGATACCCCGCGGCCGCGGACGTGTTCTGGTGGATGGCGAGCGACATCTTCTCCGCGGCAGCCGCCTCGGCGGCGATCATCATGGCCACGGGCGTCACGAGCATCTCTCGTCTGGACAGCATGGTCCGCCTCCAGCCGGCGAGCAGTCGCCGGTAATCAATCGGCCGGCAGCGCCTTCGCGAGCCAGCCGGACATCACCGCGGCGATGTCCATGTTGTTTTTTTCCAGCATCATCATGTGCCCGTTGCCGTGGATGCCGGCATCGGCCAGCTTGATCCACGCCGCCTGCACGCCTGCCTGCTGCAGGTACTTCACCGTGCAGTGGTCGTACGGTGCGTGATACGACGCCTCCGACGTGACGACGAGAATCGGCACCTTCGACAGGTTCGGGAGACGCCGCGCCGGCGGTTGCTGCAGCCAGCAGCGGACGAGATCGGGGCCGTCTGGCCTGGCCTCGCGCGCGATGGCGAGGTCGGCGGCCTTCGCGGCTGCCGGTGCGTACGTGAGCGGCACGGCCGTGATGCCCCACACGTTGACTATCATCGGCGCATCGCGGAACCAGTCGGGTGCGCCGGTGTTGTCAACGCCGTAGAACGGCGGTCCGTTCGGCTCCACGGCAACGATCGCCTTGACGAGGCCGGGCTTCGCATCCGCGACCGGCCAGCCGAACGCGCCTGACTGCGAGTGCGTCAGAAGGATCGCCGGCCCGATCTTCTCGAGAAGCGCCAGGAGCGCGTCGCGATTCAGCACCTGTTGTTCGGCGTAGTCCTCGATGGACGGCAGCTGCGACGCGAAGAACTGATCGAAGACGGGATCGCCGGGCACCCCGCTCCCCGGCCACTGCGTGTGCAGGCGGGCCTGCGGCCAGAGGCGATAGCGTTCGGGCGCGACGAAGCGCTGCTGCGTGGTGTCGGGATTGAGCTTCGTCGCCTTGCCGTAGACGTCGGCTTCGTACGCCGCCCTGCCTCGTCCTGGCTGGTCCACGACATATACGGCGTACCCCTGCCGCAGGAAGAACTGCGCCCACCCTTCGCGCCCGTCCGGCGTCCCCGTGAAGTTGGTTCCAGACTGCGAGCCGCCGTGCACCATCACGATCGGCCACGGGTGTACCTGCCGGCTCGGGATCTGAAACTCGGCGTACAGGTGTCCGCTGAGCACGCGCCGGCCGTTGACCGTCGAGTACGTGCCGCCCGCGAACACGTACCCCTGCCGCGCGATCGAGAGCGGCGGCGGATTGGTGTTCTGCGCGAACGAGCCGCTCGCGGCGAGAGCGATCCACGCCGCAACGACGGCAAGAAACCGGGCCATCACGCCGTCCCGGCTATTCCAGCCGCGTGAGCTTGAGCACCGCGCCCGACGGCTTCTGCGTCAGCGTGAGCGAGTTGCCCGCGATCGCGAACTCGTATTGATTGCCCGCGCCGCCGATGGCGAACTTGCTCTTGGCCACCATCGCCTTGGTCGCGAGCGTGTTACCGGTGACCGTGTAGGTGCCGGTGTTCAGGTACAACGTGTTGAATACGGCCACCTTCTGCGCGTCGGTCGCCTTGTCGTTCGACGGGTACTCGGGCAGCGGCTCGCCCTGGACGCGCGCGAAGCTGTAATGCTGCCGCGCGAAGACATAGAGGCCCGGCTGCGCGCTGTCCACTTTCCACGCGCCGACGAGCGGATTGCCAGGCGCCGTCTGGCCGGAGAGCGTCGTCGCGGCGACGACCAGCGCAAGCAGCGTCATCACGTACTTCATTGCCTTATCCTCCCTGCCACCTGATACCTGATACCTGATACCTACTGCCCACTGCCCACTGCCCACTGCCAGCTATTTCCCCATCGCGTTCTTCTTCCAGACGGCCCAGCTGCGCGGATAGTACCCCGGCGCGCCTGGCTCCGCGGTCGGCTGCTGGTTCGGCGTCGGCGGCGCGACGTCGGCCTGCGTGAGATAGGAGATATTGCCTCCAAACGCAATCGCCTGTGCCTGCACCCGCGCGTTCACGTCGAGGAAGATCGCGCTGCTCACCGCGTCGGGGACGCTCGAGCCGACGATGACGGCGCCGTGGCCGCGGATGAGCGCCACCGTCTTGTTGCCGAGCGCCTGGGCGAGCGCGGTAGCGACCTTCTCGTTGTCGATCAGCATGCCGACCTGTCCCTGCACCGTCCGGATCTCGAACATCGGGACGCCGGGCACGAGGAACGTGGCCATGTGATACATCGGCCGCAGCGGCACCGTCGAATCGGTGAACGGCAGCACCGACGGCATGTGCGAGTGGACGACCGACTTCACGTCGGGCCGCGCCTTGAAGATGGCGGCATGGATGTACCGCTCGCGGTACCCCTGCGGCGCCTTCGGGTTCACCGGGTTGCCGTCGAGGTCGTACTCGACCAGGTCGGCGGCGGTGACGAGAGCCGGTGCGAGGTCGCGCGAGAGGAAGAAGCGGTCGGGCCGCTGCGGGTTGCGCGCGCTGACGTGGCCGAGGCCGTCGAGGATGTTCTCGTTCGCGAGAATGCGGTTCGCCACGACGACATCGTCGATGATGACGTTGGCAGGCGCCTGCGCTGGCTTACCGGACTGCCCGACGAGCGCCTGTGTCGTGAGGAGCGCGGCGCCCAGGACGCCGGCGACCCGATATCTCAGTCGCATACCACCTCCAGAAGGTGCCCCATAATGCCACCGTGGCAGCCGGGTTGCACGCCACGGAGCGGGAGGTCCATCGTGCTGCACAAGGCCAGTTACCTGAAGGGCTTTCATCTCCTCGCCACGGATGGCGAAATCGGGCACGTCGACGATTTCCTCTTCGACGAGAGCTGGCGCGTGCGCTACCTCGTCGTCGACACCAGCAACCGCATCGGCGGGCGCTCCGTGCTGATCGGTTCGTCCGCGGTCGCGTCGATCGACGCACCGAACGCGAAGATCCACGTCACCCTGTCGCGCGACGCGATCAAGCGCAGCCCGTCGGTCTCGACGGCCGACATCGAGCTGATCGAGACGCTGCCGTCGGTGATAATCATTTGAGCAGCGGAGCGACCTTCGCGATGCCGGCTCGCGCGCAGGCATCGTCCTGTTCCAGGCCTTTCGACTTGCACTCGGCCTGGGCCGCTTCGGCAATCGTCTTCGCCATGCCGAGCGAGAGGCTGCGCTGCATGACGACGCCTTGCGCGTGCGCGTCGCCGGATGCGATCGCAGCGACGGCGACGGCCAGAATCGTCAAACGGTACGACATGAGGTCTCCTTGTCGGCTGCGGGCCGGGATCCGGGATCCGGGATCCGGTTCGGTGCGCGGATACTAATCCAATTTGCGAATTCGGTCAGCCCGCGCCGTGACGGCCGCCGGCACCGAACAAGCCATTCAGTTCCGGCACCGAGATGCCGCGGCCAATACCCGTGAAGGTCCCCTGCGCCGCAATCTCTCTGGCCGCGATCAGAAACCCGGTCCACGCGGCGCGTGCGAGCGCGCCGCCGACGCTGATGCGGCGCACGCCGAGATCCGTCAACTGCGCCACCGTCAGGTAGTCACCACCGACGAGCACGTTGACCGGCTTCGGCGCAACGGCCTTGACGATCTCGGCGATGTCACTCGGGACGCGCACGCCGGGCGCATAGAGGCAATCGGCGCCGGCCTCCGCATAGGCGACCAGGCGCTTGATCGTTTCCGGCAGGTCGGGACGCCCCGCGATGAAACCTTCCGAACGGCCGGTCAGCAGGACGCCGGTTCCGCTGTCGTCGATTGCACGGCGCGCCGCCCGGATGCGATCGATGGCGAGCCTGAGCTCGTGAAGCGGCTCGGCCTTGTTGCCGGTGGAGTCTTCAATCGACACACCGGCCACACCGGTCGCGGCCGCTTTCGCGACGTTCGCCGCCACGCCGTCCGCGTCGGACGCGAAGCCGTCCTCGAAGTCCGCGTTGACGGGGACGTCGACGCACGCCGCAACAGTGCGCAGGTGCGCAAGGGCAACGCCGATCGAGATGTCGTTGTCGCGCCGGCCGAGCGACCACGCCATCCCCGCGCTCGTCGTCGCAATCGCCGGAAAGCCGAGGCCGGCGAGCATGCGGGCGCTGCCGATGTCCCACGGGTTCGGCATCACGAAGCAGCCCGATTGGTGCAGGCGGTGAAACGCGGCGACGCGGGCGCTTGTATTCATCGCGCCTCGACCGATTCGACGACGACGGCGGTGCCGTAGGCGAGCACCTCGGTGACGCCGGCGGCCACCTCGTTCGCGTCGTACCTGACGCCGACGAGCGCGTTGGCGCCGTGCTCCGCGGCGTGCTCCAGCATCAGCCGGAACGCATCCTCCCGCGCGCGCTCGCACATCTGGGTGAAGATCGTGATGTTGCCGCCGACCAGCGTCTGCAGCGACGCGCCGAGCGTGCCGACGATGCTGCGCGAGCGGACGACGATGCCGCGCACGACGCCGATGTTCCGCACGATGCGGCAGCCGGGCAGCTCGAACGCGGTGGTGACGAGCTTCGGATTGATCGCGGTCATGGCCCGCGATCCTACACCGTGGACATGTCAGGCGCCGGCAAGCGCGTTGATCTCACGGCTGTGGAGGATGCGCTTGTCGAAGCCGCGGTCGGCGACCTGGATCATCGCGCGGCCGAGGCGCGCGGTCGTCGTGACGTGGTTCGGCGCGATGCGCAGCAGCAGCGGAGAGGCTGGCGCGAGCACGTCGTACGCGGCCTGATACCACCCCGTCTTCGAGCGGACGCCCTTGACCGGTTGAATGAACCCGGGCCTGAACATGAAGGCCGCCTTGAACGGCAGCGCGAGAATGGCGTTCTCGGTCCTTCCCTTCACCCGCGCCCACATCGTCCGGCCGCGCTCGGTGCTGTCGGTGCCGACGCCGGATACGTAGCAGAACGTCATGCTGGTGTTGACCGCGGCGATCGCGCGCGCGGCCGCCATCGTCAGGTCGTACGTCAGGTGCGTGTATTCGGCCTCGCCCAGCCCGACGGACGTGACGCCCAGGCAGAAGAAGCAGGCGTCGCACGACGCGAACTCGGATCGCAGGTTGTCGTAGTTGAAGAAGTCGGCGCGAAGGACCTCGCGCAGCTTCGGATGCGATCGGCCGGTGGGCGACCGGCCGATCGCGAGCACGGACTGCACGCGCGGGTCGTCGAGGCACTCGAGCAGGACGCCCGCGCCCACCATGCCGGTCGCGCCGAACAGCACGGCGTGGATCACGGCACGCGACCCGTCACTAGATGGTGATGGTGACCGTGCCGACGACAGGGTCGGCGCCGCTTCGCCTGCCCGTCACCGTCACCGTGAACGTCCCTCTCTGCCTGTACACGTGCTGCTCGTCGGCGCGGCTCTCGTTCGAGGTCGTGCCGTCGCCGAAGCCCCAGTCGTAGCTGGTGAACGTAACGTTGCTGGTCGCGGTGAACCCCCATTCCTGGGTCGGGCTGCCCGTGCCGCCCGAGATGAGGCGCGCCGTGATGCTGATCGACGGTGTCACCGCCGGGGGCGGCGGCGGTGGAGGAGGCGGAACGGGTGCGAGCACGAAGTTCAGACCGTTGGTGCCGTTCACGAACGCCCCCGCGCGCGCCTCGAGATAACCGGTCGCGGTGGCGCTGAAGTTCATGTTCGCGATCGACAGCGATTCGAACCGGTAGCTGCCGTTGGCATTGGTCAGCACCGCCACACCCGCATTCGGGCCGTCGATCACCGCCACGCGCGCGCCGTTGAGCGGCGCGCCCGAGGTGTTCGACACGGTGCCCTGGATGCCGGCTGTCGTCGGGGCTGGTGCCGGCGCCGGCGCTGGA
>Ga0137418_10001131_pt1 | contig 24464 bp, 17 predicted proteins | sample CZODoug3_1_2_16f_FD_122242 | JGI IMG/M metagenome (GOLD analysis project Ga0137418, IMG submission 122242) | Vadose zone soil fungal communities from Angelo Coast Range Reserve, California, USA - CZODoug3_1_2_16fungal (Hybrid Assembly) | ecosystem: Environmental > Terrestrial > Soil > Vadose...
GAGGTGCTGAAGGGATTCGCCGCGAAGGAGTTCAAGGCCATCGTGGACATGGAGGTGCCGTTCGCGCAGGCGCGGAAGGCGCACGAGCGGCTGCAGTCGCGGGAGAACTTCGGCAAAGTGGTGCTGGTGCCGTGATGCCCCGGTGGTTCGCTGCCTTCGCCCTGATCCTTGTCGTGCTGGGGCTGGCCGGATTCTGCGGAAGCTCGTGGCTGACCGGCGCTGTCTACCACGATCGCCTGTTCACCGTGCCGGAACGTGAGCAGCACGAGCTGTACGGTACTTCCCGTGGCATCCGCAGCGATGAGTGGGCGGTGGAGACGCCGCAGGTGCGCGCCCAGCAGCTCGCCGGGTTCCCACTGGTGAATTTGAACGAAGGGCTCGGCGAGCTGCAGCGAAACACCTACGATATTCCGGTCCTGGATTGGGGCCTACCGCTGCGGCCGTTGACCTGGCCCTACCTGGTCCCGCTGCGGTGGTCGCACGGTGCCCGGTGGTTCCTGCGGGATGCCCTGCTGCTCCTCGGCGTCTACGCGCTGCTCAGCGCGTTCGCCGAGGACAAGTGGACAGCCGCGGTCGCCGCATTCGCGGTCTTCTTCTCCAGCGCGTTCGTCTGGTGGCGGTCAACGGTGATGCTGGAGTTCATGGGCTTCCTCTGCCTGACCGGAGGCATTGCGGCGCGCGCCCTCCGGAGCGGCGGCAAGGGCTGGTTCGCCCTGACCACCTATTGCGCCGCATGCAGCTTCTGCGTGTTCTATCCACCGATCTGGGCACCGATGCTCTGGGTGGTGTGCGGGGCGATCGCCGATGTGGCATGGCGCAGTCAGCGGCTCGGCGCAGGCGCGCTTCTGATTGCGGTGATCGCCTTGGGCGCCCTGCTCGGCGTGTTCTATCACCTCCCCTACCTGTCGCTGGTTGCCGGTACCGCGTACCCCGGAAGACGGATCGCGGAGGCTGGAGCCATGCCTCTGGACCGCCTGATCGAGATGGTCTGGCCTTCGCTCACCGTCTCCGCTCCAGTCCACTGCGGACCCGAACGGTATCTCGGAATCCCGCCGAGCAATGTCTGCGCAGCGTCCAGCATCGAGGTGCTCCCGCTCGTGGTGCTTCCCGCGCTTGCGCTGGTGAGCGCGCGCGTCCGGCGCGCGTTTGGCGCCCTGGTCCGGACCAGCCCAGCCAGCGTCCTTGCCTTCGCTGTCTTGTGCGCGTGGCTGTACCTGCCCCTGCCCACATGGTTCGGCCGCCTCACGCTCCTGCAATGGTCTGCAGCGGCGCCCACCTGGATGGCATTCGGAGTCTCGGCAGCATTGCTGGTGAGCCGGCTACTCGCAACGCTCCGCTCCGATGCGCAGCCGGAGCCGTTCCGCTGGCGCGGGCTCATCGGGATCGCGGCCGTGGCCGCGTGCGCCTTCGTGGCGAGAGGGCACTATCGTCCCGAGGCCTTGACCGGTTGCTACGCCCGCGCATGGGTGCCACCGATGATCGTCGCCGCCGCCCTACTCTGCGCGGGGTCCCTGCTCTCGGGAGCGGCCCGCGGTGCGAGCCTGCTGCTCGGCGCCTGGGCGATTTCGCTCTTGCTCGCGAATCATCGCGTGAACCCGTTGATCCACTCCGTCCAGCTCTTCGCGAAGGGCGAGGGGCATCGCGCGGTGGATCGCGCGCTCGCGCACACCGCGGGCCGCATCCTCGACTATTCGACGCACCCGGGAGCCCAGCTGGCAGCCTTCGGCTGGCCCATGCTCGGCGGGATCCAGAACTCGCCCGATCTGGCGCTGTTCCGCTTTCTCGCCCCGGAATCGCCGGGACTCGAGGAAGAGCTCTACAACCGGTACGCACACTACACGTTCGAACCTCCGCCCGCGCGGACACGTCTGGTGCAAGCCGATGCGATCCGCGTCGCCATCCCGCCGTGCAGCCGTCGCCTGGCTGCGCTCGGGGTCAACCATCTACTCATGGAGGCAGGGTCCGCGCCTGAACCGGCTTGCGCCGGCGAATGGATTCCGCAGCCGGCGGGCGAGCTGCGTCTGTGGACCCGGCGAACGCCGGTGTGTGCTGTCGGCGTCGCGCCTGGTACGCCTGCGAGCGCGCTCGATTTCGACTATTCCTGCCCGGGCCAGGCGCGCTTGCGAACGGGAGTCTCCGCCCTCTCCATCGAAGTCCCGCCCGACCCGACACGCTCATGGGCGGTCGCCGTCAATCCTGACGTCCTGGGTACGATCGACTGCTGGGGAGCGACGGCACGCATCGTCGACGCGCATCTGGTCGTGCATCCGCAGGGTGGTCCAACCGCCTGGTGCCGCGCCCCGTTCCTGGATTCCGGCATTGCGCTCCGCCGGATGCTGAGGAAATGATAGACACCACGCATGCGCGCCTTGGCGATCGTCCCCGCCTGGAACGAGGAGCGAGACCTCCCGGCGGTGCTGGAGGAGTTACGTACTGCCGCCCCGTCGTGGGACGTGTGCGTCGTGGACGACGGCTCTAGCGACGGCACGGCGTCGGTCGCGCGGGAGAAGGGTGCGGTGTTGCTGCGGCTCCCGATCAATCTCGGCATCGGGGGCGCGGTCCAGACCGGATACCTCTGGGCGCGCGACCACGGCTACGACGTCGCGGCGCAGATCGATGGCGACGGGCAGCACGATCCCAGTTATCTCGCTGCGGCGCTGCGACCCATCGAGGTAGGGACGGCCGACTTCGTGATCGGGTCGCGGTATCTCGGCACTGGCGGCTTCCGGTCCACCACCCTGCGGCGGGTTGGAACGCGTTACTTGTCCTGGTTCCTGCGCCTGCGCTGCGATGCCCGCGTCACGGATCCGACCTCGGGTTTTCGTGTCGCTGGTCGGCGCGCCATCGAACTGTTCGCAGCGAGCTACCCATCGGACTATCCGGAGCCCGAAGCCATCGCGTTCGCGATCCGCCACGGCCTCCGCGTGCAGGAAGTCCCCGTCGTGATGCGGAGCCGGCGGCACGGGGCCAGCAGCATCGGACCCGCCCCGACTCTCTACTATCTGGTCAAGGTCTCGCTCGCGCTGCTCCTCCTTCCGGTCGAGCGACGACGCAATGCGGAGCTTTCCGGATGACGAACCCGCTGCTGCCGCTCGAGTTGCAGATCCTCGCCTGCGGAACGCTGCTCGCCTTCACCGGATGGGTGCTCTACCTGGTGCGACTCCAGCGCCTGAGCCTGCGAGACAGCCTCCTCTGGCTGCTGTCCACTGGTGTGGTGCTGGTGTTCGCGATCTTTCCTCGCCTCTTGCAGGACCTCACGCGTGCCATCGGCGTGCAGGTACCGTCGAACGCGCTCTTCGCGCTCGCAATCCTGTATCTCACGCTCAACGTGCTTTCGCTCACCATCGTGCTCTCCAAGGAATCCACCCGCACACGCCGCCTGGCGCAGGAATGCGCGCTGCTGCGGGCCGAGCTGGATGACCTTCGCTCCGAGCTGCGAGCCGCGGCCGGAACCCGGAGAGGTTGATCTCCCGACCCGTTGTTCGCCGTCTGCTCCGCATCCACGGCGGGTCAAGAAGTCCTGCCGCCCGGATCCGATCCATGCGAGAGTCTCGCGCGTGGCCACCTTCCCCCTGGGGAAAACGTTCGAAGGCGGTGTTTTGGAAGCATTGGACGTAGAGCCATCGGGCCAGATCCTGCTCTCCGGTTGGACCCGGGACGCGACCGCGATCCCCCACTTCGAGCTGCTGGCTGACGGAACTGCGCTCCCGCCGCGGGAGGAATTCCGTCATCGTCGGCCCGAGGTGGCTTTGTTTCTGCGCTCGGCAGTCGCGCATCACGGCTTCTCAATCGCTTTCCGCGCGCCTCCCAAGCTGGCTTGCAAGCTCGTTGAGATTCGCCTCGGGACCCGCACGCTCGCTGCGGTCCGGCCAGGCGTGACGCGCAGCCAGCCCCACTACGAGAACCTGTTCGACGAGCCACGCGTCCTGCAGCGCGAGGACATCTATGGGTACGGACCGCCCACCCAAGAAGCCGATGCACAGGTGCTGGCGCTGGCGCGGTCGCTGCCGGGTCCCATCCTGGACTTCGGCTGCGGCAGCGGGGCGCTGGTGCGCGCGCTCCTGGAGGAGGGCCTCGAAGCCGAAGGCATCGAGCTGCGCCGGCCCGAGATCGTCGCCAGCCTGCGAGACGACGTGCGAACGTTCGTCAGGCTTCACGACGGCGGCTTTCCGCTCCCGTACGCCGAGGCGCAGTTCGGCGCAGTGGTCTGCTGCGAAGTGCTGGAGCACATTCCGGACTGGCGGATGGCGTTGCAGGAGATCGCGCGCATCGGGCGCCGGGCGTTGATCACGGTTCCGGACATGAGCTCGATCCCTGCGCTCTTCCCCCACCAGGTAGTGCCTTGGCATCTGCTGGAGAGCACCCACGTGAACTTCTTCACGCAGCGTAGCCTGCATGTCGCGCTCTCGCCGATCTTCTCGCGCGTCCGGTTTCTTCGCCTGGGCGAATCTTGGGTAAACGGGACTCGGGTCTTCAAAAGCCTGGTGGCGGACTGTGAGCGGTGACGTTTTTCTTCGGGCCGTTCTGGCGAGCGTGCCGCGGGAACCAGCGGCTGCAGTCGCGCCAGAACCTCGAATTCTCGGACCGAGCCAGTTCAAATCGTATGCAGGAAACGGACTTTGTCTCAGTCCCACGGTCTGGTCATCCGCGTCGGCCACGCAAGAGCAAAGTCTTCGGAGTCGAGCGTGAGGTTCGGATTGTATGCGGGGTCGTTGCGCAGGATTTCTCCCCACCGCGAGAGCATGAATTCCATCTCACGGCGGAACCGTTGCTGTTTCTCCCGCGTGCTCTCGACACCGCGGGTCTTGGACTCGTGGTGCACGAGCATTGCGTGCGGCGTCCAGACGTTCCTGAATCCCGCTTCCCGCACGCGCAGACAGAAATCCACGTCGTTGAACGCAACGGCGAGACTTTCGTCGAATCCGCCGACTTGCTCGTAGACCTCGCGTCGAATCACCAGGCACGCGGCGGTCACGGCAGAAAGGTTCTGCGCCACCTGCGCACGGGAGAAGTATCCGTGAGAATCCGCCGGCAGGTGCTTGTGCGCGTGTCCGGCGACCCCGCCGACACCCAGGATGACGCCGCCGTGCTGGATGCTGCCGTCCGGATAGAGTAGCTTGGCGCCGACAACGCCGACCTCACGGCGAAGCGCTTGGGCGACCATCTCACCCAGCCAGCCCCCGTCGACAATTTCGAGGTCGTTGTTGAGCAGCCCTACGATGGGCCCACGAGCATTCCGCACGCCCAAGTTGTTGATGGCGGAGTAGTTGAAAGGCCGATCGTAGCGGACGACGCGAGCCGCGGAATGGTCCTGAAGCTCCTGGAGATACCGCAGGGTCTTCTCGTCACGGCTCTGGTTGTCGACGATGACGATCTCGTACGCCGGGTACTCCGTCCTCTGTCGCAGCGTGTCGATGCACTTCTCGAGCAAGCGACGCGCATCGCGCGTCGGGATGATCAGCGAAATGAGCGGGGGGGGCTGTGGGACCGGCCAGCGCACCCGGTACGTGAGCGGCAGGATGCCGCGCTCGACGGGCATGCCCGTGTGATCGCGCAGCGCGCGAACGGAGGCCGCCTCGGCGTACTCCTTCGCCCCCGCCGAAAGAGCGGTGGAACCTTCGACCGCGCGCCAGTGGTAGAGTACGTGAGGCACGTGGCGGATGCGCGCGCCTCCGCGCGCGACCCGAAGCACCAGATCGTGGTCCTGACTCCCTTCGAAGCCGACGCGAAACCCGCCGAGCTCGCGCACGGTCGCGGCACGGATGGCGCACAGATGCCCGACGTAGTTGTGCGAGATCGCCAAGTCGGGGTTCCAGTCGGGCTTGAAGTGCGGCTCCGACAGGCGGCCGTGCGCATCGATCTTGTCCTCGTCGCTGTAGACGAGATCCGCGTGATGCGCTTCAGTCGCGAGCATGTACAGTGCATGCTCCGCGAGCTCATCGTCGTGGTCGAGCAAGGCGGTCCAGTCGCCCGTGGCGAGCGTCAGCGCGCTGTTGGACGCGGCCGCGATGTGGCCATTTCCGGGACGGAATACCACTTTGATCCGGCCGTCGGACTTCGCCGCGTCGTCCAGGACCCTGCGGACGTGCGGCGAGCGTGACGCGTCGTCCGCGATGCAGAGCTCCCAGTGCGGATAGAGCTGGGTCCGAACGCTTTCGATCGCGCGCCGGAGAAAGGGCTCCGGCGTCTCGTACACCGGCATCAGCACCGAGAACCGAGGCGGCCGCACCATCGCTGCGATCGCGGCGCGGATGGCGGTACGGTCGGCCTCGGATAGTGTCGTGAACCGAGCCACCCAATCGCCGTACGGCGGGCGCGCCTGGTGGCGTCGCTTCGCCAGCAAAATCTCCAGGAGCTCGCGCGGGCCTCCGCGGTGGAGTGCGCGGACGAGCTTTCGCGCCATCGTGGGCAGGAGCTGCGGCTCCCCGAGCCGGCTCTGGATGAGCGGTGCCGCAAGCCGGAGAGCGGCCTCCGCCGCGCTCAGGTTCCGCACGGTGAACGACCCCAGTTGCAGGTCGGACGCCACCGAAAGCTCCAGGCGCAGGGATCCGACCTGATCGGGCAGCCGGACGATGGCGCGAATCTGTCCCTGCTTTGGCAGCGACAGGGGAACGACGGGCAGCCCGTCTACAACCAGGCGGGGGAGGGCGTTCAGCGGTTCCGTCGTCGAAAGGACAACCGCGATGTCTGTCCATCCGCAAGGCAAGACCCCGCTCAAGTCGAAGACACCGACCCGCGACGTCAGCCGGAAGCGACCCTCGCCCAATCGCTCGACGCCGGAAAGCGGTGAGACGCGAAGCGATCGGGAAAGGACGCCCTTCACCATGGAGGGCCGGTATACCCCAATCATCTTTGTTCGCGAGCTGCGAAGTTGCGCTGGAAGGTGGGGGCTCTGAAGCGACTTCGATGCAGGCCGTTGTGCATGGGGAGGGGGCTTGGAGGATCCCACGCTCACGGACGTGCCTCCACCTCGCTTGGGTACCGAGGAAAGACGAGCGATGAACCGGAGTACCTCGCTGGTTCGCGTGTTGGGCGGAGCAATCGAGCCAGTCGTTCGACGTGCATTTCAGTCCTTTACGCCTCATACATGCCGATGCTACGTTCCGCCGTGGCCGCCTCGAAATGTATCGGTGGCGACGAGCGCATGCAGCTCCCGAACTCGACCGATCCGGCGGCCCTGAAGCAGCGCGATTTCGTCGATGTCCAGAAGTCCTACTGGAGCGACGTCGACGTGGAGCACTTCCGGTGGCAGACCGAGGGTCCTTACATCTCCGAGACCGAGGCCGCGTTGCTCGCTGCCGCGGAGATCCATCCGGGGGAGCGTTTCCTCGAAATCGGCTGCGGTGAGGGCGCCAACATGTACCACCTCCGCCGAGGCGACGGCGCGGAGAGGCTCTTCGCAGTCGATTTTTCCCCGGCCAAGGTCCGGTTTGCGGCTGGCGCGACCGGAGCGCTGGTCGCAAATGCGGACGCGGCACACCTGCCCTATCGAAGCGGATCCTTCGACGCGGTGCTCGTCCGCGATCTGCTGCACCATGTTCCCGACCGTCAGGCCGTGATAGCCGAGGCCGTCCGCGTTCTCGCGCCCGGTGGCCGCATCACGGTGATTGAGCCGAACGGATGCAACCCGATCGTCGCGGCAATGGCGATCGGCGTCCGCGCCGAGCGTGGCATGCTGCGTTCGACGCCCACCCGAGTCGAAACCGAGCTTCGCGCCTCTGGAATCGTCAACCTGACCAGCAGCCGTCATCAACCGATGCCCATCTCACGCGTGATCCTGCATTACCGCTTCGGTGCGCCCTCTATGGCTCGTAAGGCTTTCGTGCGGTGGATCCTCCGAGGTGCGGAGCGAGCCGCCGAACTCCTCCCCGAATCGCTCTGGGCCTATTTCGTCGTGCAGGGCACGTCCCACCGCGCAGGACGATGAGCGGAGCGGATAAGGCGCTCCCGAGGCCGGCGCTTTCGGCGCAATCGGTCGCAGGGGCGTTGCGTTGATGGCCTCCAGCTGGCTGTCGTCCGGCACGTACCCCCACGTCCCTACAGCCGGGAGCGTGCATTCCGCCGGCGTCCGCGAGTTCTCTTCTCGCCTTCGAATCCGGCGAGAAAAGGGGGCGGCGCTCGCGCACCGTCACGGTTGCGGACGGCGCACAACACCGAGCATGGTGGGGCTCATGGCTTCGCGTTCGGCTCGCGCAAAGATCGACAGAAACCGACCGGCCTGCGTCCGTGCTTCTCGATGTTCGCAAGGAGCGACCCCGCCGGGCTGTGGACGTAGAAAGCGTTGTAGACCCTGTCGGAGAGCCAGGACAGCGTACGGATGGGCAACACCGGGCCGAAAACGATCAAGGCGTTCGCGACGACGGTTGCTGCGAGCAGACCGCCTGTTAATCGTTGTACTCCGGGCGTCTCGGCGAGACGCCACTGAGCGATACGAGCGCAGTAGTACAGGAACACTACGAAAACTGGCTGGTAGAGGCGTGCGATCCAGGTGCCGCGCATCTGCCACCCCGTGTACGGCGGCGCCAGATTGTTCAACAAAAAGACCAACAGCGTGGCGCCGAGCATGGCACGTTCGACGATGCCCAACCGCGGCCCCCCGGTGAGCCGGGCGGACAACCACGTGGCGAGAAAGAGCACCGGCAGGAAGACGAAGTTCGCGAACAAGAAGTCCCAGGCGAAGATCTTCGGGACATCGCCAAGTAGCGCGAACCAAGTTCGCGTGTTCGCCGGATGCAGGTATGAGTGAAGGATGGACGCGTATACGTCGGTGTTCGTGTTTCCGCCTGGGACTCGATACACGTACTGCAGCACCAATTGCACGAGAACCGCCGGAGCCGCGAACCCCAGCAGGATGGGCGCGAGAAGGTGAAGGCGCCGCTTCCACGTCACCGCTATGACCGCCGTCGGTGCGAAGAAGGCGAGCAGGTCGTATCCAGTGAAGAGAACTCCCGCCGCCAGCGCCAGGAAGAATGCTCGTCCAAGACCCTGCTCGTCAGCGAGATGGAGCAGCACAATGAAGGCTCCCAAGCTTGCCGGGACTATGATGGCGTACGAGTAGGGAGAACCGATCCAGTACGTGATGCCTGGGTACGTTGCAAGTAGCCAGCCACCAGCATTCGCTGCCGAGGCACCAAATTTAGCGCGAAGATATGCGACGAACCCAACCCAGGCAGCGATCTGTAGCAGAACGTTGCAGATCAGGCCGCCTCTATCGAATCCAAAGGCACTCACGAACGGAAACGCGAGTAGTGGATAGAGCAGCCGGCGCAGAACGACACTGAACTCCCACGTCTCGCGGGGCGCCCCTTGAAGCATCAAGAACGGCGCACGATGGTGTGGATGGTCTATATTGACGAGATAGCCGCAGTTGGGCCCAACCTGGACCACAGGACGGTCAAGCGTAGCTGCATAGATCGAGAGCGTTCCGGTCGAGCACCACATGCCGAGAAGCATCACCGTCAACGCACATCCGAGGGATACGGTCGCTCGGCCCTCGGTGCTCGGGGACGTCATCAGCCGACGGACGGTATCGTCGCGGTCTCCAAGTGTCCAGGACATCCTGGCCAGAATACGACCGCTCGCGTATACGTTCACTCGATCCGCCCTCGCGGTCCGAGATGCTCCGCGCACGTCCATTTTACGTGCTCTCGTCCCACAGGACGGTCATACTGGCGAGCAGATGAGTCCCTGCGGTGCGACACCCGAGGCGCCTAGGTACTCGCCGGTCTCCTCGCTGGAGTTCCACGTAAAGGCGGGCAACCGGTACGATCGCGCAGACCCATGCTGAACGACTCGCCAGCTGCACGCAGCGCGAACCATATCGCGCCAGGATTCAGAAGCTCCACCGCACCGTTCGGATCCGCGAGCCACGCCGCGCGCCTGCCGATGCACGTGCTGTTCATCATCCATTGCTTGCTACGGATCGGTGGCCTCGGGTGGAACATCGAGCACCACACCGCGTTCTCGCGGCCTCCGGAAACAGTGCCGACGTACCACGTGGACGAGGCGTTGCTCGTCGAGAGTATGCGAACCGATTTCCGGCTCTTCAGCTCCTACGCTCTGGTGGCCGACGGTCCGTTGACCGCCAATCTGATCTACGTTCCGCTGGCCGCTGCTGGAGAACGTCCGCCGCTTCATTGGCGTCCTGCGCATGCCCTCGTCACTGGGCGGCTCGTTGCAGCAATCTCGGCGTGTCTCGCCTTTCCGGTACTGTGGTTACTCCTGGCCGAGCTCGGCGTCGGCAAGGGGATGAGCCTCTTGGCATTGGCGGTGCTCACGTTCGCGCCGAACGAGGTATTCAACGCGCATTTTGCTCGTTCCCACACGCTTGCGAACCTGCTTCAACTTGTCGTGTTACTCGCGACGGCGAAGTTGTTGGCCGAGAGCACTCGCCGTAACCGGTGCACTTGGTTCGCGATCGCCACGTTCGCCGCCATCATGGCAGGTTCAGCGCGCTATCCATTCCTAACGCTCGGTCTCTTTCCCGCTGCTGGTGCGATCGTCCTGTTCGTCCGCTCGGCCCGATCCGGGCAGCTTTTCCAAGAAACTGCGGCCCTCGGCCTTGCCGGCGGCGCAGCACTCCTCGTCGGATTGCTGTTCGGGTTCGACCTGCGGCCGGCCGAAATCCTTCGGAAGGGCTTCGCCGCGCAGGCGGCAGTCGGACAATTTCCTTGGGCGGACCTGCATGGCATCGCGATCAGCGCACGTGCCAAGTTCCTGTCCGTATTTGATTTTCCCGGCGGAACGGTGCGTTGGGTGCTCGCTCTCGCGGCGCCGTTCGCGGTGCTCGGCCGCTGGCCTGCCGACAAAGGCGACCGGTCGCGATGGATGGCCGCGTTGGTCCTCGCCTGGGCCGCGCTCTATCTGGCTCTGTGGGCGAAATTTTCCGTTCCATGGCAGCGGTACTCGATCCCCCTCAGCACGGCGCTCCTCGTCTGCGGTGCAATGGGCCTCGACCGCGTTGCAGCATGGACTGCGCGCCGACTCGATCGCGGTCAGCTGCGGGTCGCCACTTCTGTGGCAGCCGCCCTGCTACTCGCGCCTGCCGCTTTCTTCTGCGCGCTGATGCTACATCGGTTCATGGCCGATACCACGAATCCTCTCTATGAGCTCTCGATCGCGCTTCGTGACGAGCCCAAACGGCAGATCTTCGTGCACGGATTCTGGCAATGGAACAAGCCTCTCCTCGACGTCATGCCCCCGGACCGCTTTACTCTCCGGTTCGTTCCTTCCATGCAAGATGCTTGCGCGGTCGCGAACGAAGGGGACCTGCTGGTCAATTTCGTATTCGAGCCCCTGCGCGGATCCTGTGTTCGCCATGGTCTGACGCCGGTATTCCACGCGAGTAACCTCGGGTGGCCTGGATTCCCGTATTCCAGAGAGCATGACACTGCGCCGTGGAGTCGTCGACACTACGAGGACTATCACTACCTCTTCGAGGAGGTGACCGTTTTTCGGTTCGTTGCGAGCCATGATCGATGAGCGGCAGCCGGTAGGGTCCCCAGCTTTGCTCGAGAGGGCATGGTCTATCCCACTCCGGCGGGACTGCCTTCTTTTCGGGTTGGTCGCCGGGTGGGTTCTCGTCCTCTCCACGTCCTTCGAGCCCGGGCTGATGTCTTGGGACTCGCTGCAGCAGTACGAGCAGGGTCTCTCCGGCCGGTACGGAAACTGGCACCCGCCAGTGGTGTGCCTGCTGAACGGAATTGTCGCCAGATTGGCGGGTTCCCCGTGGCCTCTCCTCGTTCTTCAACTGTTCGCGATCGGAATGGGAATGGCGTTGCTCACCCGGCGGGCACCCCCGGCGCGCGCCACGGCAGCCCTCGCGATCGTTTGCGGCTTCCTCGTTGCGCCGCCGGTCTGGTCGATTGGAGTCACCCTCTGGAAGGACGTGCTGGTCGGTGCCGCCCTCCTTTGCGCCGTCGCGTCACTCGATGCGAAACGGCCCGCGCTCGCGCTCGGCTTCGCCGTTCTCGGAACGTTATGCAGGCACAATGCAATCCTTGGCGCACTTCCGCTCGGGGTATCGGCAGCGACCCATCTGGTGCGGGACCACAGGGGTCGCGTCGTAGCTGGCGTTGCTGCGGTGGGCTTGCTCGCTGCCGCGCCCAAGCTGGCGGAGCGGGTACTGGGCGCGCGGGATGAATGGCCATTGGGCCAGCTGCTGGTCTTCGACGAGATCGCCGTGTATTCAGCGCATCCCGACCTGCTCGCCTCCTCGTCCCTTCATCGCGACTTTACCATCGACGATCTCAAGTACGTATATTCCCCGGCGAGCCTGATGCCGATCTTCGTGGGCGCTGGGCCAGAGGCACACCGGATCACCTCGGCGAGCCTGCCACCCCGGCGCGTGGAGATCCGGGCGGACTGGATACGCGCCGTTGGCAGCCATCCACTCACCTACGCACGGCATCGAATGCTGCATCTTCGCAGCGTCCTCGGTGCCGACGGGAATCCTGTCTGCTACGCATTTCATGTCGGAATCGACCCCAATCCTTGGGGGTTCAAGCTGCGCGCCGACGGCTCCGCATACCAGTGGCTCCGCGGCATGCAGGAAGCGCTTCGCAACACGTTCGTCTTTCGCGGCTGGTTCTGGATGCTCGCCCTGGTCCTGCTTGCGGCGGTCGCCTGGCGGCGGCGCGCCCCGCGGCTGGCAATCTGGACGGCAGCTTCAGGATGGCTGTACGGAGCCGCATATCTCTTCGTCGGCGTCGTGTGTGACTTCCGATTTCTGTACTGGCCGGTGCTCGCGGCGTTCGCAACGGCAGCCCTGCTGGTACGGTGGCCCTCCCGACAAAATGAATCGGAGAAATGAGCGGCGCAAGCCTGTCAGCGCCGTACGAAAAGCACGGTCGTGTATGGTGCCCATCCCAGTGGAAGAGCACGCTCCAAAGCTCGCGGCAGCGTGGCCCTGCGCACGACCTCGAAGCCTGAGGCGCATGCGTTGAGTACGTCTTGAATGCCACTGAAGTGGTGATTTTCGATTCCCTTGAACCCAATAGCGAGGAAAGCCGCGTTCATCGCCCGGTGCACGGCCGGGCACCCGACCAGGAATACGCCCCCCGGTTGCAGCACCCGCGCGACTTCGTGCGCGGCGCGCTGCAGTGCCTCCTCCTTGAGATGTTCCAGTATGGAAAATGCTACGACGGCATCGAAGTGCGAGTCGGGATAAGGCAGGCTTTGGATATCTGCCTTGACGAGCTCACGGGGCCGCACGCCGAGCCGATCCAGGTTGGCTCGAAGACCCGCGGGTTCCTCCTCGATATCGGCGCCGTACACCTCATCGGTGATCGCATTGAGGGTCGGCATGAGCAGCCCAGAACCGTAGCCGATTTCAAGCAGGCGGCGAAAGCGGCCTTCGAGCAGCTGCAGGCCGATGTTGATGCGGGCCTGAAACAGGCGGCCGACGACCGGCTTGTAGTAGAAGCGCAAGGGATCTGATTCGTCAATAGGTGTCAGCGTACCTCGTGGCGGCAGCTTCAGCCGCAGAGCCATCACACTGCCCCCCTCGAAAGGTCGACCAATTTCCTCAGCGGGGCACGAGCACCTTCACGCAGTGCGCTAGCGGTCCTCGCCAGCTTCCAGAGAGGCGAACCGAGAATCTCGCGCTCCATCTCGATGAGATGCTCGGCTCGCGCGGCCCATTCGCCGAGCGAAATCACTTCGCGCCGCGCAAAGTCCGAGATCTCCCACGGAGGAGCTTGTAATTCGCGTGGCATCGCGGAGTACGCGGCCACGGTGTCCGGGTAGCTAACCTCGCGTCCCGACAGGGCCAGTGCCCGAGCTAGTTCAGGATCCAGGAAGAGCCGTTCGACGCACGCGGCAAGGCTTTCCGCAGTACCGGCGAATTTGAGACAGCGCTCGCGATCCGGGAACGCATCGCGGAAGGCGGGAATGTCGGAGAGAATCAGCGGGCAGCCAACACGCAGGAGTTCGTGCGCCGCCAGGCAGAAGGACTCCGAACGCGAGGGAACAACTGCGCAGAACGCGCTGGCCGCGAGAGACCGAAGTTGAGTGCGGGGAACGTGGGAGACAAACTGAAACCGGTCGCGAATACCGTCGGGAATGCGCCGCAGCAGATGCCGCTGCATTGAGGTACCGCCCGGTGCTCCATTGGTGTCAGCACCGACCATCGAGAAGCGGACCGTCTGCCTGAACCTGGCCAGAATTACGCACGCGTCGACAAAAACTTCGCACCCCTTGACCGTCTGCAGCTTCCCGTAGAACAGGACCCGATGCGATTCCGCAGCTCGCTCAGTCGGGCCGCCGATATCGGCCAGCAGCATCTCCATCGGGGGCGGACAGATGACGAACCTGTCGGGTCTGAGCCCATAGATCTGCTGGTACTGATCGGCAATCGATCTCACAGGCGCGATTACCACGTCAGCGAGGCGCATCGCCCATGCTTCCATCCTGTACATCGCGTGGCGGTCCAATCCGACGGGCTGGACACCTTCCGCGTAGTCGATCATCCCCAGGCTGCCATGGATCCGCACCGCGATGATGGTCGAGGCGAGCAGGTCGTCGTGTGTCCGCAGGGCGAGCGTGTCGAAAGACACCCCTGCGTACTCGAAGAATTCGACCAGGTCGAACCGGACCTTCTCGGCGAGCGCGTAGAGTCCGGAGCGAAAGTGCGCGCTCTTCGCCTGGAAGATCGTCGATGCGCGCGGCGTGTCGGGAACGATCGACGCAAGAGCGTGTGCGGTGATGCCATCGATACCACGCTCCCGCACGAACCGTCGGTACAGCTCGACCTCGCTTTCCGGAATGTCGGCGAGCACGTGCACCCGGTTGCCAGCGCGAGCGAGAGCTTCAGCCAGGGCTGAAATCAGTACGCCGGCACCACCACGGTTGACCGGCGCCAGCTCGTACGTGACGAGACAGATTATCCTACCCATGGGCGAATCGTTCCCACAGCTCGTCTGCCTTTTCGTTCACGCGCTGGAGGTGGACATGCGCGCGCGCCACGATTTCTACCCTATTCGCGACGGCGGCCTCCAACTGCGTCGCGATGGCCGAAGGGTCATCCAGCTGCGCAACCACGAGCGACTTCCGAAGAAACTCGTCGTTCTGGAAGATCGGTGACGTGTCGCTGGTCAGGCAAATCACGCCCCGCTGCAGGCTCTCGACAATGGTCATCGGGAAGCACTCGCTCAGCGTCACGTAGAGGTTAACGTCCATTTGGCCGAGTAATTCGAGGAACTGCGAATGGTCTAGCAAACCATGGACCATGATCCGGTCCATGTATCGATCGAGCCGGAGGGCCGGAAGCTCGGTAACGTGAACGATGGAATTACTGACAACGAGAGCTGCCATCAGCTGCGTATTGAGGTTCTTATGAAAAATGTTTGGGACAAACACACCGATGTGCACCGGTCCCTGCTTGAACGGTTTCGTCGGTGGGGGCGTCGGATCGACTGCGATCTTGCTATAGAGCGGGTAGGCACGAACGCCAATGCGCTGTAGGCATTCCGCGATGCCTACCTTGACGAATCCAATGCCATCCAGCACGCCCTCCTCGGTGAGCGCGATCATTTCGCGCAAGGGTTCCGACTCGCTCGGGAAGGTCTGCTGAGCCGTGGAGCCGTGGAAAACGTTCAAGATCCGGAGGCGAGGAACCAGCCTGCGCAGAACGACGGCGAGGCGCTGGGAGCCCGGCGGGATGCCTTGGATCACGAGCGTCCTGGTCGACGCTTGCTGGAGGAAGCTAGCGATAGCCTCGGCATGTTCGTCGCTGAGGATTTCCTCCATTTGCAGAACGCCGTCGCACAGCGAGAGGGTGGATGCGCGGATTCCGCGCCAGTGCGGATGACAGATGCTCACCACGGATGGGGAAGCCGCGATGAAGTCTTCAGGTGTCGCTGGGGAACCGGAGATGGCGATCCCGGCGAACGGAAGCGCAGGCGAAGCGGCCGGCACGGAGGCTGCGACCGCGCTCACTTCAACCATTCCGGATCGCGTTCGAACCGAATTGACAGTGTCAATCACCCCGCGGAGCAGCCGATAACTCCGTTTAAACTGTTTCAGCTTCCGTACAGCGCGGACTGCCAGGGAATGCTCCAGTCGAGCGAGGCGCTCCTCCGCCACCTGGCGGCCACTCTCTGCGGCAACGCGGCGGACGAGCGCGTCGGAAACCATTCCTTCTAGGTGTTGTAGCCGACGCCGTGCTTGGCTGAGTTCAGGACGGAGCCGCCGGATCTCGGCGTCCCGAGCGGCGAGCGAGGAACGAAAACGCCTTCCAGAATTGTCCCGGGTTTCTGGCTCCAGATCGACGAGGTAAACGTCTTGATCCTCGAGCACATGGTCGAGCACCTGTACGTTCGCGAAACCGAGCTGTGCAAGTGTGCCGACCAGGTCGTGCACCCAGCATCCAGCGTGCGCCGCGGATCCGAAGGCAGCCTGGTCGGTACGCTTGTTCTCGATCAGGATGAGACGCTCGAATGTCACCCGCATGAGCTCGAGGAGCACCTTGGTCAGATCGTCCGGGTGGACATGGATGAGCACTTCGCTCGTGTAACTCACGTCGAAGTATCGATCGTCGAATGGCAGCCGCCCAACGGGTCCGATGAGCCTTACGTGCTCCCGCGCCCAGTCGACATCGCTGACATGTTCGCCGACGACCGCGATCATGTTCGGGCTCACGTCGCATCCGTAGAGGTCTAGATGGCGCTGTTGCCTGAGATGCCGGAGATGGCGACCGTACCCGCAGCCGAAGTCGAGGACGCGCAGCGCAGGCTCCCCGGCGAAGTGTTCGCCGAGCCAAGCTTCCTGCCTGCTGTATCTGTCCTGGGTCGACCGGCGACGCTCCAACTCTTCGAGCCACTCGCGGCCGCCGTGGCGTTTCCACCACTCGACGTTCGGCCGGTCGGGAATCGAATCGCTCTGTGGCACCACGCTATCCGGCGACGTCTCACCAGTTTGGGCGTTCCTCATCTGCTCCTTCCGCACGAAAGCGCCGTACGCTAGGGGGACATCCGATGGGCTGTCAAGGCAGAAGGTCAGGCGACCCAAATTCAACGACGAACCGGTGTCGAAACTCGCGCCGTTCGACGATGTCGGGGTTCATCCCTTCAGCAACCTTGCTCCGCAACAGTCGCACTCGCACGCGCGCGACGTAGCGCCGAATCATCGCGAAGATGATCTTGATTACGACTCAGGGCGTTTCGAGGATGAACCGAAATCCGGGAGACCTAAGCCATTCATTGAGCGTCGGATAGGGGCAGGCGTAAGTGGCCGTTGCGCCGAGCGCATCGCGAAGCCGGATCGCAAAGGCGTACCCCCGGCCCGTCGCGAGATCCCGGAGCGGCACCTGGATGCAAGCGTGGAACGCATCGTACGCGGACCCACAAGAGCCATCGGCGTGATCGACACCGACCGGCGCAGTCACACTGTGCGTGGGTATCCCGGAAAACGCCTGACCACTCTGGACGACCTCGACGTCGACAGTGACCAGATCGCCCTCGGCGTCCTTTACGTTGACATAGATTGATGCGACGCCATGGAGCGTGCAGGTTCCGAAGGAAGCGCAAAAACTATCCGCCAACCCGCTTGCGTCGCCCAGAAACGTTCCGCCCTCGATCGCAGGCGGGGTATTGTGGCGCGTCACCGTGACGTGCAGAACCGCGGAGGCGGTGCTCGCCGCGGCCTCGGCGACGAGCGTCAGGTCGTAATCGCCTTCGTATTCTCGACCCGGCGACAACGTCAAAAGACCCCCTTGCAGCGTGGCAAACTGAGGCAGGTCGGGAGACGAGATGGTCGCCTCGTCCGATCCCGCGCCGACCACGAGCAACTGCAGGGCGAGACTATGCCCGGCCTGCAGAACGATCGGGGTGTCGCTGACGACCAGCTTGAATCTGGTTTTCTGAGTAGATCCGGCATCGTGACTGGACGAGCCGCAGCCGGCGAACGCCAGCATCGCGATCAGAACGACGTTGTACTTCATCTGGCTCCCCCGCCCCGCTGCTTCCCAAGGGTAACTACCAGCAGAGGCTAGGAACGGCACCCGAAGGATTCAAGCCCCGACCCCAGAGACGGTCAGCGGATTGGACCCGACGACGCGTCAAGAATCTGACTCGTTGTGGAGGGGCATGGAACGAACTGGGCAGACTGGGTCAGAACGCCTGCTTGAACTTGCGGTAGGCGTGCACGGTCATCCGGGCGAGCTGCGCTCCGTTCGTGAACCTGCTGATCTTCGTCTCGCCATAGGTCCGCGCCTGATACCGGATTGGCAGCTCGACGATCTTGAGATTTTGCTTGGCTGCCCCGAAGAGGAGGTCGAAGTCGCCGAACGGATCGAAGTCCCCGAAGAATGAGCGCGAGGCCGCAATCCGCTCGTAGTCGCGCCTGAACAGGACTTTCGTTCCGCAGAGGGTATCCTTCAATCTCTGCTGGAGAATAGTCGACAGAGCCAATCCAAAGAATTTGTTGCCCAAGGAGTTGAGGAAGCGCATCGCCTCCCCTTCCATGGGGTACACGAGACGCGAACCGTTGACGAATTCCCCCCGACCTTCGGCGATCGCGGCATAAAACTTCGGCAGGTCTTCGGGCGGCACCGTGAGATCGGCGTCGAGGATGAACAGTACGTCTCCGGTCGCCGCCACAAATCCTTTCCGGACCGCGTCTCCTTTTCCTTTGCCATTGCCTTGATGGATGAGGCGCATGCGCGGACGCGTGTTCGCCTGGATGTGCGCCTCGATCGCCTCGACGGTGCCGTCGCTGCTGTTGCCGTCGACGAAGATGATCTCGGTCCCTTTGCCCATTTCCGGGGTGCGTGCCACGATGTCATCGATGTTGCCCCGCTCGTTCTTGCACGGCACGATCACGCTGCAGGAGTAATCGCGGGTGGGAATCGGGCCGCCGCCTGCGGCCAGCTTGCAGACGAAGTACTGCGTGAGCGCCAGATGCCGGAGGCCGGGAAGCCGGGCGAGATAGCGGTTCGCGAAGGGCGCGACGAGCGGAAGACCGATCGGCAGGAGCTGCGCCGTACCCTTCCTGATGATCTCGAAATGGTTCAGCTGCAGGAGGTTCTGCAGATCCTGCATGCCCAGCCAATTCTGCTGCGAGATCGGCATCTTGCGGCCGAGCTTCTCACCCAATCGTAGGACCGGCTCCCAGAGAAGGTTGTAGTAGGTCACGATGACCCGCGTCCGCGGGTTGCAGAGCCGCCGCAGGGCGCGGAACGCCGCCCACACGTCCGTCAGCGCGCCCACCACGTCCGAGAGGACCACATAATCGAACGTGCGTCCCTCCAACTCGCCGGCCTCGAGGGTCTCGGCGTTCGCGACCACGAATTCAAGACTGGGATGCCTCTTGCGCGCGATCTCAATCACGCGCGGAGCGATGTCCACCCCGACACCCTGCCGGGGCCGCAGGGCGGCGAGCAGGTCCCCGGTACTGCACCCGATCTCCAGGACCGATGCACCCTCGGGGACGACGAAGCGGACGAGCCGCTCGATGGCGGCGTAGTAGGCCGAGTTCTTCTTGCGCCAGCGGTCGCGTTCCGGAGCGAGCTGGTCATACACCGCAATCCGCCGGAGCCGGCGCTCCTGTTCCTTCGCCTCGAACCCGCTCTTACGAGCGCTCGCGGTGGCCATGCCGATCGCCATGCTTTTTCAGATCCTCCAGGTCGGATTCCACCATCGTGCGGACCAGTTCGGTGAACTTCAGCTTCGGTTGCCAGCCCAGCTTGCGCCGGGCCTTCGACATGTCGCCCCGCAACTCGTCCACCTCGGCGGGACGGAAGTAGCGGGGGTCGATCTCCACGTGACGCTTCCAGTCCAGGTCGAGCCGGCCGAATGCCTCGTCGAGGAAGTTGCGGACCGTGTGCGATTCGCCAGTGGCGATCACGAAGTCGTCAGGCGTCTTGGCCTGCAGCATGAGCCACATCGCCTCGACGTAGTCGCCCGCGAATCCCCAATCGCGCTTGGCGTCCAGATTGCCGAGAAACAGCTTGTCCTGCATTCCCAACTTGATGCGCGCCGCGGCGCGAGTGATCTTGCGGGACACGAACGTCTCGCCACGTCGCGGGGATTCGTGATTGAAAAGGATGCCGTTGCAGGCAAACATGCCGTACGCTTCGCGGTAATTGACGGTGATCCAGTACGAGTAGAGCTTCGCGACCGCGTACGGCGAACGCGGATGGAACGGCGTCGTTTCCGACTGCGGCGCCGGCGAGGATCCGAAGAGCTCCGAGGAAGAGGCCTGGTAGAACCTGGGCGAGATGCCGCTCTCACGGATGGCTTCGAGCAACCGCACCGTGCCGATGCCGGTCACCTCCGCCGTGTACTCGGGGACATCGAAGGATACCCGGACGTGGGACTGTGCTCCCAGGTTGTAGATCTCGTCGGGGCGCACGGTGCGAAGGATGCGGTTGAGCGAGGATGCATCGTTGAGGTCACCGTAGATGAGCTTCAGCCGGTAATCGGGCTCGTGCGGATCCTGATAGATGTCCTCGATCCGCGCGGTATTGAACGAGGAGGAGCGCCGAACGATCCCGTAGACCTCGTATTCCTTCTGCAGCAGCAGCTCGGCGAGATACGATCCGTCCTGGCCGGTAATTCCGGTGATGAGCGCCCGACGCGTCATGCCTGCGCCTTCCACCACGCGACGGTGCGCCGGAGACCCTCTTCGAACGAAGTGCGGGCCGTCCACCCGAGACGCTCTCGCGCCCGCCGGACGTCGAGAGCACGACGGGGCTGGCCGTTGGGTTTGCTGATGTCGTAGACGAAGCGGCCCTTGAACCCCATCAGTGAGCCGATCAGCTCGGACAGGTCGCGGATGCGAATCTCGCGCCCGCTGCCGAGGTTCACGGGTTCGGAGGTGTCGTAGCGCTCGCAAGCGGCGAGAATGCCCTCGGCGGCATCCTCCACATAGAGAAACTCGCGGGAGGGCGTCCCATCTCCCCAGAGGACCACCTCCTGGCGTCCGCTCTTCATCGCCTCGTCGACTTTGCGAATCATCGCCGGAATCACGTGCGAGGTCTCCAGGTCGAAATTGTCCCGCGGACCGTACAGGTTCACCGGGAACACCACCACCGAGTTGAATCCGTATTGCTCCCGGTACGCCGCGGATTGCACGAGCAGCATCTTCTTGGCCAGTCCGTACGGCGCGTTCGTTTCCTCCGGGTATCCGTTCCAGAGGTCTTCCTCGCGAAACGGAACGGGCGTGAACTTCGGGTACGCGCAGATCGTGCCCGCCGCTACCAGCTTGCCCAGGCCGGCCTTCCATCCTTCGTGGATGAGTTGCACGCCCATCATCAAATTGTCGTAGAAGAACTTGCCGGGATTCTTCTGGTTTGCGGCGATACCTCCCACCTTTGCCGCCAGGTGGATGACCAGTTCGGGGCTCGCATCGCGGTACAGCCGCCGAACGGCTTCCCCGTCGACGAGGTCGTACTCTCGCGATCGAGGTACGACGATGTCGCGGCATCCTCGCTCGCGCAGCTTCTCGACCACGAAGGAGCCCAGGAATCCCGCTCCTCCGGTGACGACGACGCGCTTGTTCGAGAAGAACGACAACTGTACCTCCGGCGCGAAAGCGCGGCGGACCCTACACGCGACTGGGGTTTCCTGTCCACCCGCACCGCACGTCCGTCATGCCCACGGATGTCGATTGACACCCCCTGCCACACGACCGTAGATACCTGCTCTTTTCGAGATGTCCCGGATGAAGCGCATCTGCCTCGTGCTCGACGAGCTTTACCCGTTCACGGCGGGCGGAATCGGGCGTGTGGCGCACAACTCGATCCTCGACGCGCTCGCGCAGTCGACCGAGCTCGAGTTCCATCTACTCTTGCCTTCCTACTTGGAGATCGACTCACGACGTGCCGGAACGTACTTTGGCGAGCGCGTTCATGCGCACCTGGCGGAAATGCGCTCGGGCTCGGAGCAGACGCTCGAGCACGGGTCCGTCTACCCCCCTGCGGCGGCGCACACGGACTCGATCTGGCACGCCCAGTCCCTCGACTTCCTCCGGGCTCTGAAGACTCTGAGCGCCCGCGACGGCTTCCGGTTCGACCTGGTCGAGTTCCCGGATTACCGGGGTTGGGCGTTCTGCACGCTTCAGGAGAAGTTGCTCGGGCTGGACTTCGCCGAGACGGAGATCGTCGTCCGGGTGCATACCACTGACGGCATGCTGCAGCGCTACGAACCGCGCGAGCCGAGTTGGGAGCAGCTTGGTCGGTTCGATTTGGAACGCAAGGCGTTGCACGACGCTGATCGCGTTGTCGTGCACCTGCGCGACACCGGCCAGCTGAACGCGGACTACTACGCTTTCGAGCCGCGTTGGCTTGACAAGGTCACCGTCTCGTTCCCTCCTGCAGTGTACCCATTTCCAGAGCCGCCGTCTGCGCAAGGCGCGCCACGCGACATCCTGTTCCTGACCAAGCTCCAGCCCATCAAGCGCCCCGACTTGTTCGTCCGCGGCACGGCGCAATTCCTTCGCGAGAATCCCGGCTTTACTGGACGGGCGGTGCTCGCGTGCCATGCAATGGACGATGCCTACCGGGACGAAGTGCGGCGACTGGTCCCGAAAGACCTCGAGGCGCGCTTCCTCTTCTTGCCGGCTGGTCCAGAGCGCGAGGCGCTGATCGCTTCGTCGGTGGTCGTGATCCCTTCGGCGTACGAGAGCTTCAACCTTGTCGCCTACGAGGCCAGCGCCGCAGGGGCCGTCCTGGTGCTCAACGCCGAGTGCCCGGCGTTCGGAGAACGCACGCCGTGGCGCGACGGAGTGAACTGCTACAAGTTCGACGGCACCGTTGACGGTCTTGCACGGACGCTCTCGCGAGCAGCGGTGGAATCGCGGCCGCGACCAGTGGAGTGGAAGGCGGATCCGCCCTACTGGCTCGATGCCGCTCCCGCGCGACGCGCAGACCCGTCGTTGCGTCCGAACCCGCTGGTGAGCGTGGTCGTCACCAATTACAACCTCGGGCGCTATCTCCCGCAGGCGCTTGCCAGCGTTGCCGCCAGCACGTACGAAAACGTGGAAGTCATCGTCGTTGACGATGCATCGACCGAACCGTTCGATGCGCTCGTGCTCCAGCGGATCGAAACAGAATCAGGGAAGAACGCGGTCCATTTGCTGCGCAACCCCGTGAATCGCGGCTTGCCGGCTTCTCGCAACATCGGGATCCGGCACGCGCGCGGCGAATACGTGCTCCCGCTCGACGCTGACGACTGCATTTCTTCCCGGTTCATCGAGATCGCCGTCGGTGCGCTCGAGCGGCAGCCGGACTTCGACGTCGTGGTACCGACGGCGGGCTATTTCCGAGACGAACCTTCGCTCGCCGAGCGGCGATTCAGCAACTACGCCCTGTTCCTCGGCGACGCGCCTTCGATCGGTCTGGTCTGGAACCGGATGTCCTGCGCGACCTCGATGATGCGGCGATCGCTCTTCGCCGAGGTCTCGTACGATGAGACGCTCCCCAGCTACGAGGACTGGGAGCTCTACCTGCGATTCGTCCATATGGGGCGTCGATTCCTGGTGACCAACGACATTCAGTTCCACTATCGCGAGCGGGCGGGATCGATGTTGGCCGGCATGCATCCCGAACGGCACATCTCGCTTCTATCGCGCATCTTCGCCTCGCTTCCAAGGCCGCTCCCACCATCGGCGCACCTCTTCGCCCTGCTCGCTCCGGCGCTGGGGCATGCACGCGAGGTGGCGCGGCTTCGCGAGGAAAACGTCGCGCTCACGCAGGCTGCCGGCCCCAAGCCGCTTCGCTACAACCTGGTGGATGCGGTCAACTCGGCGATCAAGAGGATGCCATTCATCCATCCGCTGCTGAAGGCGTCGATTTCGCGTTTCGGCCGGACGCCGTAGATAGGCGCGAGGCGCTCAGTGCTCAGCCTGTACCGGTGTGTGACTTGAGGGCCCAACCCACGAGCTTGTACAGCATGCGGGCGCCGACGTTTTCGTCCCACTCGCTGCCGTCCTGCGCAGGCGCCACCTCGGTCAAATCAAACCCGACGAGCTTGCGGCCGCTCTTCACCACTGCCCCGATCAGTGAAGTCGCCATCTGGAACGACAGCCCGCCCGGTACCTTCGTTCCGGTGTGCGGACACAGGGCCGGATCCAATCCGTCGACGTCGAAACTCACGTACACCAGCTTCGGCAGTTTCGCGACGATGCGCGCGCACTGCGCCGCCCAGGGCTCGCCCGCGAACCGCTTCTCCGCCAGCTCCGCGTCGTAGAACGTCACGATGCGCCCGCCGGAGGACTCGATGCGCTGGTGCTCCTCCTCGGACAGGTCGCGAATGCCCACCTGGACCAGCCGCTCGATCCTGGTCCCCCGCAAGACGTTGTCCATGACCGACGCGTGCGAGTGGTCGAACCCCTGGTACTGGGGCCGCAGGTCGGCGTGCGCGTCGAAGTGCAACACCCCCAGCGTCGGGAACTTCTCCGCATGCGCCGCGATGGCTCCGAAGGAGATGCTGTGGTCCCCGCCCACCGTCCCGACGATCTTCCCTTGC
>Ga0137418_10001132_pt1 | contig 24461 bp, 20 predicted proteins | sample CZODoug3_1_2_16f_FD_122242 | JGI IMG/M metagenome (GOLD analysis project Ga0137418, IMG submission 122242) | Vadose zone soil fungal communities from Angelo Coast Range Reserve, California, USA - CZODoug3_1_2_16fungal (Hybrid Assembly) | ecosystem: Environmental > Terrestrial > Soil > Vadose...
TCAAGGTGGAGATCGAGTACCGACTCGGCTTCACGGCGGGCGTGCGCGAGTCTGCCAGCGGCAAGAGCACGCGCGATGGACAGAAGATGATCGGTGACGCCCTTCATAGCGGAAACGACGACGGTGACACGGGAGGTACGAGTGGCGGCGTAAACGAGGCTCGCGGCATGGAGCATGCGGCCCGCGCCGAGCAACGAACTCCCGCCAAACTTGAAGGCCACGACGTTGCGGATTTGTTTGGCTTCCCCGCCGGCGCAATGCACGCGATGGCGCAACGCGGCGGGGCGGGGTTCTGCTGCTGCATCTTCCGGTACGTTTTCGAGGCTCATGACCTGCGCTCCTGGATTCCCTTTGCGATTGCAACCGCTGGAGCGTCTCTGGAGGGGGCTTAAAAGAAGAAACCCACCGCCAGGTCGCTTCTGGCGGTGGGTTGGAAACTTTTTGCTAGTTGGCTAGCTGTTTCTCCACGCACCAGAAGCGGAAATAGTCGTCTTAGTCGTAGTCGAGGTAATCGACATGGACGACTTGGACGTAATTCGCTTAGTGGCGATGGAGAACATATCGCCTCCAAGATAACACAGGAGGGTTTCGCAGAAAAGGGGATAAATCGAGAGAGGCGCAATTGTCAGGGAAGGTGGTCTTTGTAATAAATCCGCAAAATACTGAATCTGCGAAATCTTAAGCGGGTTGCAGCTTATCCGGTTTGCGGAGGGTTGGTAATTCCCTAGAACGGGGTGCTTTTCATTCTTCCGTTAAGTCATTCTTTTAGATTAGTTTAGGGGATCCCAAGGAAGGCTACCTGACCCGTCTACAGGTTTTTCCCTAGGTCTGGGGGTCAGTTTTGGGTGAGAAACACCTGTCCCGCGCGATTGATGCGGAGTTAGAGGAATGCGGGTAAGTTGGATGCATGTCCCGAGCACGGTAAATTCGAGAGCGTTCAGAGAATTGGTGAGCGCCAGGTCAAAAGAAAGAGTTCAATATGAATAGGGATGGTAAAAGAAGAATCCTGGGTGGTGCGTTGCTGGCGATGGCACTTTGCCTGGGCACTGGAAGTATGCAGGCGCAGGAAGGCCGCAAGGCACTCTCCAGTCCTGCCCCAACTTACCCGGAAGTCGCCAAGCGAATGCGCCTGGTAGGCAGGGTCAAGGTACAAATCGTGATCGGGGCAGACGGAAAAATCAAGGAAACGAGCTTCGTCGGCGGACACCCAGTGCTCGTCAATGCGGTTGAGGAAACACTGAAGACCTGGAAATATGCTCCCGGCAGTGGAGAAACCACCACATTGCTGGAGTTCAATTTCCATCCATAGTCGTTGGAAACAGATCGAAGGAAAGACGGCCATGCGGATCGAAACCGCGTGGCCGTTTTCTTTTGGTGGAAGGACTATGGCGTGTTCCCGCGAGACATCTTCGCGGCCTCCGCCGCCTCAAGAACCTGCCAAAGTTGCGTCTTCGAAAAGAAGACTGGAGCAGGTGAGGCCGGATTCGGCTTTTTGAAGTTCGGAGATGTCCAGTGGCGTTACGTGGAAGCCACAAGCTTCGATGCGGGCGCGCGTGTGCGGAAACGAAGCGGGAAAAATGGTCGTTCCTCCCAGCGCCAGGGCGTTGGCGGCGTGGGGCTCGGCGGGATCGACATCGGTCCATTGGAAGCCCGAAAACGGAGCGGTGTCGAACCAGGCGCGGTTGGCGAGGAGCGTGTTGCGGCCGAGATAGGTGACGGCAGATTTTAGATGAAGGCAGCCAGTGACGGGGACGGCGATGACTTGGTAATCGTGCGGGGCGAGGATGGCGGCGAGTTGGCGGATGCCTTCGGCGTTGCTGCGTTTGGTTAGACCTACAAAGATTTTTCTGTCAATCCGCAGGACGTCGCCACCCTCGAGCGTGCCAGGGAGCGAAACGTAGGCGAGCTTTCGAAACTTGCCGAGTGCCTGAGCGAGCGACGCAGCCTCGCGGCGACGGGTATCCGTTCCCAGCGGCAGGATGACCGCCAATTCATCGAGAACGATGGCGGGGTCTTCGACAAACATGGAGTCCGGAAGATCGGGCTCGGGGGGAAGAGAAATAACGCGGGCGCCCAATTTGCCGAGCAGGTTCTCGTAGGCGTGGTGCTGCTCCTGGGCGGTCGCGAGATTGATGGGCTTGCGATCGATGAAAGAGAGTTCGCAATGGACGATCGCCGGGCTGACGGCGCGAGTAATGGCGGTGAGCATTTCGAAAGAAAGCTTACACGAGAACGATGGGAGGGAAGGAAACGTTGAAGGAAGCAGGGAGGCGGAATAGACTCTAGGCCACGATTGGAGATGCGGGAGGCGAGTGCGATGAATGATTCGATGAGGCGCGCGGCGGCGATTCTCTTGTTGGTCCTGGGAGGGGTTGCGTTGTGGTGGGCGGGGAGTGGAGCGCCGGCCTCCGCATCGGCAAATGATGCCATGGTGGCGACGATCGCGGCGGCGCGCGAGCGTGTGGCGGCGAACGATCCGCGTTTGAAAGGCGCCTCGCGCTTTGAAGAGGGCGGCTGGATTTACGTGCATCTCGAAGGCGAACCCGGCGCAATGGGCTATCAGCACGGGTACCTGTTGGCGCCGGAGATCGAGGACGGGTTCGCGGCGGTAAGCGCCGGGATGATGCACTCCACCAGGCGCGACTGGGAATTTTTCCGGAAGGCCGCGCACGAGATGCTGTGGCCGAAAATCGATGCAGAATACCAACAGGAGCTTCAAGGCATCGTCGAGGGACTGCGCGCGCGAACCGGGTCAAATCTGGATGTGGACGACATCGTGGCGTTCAATGCGTTCGAGGAGCTGCCCGATTATTACGTGCCCTGGCTCAACAAGAGGCAAATGGCCGCAAATGCGCCGAATCTGAAAAGCCCAGGGAATTGCAGCGCTTTCGTGGCTGCCGGAAGCTGGACAAAAGACGGACAGATCGTGATGGCACACAACAACTGGACAAGCTACCGGAACGGCGAACGCTGGCGAATTGTTTTTGACATCGCGCCGAAGAATGGCTACCGGATGCTGATGGATGGTTTCCCCGGAGTGATCGCGAGCGACGACGATTTTGGAATCAATAGCGATGGGTTGATGGTGACGGAAACAACGATCACGCAATTCGAAGGCTGGGACCCGAACGGCAAAGCAGAATTTGCGCGCGCACGCAAAGCGCTGCAGTACGCGGGCTCGATCGACGAATACACCAAGATCATGCTGGACGGAAACAACGGAGGATATGCCAACGACTGGCTGCTCGGCGATCGGAAGACCGGCGAAATCGCGCAACTGGAGCTGGGGTTGCAGGCCTACAAGTTGTGGCGAACAAAGGATGGCGTGCTCTCTGGATCGAACTGGGCGCGCGACCCGAAAGTATTGAAAGTGGACGCACCGGAATTTGATCCCGGCAATAAAGAGAGTTCACCAAACGCTCGGCGGGCCCGATGGGATGAACTGCTGAAGGAAAACAAAGGAAAGATCGATGTGGCGCTTGCGCAAAAAATGCTTGGCGACCACACCGACAGCGTAGAGAAAAAGGAGGATACCAACGAGCGGACTCTGTGCGGCCACGTGGATGGATCGGCGCGCGGCGTAAAAGAGTGGGCTTGGCAAGCCTATTATCCTGGTGGAGCGGTACAAGGCAAAGCGACCGATGCAACTATGGCGAAGGATATGCGGTTCATGGCGCGCATGGGTCATCCCTGCGGGGGAGATTTTCTAGCCAAACCGTTTCTCGCGGCACACCCAGAGTTCGCGTGGGAGGAGCCTTACCTGCGGGACATGAAGGCAGGCCCGTGGACGGAGTTCCGGTCAGGTCAATCCCCCAAAGAATGAGGTAGACACTCAAAAAAATACTGTCGAGGACGGGTGCGAGAAGATCGACATCAGGGGATTAGGTGCCAACGGCGCCGCGTGAAAAATCCAGAAACGGGTGATCCCGGCTCCGAGGAGCATCCCGGCAAGAATCAATCCGATTACTCCGAGCACAACCCAGGCATCCGATTTGGTAAAAGCCGCGCCGCGCAGGCTGCGTGAAGGTTCCTGGCCGGAATCCGCAGACGGTTCAGTCCGGGCAAAGTGAGAATGGGGCGCCTTATCGGAGACTTCAGGCTGCACCAAAAGGCAGTAGCCCTTCCTAGGAATGGTTTCTATATAGAGCGGTTTATCAGAGGAATCGCCAAGCGCCAGGCGAAGTTTATTGACGGTCGTATTTACGTTGGCGTCGTAGTTCACATGCGTATCGGCAGGCCAAAGGCGGAAGCGAAGTTCCTCACGGGTAACGACTTCTCCTGGTTTTTCGAGGAGCGTGATCAAGACCTGGTAAACCTTGCCCTGGAGCTTTACTCGAGACCCATCCCGGGTCACTTCCTGCCGTTGTTGGTCAATCCGGAAGGGCCCAAAATGGACATAACGGCCAGAGGAGAGGACTATCCGCTCCGAAGTCGTCACTTCATCCGGTTCTCGCATGGAGATCACTTCCGGTGACATGGACGTTCACCCCTATACCTGTATAGACGCAATAACCACTCAAGAGTTTTCTATTCTTACGAAAGATTTCATCGATAAGTTCCAAGGTGAGGAGCAGATCGAACCCGGTGTAGAAGGCGGAGGAGGGCATATCTGTAAATGGGTATGTTATAGAGCAGAATTGCGTGAATTTAGAAGTGATTTATATGAATTATTGGAGTTCCGTTCATTCAAGGAAGTGCCCTTTTCCGGCTCCGGACGTCTAAAACGCCAATTCGGAACTACTCATCACATGAGGTGACAAAAATGTGGCGTTTCACATGAAGTCTCATGTCGCGTTCGTTTTTCTTCTGTTGTCAGGGGCCGCCGCGGCGCTTGGGCACCCGCAGCAGACAGATTCCGTCGGCCAAGTCACCGCCGAAGCGGCCTCCGCTTACGACGCAAAGAATTGGAGCGAGGCCGTCAAGCTATATAGCCAGATTGTGGCGACGGCGCCGAATCCGCGCGCGTGGTACCGGTTAGGCGTGTCCTTAAATAAGACCGGAGAGAAGGATAAAGCCATCGAGGCCTTTGAAAAAGGCAGAGCCTTGGGACTGCCGCCGCAATTTGCCGAGTACGGCATCGCCACGGTCTTCGCTTCGAAAAGAGATAAGGATGGAGCATTTGAGCACCTGGAAAAAGCCGCCCAAAATGGCTTGAGCCAACCGGACCAATTGTCGACTGATACCGACCTGGCGGAACTGAAGTCCGACGCACGCTTTACGAAAATACTGGAAATGGTGACGCACAACCAAAAACCCTGCGCGTACGCGGCGGAAAATCGTCAGTTTGACTTCTGGCTGGGCGAATGGAGCGTGGTCACCAGCAAGGGGGAGACGGCCGCGGGAGACAGCCGGATTGAATTGATCCTCGAGGATTGCGTTGTGCAGGAAAACTGGACGAGCGCGGGAAACATCGGATATTCGGGAAAGAGCTACAACATCTACAATGCGGCGCTGAAGCGGTGGGAACAATACTGGGTGGACAACGCCGGGGGCAACATTTTCTTTTACGGCGGATTGAAGGATGGAGCAATGGATTATTGGACCGATGAAATTCCGCAACCGGACGGGAAGAAATTAAAACGGCATCTGCAATTCATCAAGCTCGGGCCTGACAAGGTCCGGCAATTCAGCCAAGGTTCGAATGATGGCGGCAAGACCTGGTTTGTGGAGTATGACTTCACGTACAACCGAAAAAAGTAGCGATTGGCCAGTCCCGCCCGGTTCGGAGTTCCCACTGAACATCTACCTTCGCGTATAGTCATCCCATTTCTCAGGGAAAAGGAGATGTGGGCGATGAGCAAGCGAACGTGGTTGACGATTTCTTGCAGACTGGGCCTGACGGCGGCTGTCTTAGGTATTGCGTGGCTACAGGGAGTCTCTGTATCTGCGCAGACTCCACCTTCTGCAAAGGAGAAATCCCTTGAGACAAGCGTTCCGGTCGCGGCTCCCGGCGAAAAGGCCTGGGCAATCCTGCGCGATGGGATTAAGGACAAGAGTGCGGACAAACGCGCCCTGGCGGTCAGGGCACTGGGCCTGCTAAGCGGAAATGTGGAGGCGGAGAATTCCGCGATATCCGCGCTGGAAGACAAGAATGCGAGCGTCAGGACGGCGGCGGCCGCAGCGCTCGGGTCGATGCATGCGGAGCACGCCAAGATCGCGTTGGAAAACGTGCTCGAAGATCCCGAACCAGCGGTGGTGCTGGCGGCGGCGAATTCTTTGCTCCTTCTTCACGATAGCTTGGGCTATGACATTTACTTCGCGGTGTTGACGGGCGAAGGGCGCGCTGACAAAGGATTGATCAAGGGACAACTCGACACGCTCAAGAACAAAAAACAGATGGCAAAACTTGGATTCGAAGAGGGCATCGGATTTATTCCTTTTGCGGGAATGGGTTACGAGGCATTCAAGACGGTGACGAAAAACGACTCTTCACCGCTGCGCGCGGCTGCGGCGAAACAGCTTGCGCACGATCCAGACCCAGCCACAGCGAAGGCACTGGTAGCGGCTACTAAGGATAAGAAATGGCAAGTGCGGGCGGCCGCGCTTGAAGCGATTGCACAGCGGGATGATCGCTCGCTCTTGCGCGAGATTGCGCCAGCACTCGATGACGAAAAGGACGTGGTGCGCTTTACGGCCGCAGCGTGCGTGGCGCACTTGAGCGAACTGCCGTCCAGGAATGACCCAGCGAAACCGGCGAAGCCGTAGATGGCCAGCGGTTGCCGGAAAAAAGCTTGACACTATGGCGTGTGGCGATATAGCGTATGACGACAGAATATCTAATTCTGTGGAGAATGTGCCTTGACTGCTCCCCAAAGCCACGCCGAACCCCTCGGGCCGCTGACCCCGGCAATGTTCCATGTGCTGCTGGCGCTGGCGGGCGACGATCTCAACGGGTACGCCATTCTTAAGGAAGTGGAATTGCGCACCGGCGGCACAGTGCGTCTGAGCACTGGAACGCTGTATGGAATCATCAAGCGTCTGCTGAACGACGGACTGATTGCTGAGTTGCGTTCGCGGCCGGCGGAATCCAAGGACGACGAGCGGCGGCGATACTACCGGTTGACGCCGCAGGGCCGCCAGGTCGCCACCGCGGAAGCGGAGCGCATGGACGAAATCCTATCCGTCGCGCGGTCGAGAAATCTGCTGAAGAAAGCGCGGCTGGCGTAGCGAGATTGCCGGAGCCGCGAGCGGGCTTCGATTAAAACGAGTGGCCTGAAAATCGGTGCTGTGGTGGCGCCGAAGGAGGACACCATGGCAGCGATTGATTCCCGAGCATCGCGCATCTATCGCGCACTCTTGCGGCTTCTTCCGTTCGATTTTCGGAGCGATTACGGCCCGGAGATGGAAACGGTTTTCCAGGAACAACACCAAGAAGCGGAGCGGCGCAAGGGCCCCACGGGTGTTCTGCGTCTGTGGTGGGAAACGATTGTGGGAATTTTCCGGACGGCTCCGGGCGAACACTTGGCGATGTTTCGCCAAGACGCGGGCTTCGCGCTGCGAATGATGCGCAAGAGTCCGGGGTTCACGCTGGCGGCGATCCTCACGCTGGGCCTGGGAATCGGCGCCAATTCGGCAATCTTCAGCGTCGTGAATGCCGTGCTGCTGAAACCACTGCCGTACGAACATGGCGACCGCCTGCTTGTCTTGCAGCATCGCATGGGGGCACTGAATCAGCGTTTCTCGGCCTTAGACACCAGCGACTACCGCACGCAAAGCCGGGCGCTGGATGGGCTGGTGGAATACCACAACATGAATTTCATTTTGCTGGGGCGCAGCGAGCCGGAGCGCGTGGAAACCGGTGTGGTTTCCTGGAATTACTTCGATGTTTTCGGAATCAAACCGCTCTTTGGGCGCGCATTTCGTCTGGAAGATGAACAGCCTGGCGCACCGGCTGTATTGATGCTCAGTTATGAATATTGGATCAAGAGTTTCGGCGGCGACCCCACAGTGGTGAACAAGACGTTCACGATGAACGACAAGATTCATACGGTAATCGGCGTGCTGCCTCCGGTGCCGCAATATCCCGACGAGAATGACGTGTACATGCCCACCACCGCGTGCCCTTTCCGGTCGCGCCCTTCTACTGTCGCCAACCGGCAAGCACGCATGGTTCAGGTATTCGGGAGGATGAAGCCGGGAATGAGCGTGAGCCAGGCGCAAGCGGACTTGAGCGGAGTTGCCGCTAATCTGCAAAAAGCGTATCCGAAAGACTATCCGGAAGGGAACAACTATTCGGTGAAAACAACAGCGCTCGAGGAAGCGCTGACGCACAACGCTCGTCCCACGATGCTGGTACTGCTGGCGGCTGCGGGCTTTGTCTTGCTTATTGCGTGCGCGAATGTCGCAAACCTGAATCTTTCGCGAATGGTGCGGCGCGAACGCGAGCTAGCGGTGCGTGCCGCGCTAGGAGCGGGACGAGTGCGCATGTTCCGGCAACTGCTGACGGAGAGTTTCATGCTCGCGGTGATCGGCGGCGGCCTGGGCCTGCTTTTTTCCTGGGGCGCGCTGAGTTTGCTGGTGAGTTTCGCCGCGCGCTTCACGCCGCGTGCACGTGAAATTCAGATGGACTCCATGGTGCTGGGATTTACTTTTCTCGTGGCCGTGCTGACCAGCCTCCTCTCGGGGACCGCCCCGGCGCTGGCGTCGCGTGAGGCAGTTGTGGGTAGCCTGAAAGAAGGTGGGGCGCAGTCCACGATCGGGCGCGGGAAGCACCGGATGAGGAACTTGCTCATTGTCGCGCAGGTGGCGGTTTCCTTCCTTCTGCTGATCGGCGCGGGATTGATGTTGCGCAGCTTCGTGAAACTGCAGCACGTGGATCCGGGCTTTCAACCGGAAAATGTCTTGACGATGGACATCGCGCTGGACTTTGTTAAATACAACACCAACGACAAGCAACGCGCGTTTTTTGAAACCCTGCTGGAGAAGGTCCAGATGCAGAGCGGAGTCAAATCGGCGGCCGCTTCCATGATGATTCCCTTTACTTCAGACATGACAATGACCGGCGATTTTCAGATCGAGGGGCAGGCGCCCGAGCCCGGGCAAGCGATGCCGAAGGCTGATTTCCGAATTGTGAGCCCATCTTATTTCGAAGCGTTGCACATCCCCATTCTGAATGGGAGAGGATTCCTACAAACCGATCGGCCAAGCAATCCGGACGTGGCTGTCTTGAACCGCAGCGCCGCGCTCCACCTGTGGGGAGGCAAGGATCCCGCCGGGACGCGGTTCTCCGCGGATGGAGGAAAGGGCTGGATCCAAGTGGTTGGGGTGGTCGGCGACATCAAGCAGTACGGGCTCGATAAAGATGTAGTCGATGAAATTTATGTACCGCTGGCGCAAAATCCCATGGGCCAGGCCAGTCTGGTGATCAAAACGGCAGTGGAACCGATGAGCATCGCCCGCGGCGTGATCGAGCTGCTGCATGGCGTTGATCCGAACCAACCAGCCGCGCGGGTGCGATCGCTGGAACAAGTGCGCGCGGAATCCGTCGCGGCTCCGCGGCTGACTACAAATTTGCTGGGACTGTTCGCTCTGCTGGCTTTGGCGATTGCAGCAACAGGCATTGGCGGGGTGATGGCCCTGGCAGTGGGCCAGCGCCGTCATGAGATCGGGGTGCGCATGGCCATCGGCGCTCGTCCGGGGGAGATTTTGCGCATGATCCTGGGTCAGGGCCTCGCGCTCGCCTTAGCCGGCGTGGCGCTTGGTTTGTTCGGCGCGCTCTGGCTTACGCGCCTGTTACAGCAACTGCTATTTGAGGTGACACCAACGGATCCGCTGACTTATGCCGGAGTAGCGGTAGTGCTCGGGCTGGCCGCGCTGGTGGCCTGCTACGTTCCGGCGCGCCGCGCCTCCCGCGTGGACCCCATCGTCGCGCTTCGCGTGGAGTAAGACAGAGATTCTGGTCTGTCCGTTTCAGAATAGGGAGAAGCAGAAGAGGACTGGCAAGAATGCCGGTCCCACTTTATTGGCCCGCAAGCTGGCGAGTCTGTTAAACTATTACTTGCTGCACCGCACCTAAGGATGTGTGACCGCCAGGCGGTCGACCTACATTAAGGTACATTCATCAAGGCTGCTGGTCGTTTCAGCAGCTATTTTTGTCTTTAGAGGACTTGCCACGGCCGGGCCGGAGGCACGATAAGCAGGAATTATGAGTGAAAATATTCGCAACATCGCCATCATCGCGCACGTAGACCACGGCAAGACTACGCTGGTGGACGCCATGCTGAGGCAGAGCGGGATTTTCCGCGCCAACGAAGCCGTCATAGAACGTGTAATGGATTCCAATGACCTGGAACGCGAGCGCGGCATCACGATTCTCGCAAAGAACACGGCGCTCTTTTTCCACGACACGAAGATCAACATCGTGGATACCCCGGGGCACAGCGACTTTGGCGGCGAAGTGGAACGCGCTCTGCGAATGGTAGATGGAGTGGTGGTGCTCGTAGACGCGAGCGAAGGGCCACTGCCGCAGACGCGCTACGTCCTGCAAAAGGCGCTGGCGGCGAAGCTGCCACCGGTGATCGTGCTGAACAAGATTGACCGCGCCGATGCGCGCGCCAAGGAAGTGCTCGACGAAATCTACGATCTCTTCATCGATCTGGACGCCACCGAAGATCAGCTCGATTTTCCCGTGATTTATACGAATGCGCGCGATGGCGTGGCGCACCGCACGCCGGGCGACGATTCGAAGGATTTGCTGCCGCTATTCGAGGCCATCGTAAAACACATTCCCGCTCCACCGGGCGATCCCGAAGGCGTTTTGCAAATTCAAGTGATGAACCTGGACTACAGCGAGTTTCTGGGCCGCATCGCGATTGGGCGCGTGTTCAACGGCACGCTGAAGCGCGGCACGGATGTGGGCATTGTCAAGCTGGACGGCAAGCTTGTTTCTACGCGCATCACCAAACTGTATACGTTTCGCGGCCTGGAACGCGATGAAGCGCAAGCCGTTCCGGCAGGTGATCTCGTTGCAATTGCAGGCGTCGAAGGCATCAATATTGGGGAAAGCATCACGGATTTGGCAAACCCTATGCCGCTGGAACCGCTGCTGATCGACGAACCTACGCTGGCGATGATTTTCACTGTAAATAGCAGCCCGCTTTCCGGCAAAGAGGGTTCGTTCCTCACTTCGCGCGACCTGCGCGACCGTTTGCAAAAAGAACTTCTCACCAACGTTTCCATTCGCGTGGAAGACACAGAAACGCCGGAGTCCTTCCGCGTGCTGGGGCGCGGCGAATTGCAGCTCGCGATTTTGATTGAGACCATGCGGCGTGAAGGTTTTGAGCTGATGGTGGGAAAGCCGGAAATCGTCGTCCGTACAGAGAACGGCAAGAAACTCGAGCCGCTGGAGCGCCTGGTGATCGACGTGCCCGAGAATTTCATCGGCATCATCATGGAAACCATCGGCAGCCGGCGCGGCGAGATGCTCAAGATGAGCAATCACGGCTCGGGCCGCGTGCGCATGGACTTCAAAATTCCTTCACGCGGATTGATCGGGCTGCGTAGCCAGTTGCTGACCGACACTCGAGGCACGGCGCTGATTCATTCAATCTTCGAGGGCTGGATGGAATATGGCGGGGAGATGGCGCTGCGTCCCACCGGTGCGTTGGTGGCGGACCGTGGCGGACCATCCACGGCATTTGCGCTGTGGAATATCCAGGAGCGCGGCGAACTCTTCATCGGGCCGGCCATCGAAGTTTATGAAGGCATGATAGTCGGCGAAAATTCGCGCGAACAGGATATGGACGTTAACGTCACCAAGGAAAAGAAGCAGACCAACATGCGCTCGTCGAGCGCCGACGAAGCGATTCGCTTGATTCCTCATCGCGAGCTGAGCCTCGAGCAAGCTATCGAGTTTATTGCTGACGACGAGTTCGTGGAAATCACGCCGAAGTCGATCCGCCTGCGCAAGAAAGTTTTGCAAGCCAACAAGCGCCCGCGCCGCTGGCAGGAAATCCGCGCCAGCCAGGCCACCACCAGCTAGAGGCCTTAGGATGAAGCGAACCGCCTTCCTAATTGTCTTGCTGGGGTTGTTTGTTCTTGAACTGCTCTTGCTTGAAGGCTTCGTTCCCTACGGATGGCACCACCCAATATCTGGAGCGCTCGATCATATTTTCTCGGCCCAGGAATATAGGCCCCACCCGAACATGGATTGGGAGATCGAAATGGTGCTACGCCAGCACCGCTCACTCAGGATTGGCCTTTACCTGCTCACGGCGGCTTTGGCGACTGGGAATGCGTTCCTAATTTCCAGAGTTTGGAGGGCTTGGCTCCGACTCAAACCGTCTTCTCTTCAGACCTAGACAAGTATCAGGGTCACTTTGCCGTCGTCTGAAGCAATTCGGCCAGGTACTGCTTCCAGATGACGGCCTTCGTATGGGTTCCGTGGCCGCGCGTTTCGTCGTTGATGGGAAGCAAAACGAAGCGCGCGTTTTTGACTCGTTTGATTTCGCGTTCGGCCATGCCCAACTCGGGCGGGTTGATGAAGTCGTCCGCGGAATTGATATATGTGACTGGCGAGGTGATCTTCTCCAACTGCGGCGAAGGATCGTAATTTCGCGAAGAGTTCACCGCGTACATGAGGTCGTTGGCATCCAGCCCGGCAAGACGCGTCTTGAAATAGTCGTCCAGATATTTATCCGCGGCATCGCGCGTCGGCAGACTCTTTTGCATGTAAAGCGGCGCGCTTCCAGCAATAAGCAGCAAGTCTAGTGCCGTGCGTAGCGCTTGCTGAGGCTCCGCCGAGTAGTCTCCTCCCTTCCATTCCGGATCGTTGCGAATCGCGTCCATCACCATCTTGCGCCAGACGCGGTTGCGTCCTGCGATCTGCACCGGCTGGCAAGCCAGCGGCATCAGCGCGTCCATAAAGTCGGGATAGGTTTCTCCCCACACGAAGGAATGCATACAACCCATAGACGTGCCGAGGATGAGGCGTAGGTGGTCCACGCCGAGGCCTTCTTTCAGGAGCAGGTGGTGAGCCGAGACCATGTCGTCGTAGTCGTATTGAGGGAAATGCGCGTGCAATCCGTCACTGGGCTTCGAGGATTTTCCGTGGCCGACGCCGTCGGGAAGGATGATGAAGTAGCGGGTCGAATCGAGAAGCTGGCCGGGACCGAATAGCTCTCCGGCAAATTGCTGCTGGAGAAATTGATGGCCGGTGCCTCCGGTGCCGTGAAGAATCAGAACGGCGTTTGAAACGCGGCCCTGGGCATCGCGAACGGGCTTGCCGAGCGTCGTGTAGTGCAAACGCAGCTCCGGCAGCAATTCGCCCGACCGAAATTTGAAGTTCTTGGCAACGTAGTCGCCTTCCGTTGTCCCAGGCCACGGGGCCGCCTGGCCGCGAGCCGACACGCCCACCAGCAGTTGGACCGCAACTGCCAGCACAAACGAACGAATTGTTGTTCTCCTCATCGGTCACCTCGCCGACCACAGAATTTAACATGTCCGGCCAATGAAATTTGCACCGCTGTCCCCTTGGGAATAAATCTAATGGCCTGCCAGTCTTTGCAATGCCGTGGTCGGAGACAACGGATATGCAGGCGCGACCGGGTGCGAGGCGCTAAGCGACTTCGCGCAAGTTTCCGATCACGGTATTCTCGCGCCTTGATATCCCCGCTTCCTGCCGCAAACTAGTTCGCTCCCGGCCGCGAATTGATGTAAAGTCATAGATTCGGCTGCAGCCTACTCCGAAAACGCTGCATCCAAAAGGTTTACCAGTGGGGGCAGCCGCTGGCGCTGGCTTTATGGCCAAGGAGACTGATGGAATCCGCGAGCAATCGACCTGTAGAGACCGCCTCCGAGTCGTATCCTACCATCGCCGCGACAGCCACCGCGGTGCCGCCGCACTTAATCACCCGCGACGACGTGAAGTACTACATGGGGCGCGTGTTCGATATTCCGGACCGCAAGCTCGAAGCCATGATGACCGTGGTGGACAACGCACAGGTCCACAAGCGCCATAGCATCTTCCCCATTGAATACACCGTCGAGCCACGGCCGCTTTCCAAGACCAACGAGGAGTACCAGGAACACGCCATTGCACTCGGGCGGCGTGTGGCAGAGGAATGCCTGGCAAAGGCTGGTATGGTTCCAGCCGACGTGGATCTCATTATTACCGTCTCTTGTACGGGCTACATGATTCCTTCGTTGGACGTGCACCTGCTGAACCTGATGGGCTTTCGCAACAATATCCGGAGGTTACCGATCACCGAATTGGGCTGCGTCGCCGGCGCGATAGCGCTTTCGCGGGCGCGGGATTTCCTGCTGGGCGCTCCGGGCAAAACGGTATTGATCGTTGCGGTCGAACTGCCCACGCTTACCTTTCAGCGCAAGGATCTCTCGCAAGGCAATCTGATTTCCGCGGTTATTTTTGGCGATGGCGCTGCCGCAGCGATCCTCACGAACCAGCCTTCCTCTGGGCCGCGGATACTGGATTCCGAGTCCTTCACACTCCCCGCATCGATGGATGCCCTGGGCTTCGATCTCCGCGACAGTGGATTCCACATCGTGCTTTCAAAAGAGCTTCCCCAGTTGGTACGCGAACAAATCAAAGGGTTGGTGGAGAATTTCCTCGGACGGCACAACCTGACGCCCGGGGAGATGACCGCTTATATTCTTCATCCAGGCGGCCAGAAGCTGCTGGTCTGCATCGAAGAAGAGTTGGGCTTGCAGCGTTGCCATACCAAGTTTTCTTGGGATGTGCTTCGCGAGTACGGCAACATTTCCAGCGCCACGATTCTGTTTATTCTGCAGGAGTGGCTGACCAAGAAGCAGATGAACCCTGGGGATTACGGCCTGGTCGCCGGATTCGGGCCGGGATTCAGCTCGGAGTTTTTGCTACTGCAATGGACGTAAGCGTTTATTTTTTCCTCGCCTTGCTTCTCGCCGTGGGTTTGCTGCGGTTGGCGGAGATGCGCATCTCCAGGCAGCATCAGAAGGAAATGGCCACGCGCGGCGCGGCAAAAGTGGATGAACCAAAATTCCGGTGGATGGTGCTGCTGCACGCTGCCGTGCTGATCGGCGCCGCGCTGGAAGTCGTCTTTCTGAAGCGTCCATTCCTCCCCTGGCTGGCCGCACCGATGTTTGCCATTTTCCTGGCGGCCAATGCCTTGCGTTGGTGGGTGATTCGCTCGCTTGGGGCGCACTGGAACGTGCAGGTCGTGGATTCCTCGCGCCTCGGCGTGGTAACTTCCGGGCCGTTTCGCTACGTTCGGCATCCGAATTACGCGGCGGTGTTTTCAGAGTTGCTGGCGCTCCCGCTCATTCACACCGCGTGGATCACCGGGATTGCCGGGGCTATCGCTCACATAGGCGTCCTGGCGCAGCGGCTCTCCACGGAGGAACGCGTGCTCTTCGCAAATCCCGACTATCGCGCGGCGATGTCCGGCAAGCCGCGCTTCTTGCCCGGACTCTTCTGAGGAAGCGGTTTCGAATGCGTTGGCGAACCTATAGCGCGGCCTGCTTTCTAATGTTCGCCGCTGCCGTCTGCAGTGCGCGACCGCCTGCCGAAGTTGATGGGGCCGCGTTCACCAGCGTGCCGGAACTCACTTCCGGATTTCGCTCTCTTTATCTCCAAAACTTCACCGAAGCGCGCGAGAAATTTGCCGCCTGGGAATCGCAGCACTCCGACGAGCCTTTTGGAGAAGTGGCCATTGCGGCCAGCTACCTCTTCGAGGAACTTTACCGCCAAGGTGTGCTGTCCAGCGATTTTTTCTTGAATGAGAAGAGATTCCTCCACGGAATCGAAGGCAAGCCGGATGCGGCGCGGATGAAAAGTTTTCAGGAGGCGCTGGACCAGGCGCGCAAGCTGGCGAAAGCCCGCCTCGCAATAAACGTCAAGGATTCCGAAGCTTTTTTTGCGCTGACAATGACGGCGGGAATGGAATCGAATGCCGACATGATGCTGAAGAAGCAGCATATGGAAAGCTTGAAACGGTTGAAGGAAGGAAACGAATACGCCAAGCAATTGCTTACGCAGCAGCCAGACGCAAACGACGCCTATGTCGCCCTCGGAACTGCCAATTACATCATCGGAAGCCTTTCCGGCGGCGCGCGGTTCTTTCTCATGTTTGGAGGAGTCCACGGCGACAAAAAGCTTGGGATGCAGCAGCTGGGAAAAACTATCGATGGCGGAAGGTATTTGCAACCATACGCCAAGATTTTGCTGGCATTGGCGGCTCGCCGGGAAAAGCAAAACCCACTGGCACAGAAACTGTTTCGCGAATTGAGCGAGGAATTTCCCGAGAGCCCACTTTACGCCGCTGAGTATGCCAAAGCGATGGGCCGGCCCATTCCCGCGGAGATGCATCCCTGAGCTTGTTTGCAAACTTTCACGCGCAACCTAGCCGCTCGAAAAAGTCGTCTCCATCCACCCGAATAGTTTAGAATCGCGCTTCGCGAAGTTGCTACGTGGTTAACCATCTGCCAGGGCGGTGAAACGTGTTTCACAAGGAATTGTTGAAGGGCCGGGCTATTTTTCTTACCGGCGGTGGCACGGGACTCGGCAGGTCCATGGCATTGCGGTTTGCGGAACTCGGCGCGCGCATCTTCATTGTTGGCCGGCGCGAAGATCCGCTGCGGGAAACGTGCGAAGAGATTCACCGGGCCGGTGGTGCAGCCGCCTACGCTTCTTGCGACGTGCGTGATTATGGCGCTGTCGAATTCGCGGCCGCCAAAGCCGAGGAACAATTCGGCGAAATCAGCACGCTGGTCAACAACGCTGCTGGAAATTTCATGGCGCGCACCGAAAAACTCACTCCTAACGCCTTTAACGCCGTTGTCGGCATCGTGCTGAACGGTTCATTTAACTGCACGCAAATTTTTGGCAAACGCTGGATTTCACAGAAGCTTGGCGGCAATGTGCTGAATATCGTGACCAGCTATGCGGCTGCGAACTGCGGCTCAGGATTTGTGGTCCCTTCGGCTTGCGCGAAAGCGGGCGTGTTGGCGATGACCACCTCGCTGGCTGTGGAGTGGGCCAAATACCGCATCCGGCTGAATGCCATCGCGCCCGGGCCGTTCCCCACCGAAGGCGCGTGGTCGCGGCTGATGCCCTCGAAGACGTTTGAGGATCATGCCAAGGATAAGCATCCCATGAAGCGCTTCGGCCGCCACGAAGAATTGGCCAATCTCGCCGCGTTTCTCATCAGCGACATGGCCGAATATATCAATGGCGAGTGCATCGTGATTGACGGCGCGCAATGGCTGCGTGGGGCCGGCGAATTCAACGATTTGCTGATGTTGCCGGAAGCGGCGTGGGAACAAATGGAAGCCGCGCGTCCGAAGAAATCCTGAAGGAGATTACTGCGGAAGCGCTCTCTTCCGCACTTCAACGCGCAGCTTGATCTCGCCGATGCTTTGCCCACTCGAATCCGCCCGAACGGTGACTTCCTGCGGCTCGGGTTTCTTCGTTTCGTTTTCGGGTACCGCCGGCAACATGATCTCTATTCGCGCGGCCGCCATCTGTTTTGCCGCCACCGTGAATTTTCCAGTACCGCTCTGCACCGCCCATCCCGCCGGCAACGTGGCCGTGAACGAAATTTCCTGTGTCTTTGCGGTCCGGTTCCGCACCCACAGGGGAATCGCCATGGTGGTATGGCCTTGCAGCGCGATCTCCGGCGGCTCGGGATGCGGAAGATGTGTGAGCCCATGGGCGCGGCGAAACTCCGCGTAGAAACTGTACGGGCCGCCAAGCTCTAGTGACAATTCCGGCCGAGCGGGTTCCGGAGAAACGTCTGGCCGGGCGAAGGGAATCGCGCCCGGTGTGATTCCATCAAAAATATCTCCGGTTACGCTGCCACCGACCAGCGATTTTCCGAGCACGAAATGCAATGACTCCGTCCAGAAGCTATCGGAGGTCGCCATTTTTTCGATTTCTGCCTCGTCCATTTGCGCAACCTTGTCCAGAAAAGACTTGGCTTGTGTTTGGTGGGAGCGAAACGAATCGAGTCCCATCCGCCAGTACGGGAGTTTGCTCGATTTGGAAATTTCCTTCACGGAGTAGTCCGGGCCTTTCCCTTTGAAAATATCTTCCCGGTCCGCGTCCGGAAAGTAATAGATCTTTTTTGGCTGCCACGGCCGCAAATTCTCCAGATAAGGCTCCAAGCGCTTCGTCGGCCCGGCGACCTGCTCCGGAAACGCAACCGGGTCGCCTGCCAAATCGAAGGCCTCGGTGGCCAGCAATCCGGAAGCCTGGTGATCGCCGTGATCTTCGCCAATAAACGTTCCGGGCAAAAAAGTCAGGATTACTTCCGGGCGCGTAAGCCGCACCAGTCGCACCAGTTGTTCCAGCGACTCGCCATGATCCCAATTCGCCAGCGACTGCAGCACATTTTGCGAGGCCGTATCCTTGCCGCTGAGAAACCACACGTTGGTAATGCCCAGCGTCGTAAGCGCGTTGCGCGCCTCAATCTCGCGGACGGCGCCTAGTGCAGCCGCTTGCTCCCCTCCAGCTTCGTTCGCTCCGCTGCTGCCGCGCGTGCCGAAGACGACGGCCACGCGCTTGTGTTCGTCCAGCGCCCGCGCGAGATATGGCGTCGCGGCGCCTTCGTCATCCGGATGCGCCACCACGAGCAGAATGTCTGTCTTGTAGCGCTGGTCCGCTATCGGAAGCGCTTGCGGTTCCTGCGCCTTGCTCCCCATTGCCAACGAGAGTAGTGCGAGCACCAAACTGAATTTCACGCGTGATTTTTTCATCCCATTTTCCCCGGAGCGTCCTGTGTACATTGCCGAAATAAGAAAGTCTACCTTGTGGCGTCAGCCGGACAAAACTATCTCTACATCCTAATTTCCGCGGGCCTCCCGCACGGCTTTCCCAACTCCAGGTTGGCGCGTCTATAGTAGGAGCGTGCGCAAACTGTTTTTCCATTGGGTTGCACTCGGCGTTCTTGCCTGGCCTGCGTCGGCTCAGCAGGCTGCCACTGGCGAGAATTCGAGAGTTGGCGTGCGAAGCCGATCCGGATTCCACGTGGGCGCTCAGCAATTTGGCAGTATCCAAAGCGTTGAGTGGGGGCCGTAAGGGAGCATTGGAAGCTTTGCGCCGAGCAAAACCCAACAGCAAGGAGCCAAGCCAATTCATCGATTGGGTAAAGGAAGAGCCGGCGTTCGCGAAACTCCGCGGCACATCAGAATTCAGCGCCCTCCTCGAATCGCCGGCGCAACACTGACACTTTTGCCATGTTCCGTGCAGGAAAAGGCTAAGGACCAGCGTATGCTTCTTACTACACCCGGTATCTCCGTGATCTGGCATCGATACATAATTCGACGTACTCTCCTCTATCGATACATAGTTTGAAAAGCATAATTAAATCGATTGGAGTCTTGACATACTATTTTTGTATCGATAAGCTAGACGTAGGACGAATTCATGGAAACCGTCAAAGTGTCACCCAAATTCCAAGTGGTTATTCCCAAGCGCGTTCGGGAAGAGCTGCAATTAAAGCCGGGCCAGGAGTTGAACGTTTACATTCTGGACGGGACCATTCGGTTCAGCAGGCCGCGCTCGATTCAGGAACTGCGTGGAATTTGCAAAGGCATGAAATGGAAGGATGAAGATCGTGACCACACTGAGCGATTCTGAACGCTTTGTTGTGGACTCTTCCGGGTGGGTCGAGTTCCTTGGTGGAGGGCCGAAAGCAGATGCTTTCGGAAAGTTCCTCGAGAATCCTGAGGCTGTACTTCTTCCGTCCATTGTGGTGTATGAGGTTTACAAGAAAATGCTGCGCGAGCAGACCACGGATCTCGCGGAGCGCTTCTTATCCCACGCATTTGGATTCCATGAGCGGGAGCTTCCTCTCGATATTTCTTTGGCCGCTTCGGCGGCAAGAGTGAGCCTGACAACAAATCTGCCTATGGCGGATGCGATTATTTACGCGACAGCGCGTGCCCATCAGGCACAACTCATCACTTCGGACGCGCATTTCACGGGCTTGCCTGGCGTGACGGTTCTCTAGTTCAGTGCAGATTGTCCGCGTGGGGCGAGCCCCACCCTTACAAATTCCTGGCGCATGGCGTTGACGTCTGCGGCGCCGCGGCGTAGCATCCCCAGCATTCCTCGACAGCTGACAAAGGAAATCCATGAATGACGGAACGACTCGCCGTGAGTTCTTAGGCTCGCTCGCTGCCTTCACTCTCTTTCCCCTTGAGCAGGAAAAACCAGAGTTGATTCTTCATAACGGCCACATTGTGACGATGAGTGCGGCGAATCCGGTCGCCGAGGCTGTCGCCATATCGCGGGACAGATTTCTTGCCGTGGGAAAGAATACGGAGGTGATCAATCTCGCGGCGCCGGGCATTCGAAAGATTGATCTCGGTGGCAAGACCGTGCTTCCGGGCTTCATCGACGCGCACTCGCACCCCGCGCAGGCCGGTCTCTCACATCTACGCATGGTCGATTGCGACTTACGTTCCATCTCCGCCGTTCAGGCGGCGCTGCGCGAGCGTGCGGCAAAAACGCCGGCCGGGGAATGGGTACTCGGTTTCAAGTATGACGACACAAAAACGGAAGATGGCCGCCCTCTTAGCATCGCCGATCTGGATGCGGCGGTTCCCGATCATCCGGCGCACATCGAGCATCGCGGTGGCCACACTGTGTACGCAAATTCTCTTGGGCTGCGCAAAGCGGGAATCGATGAAAAGACGCCGGATCCTCCTGGCGGGAAAATCGATCACGATCCAGTTACCGGAAAACTGAGCGGCCGGGTCGCCGAGAGCGCCCAAGACTTTTTCGATAAGGCTATTCCTCACAATTTCACGCGGGACGATCATCGCGAGGGCGTGAAGCTTATCTCCAAAATGCTCGCCAAGACTGGGATCACCTCTGCAACGGAAGCTCAGGGCAATCCTACCGATCTTCGTGCGTATCAGGACGCCCGCGATTCCGGCGATTTGCTCTATCGTGCCTACTGCTTCATCAACTACCGGTTCATCGATGCGATGATCGAGGCGGGTGTGCGCACCGGGTTTGGAGACGAATGGGTTCGCCTCGGTGCCATGAAGCTGGTTTGTGACGGCTCGATTTCCGAGCGCACCGCGCGGCTGTCTGTTCCTTATGAAGGCCGGCCAAACGACTTCGGCATACTCGTGATGACTGAGGAAGAGCTGTACACGTATGGCCGCAAAGCGCATCTGGCCGGCTGGCAAATCGGCACGCACGCCAACGGCGACGTGGGCATCGATACGACGCTGCGCGTGTACGAGCGATTACAGCGCGAAGATCCGCGCCACGATCCGCGTTTCCGCCTGGAGCACTGCACCTTAATCAATGACGATTTGATCGCGCGCATCAAAGCGTTGGGCGCCATCCCTACGCCCTTCTCGACGTACGTCTACTATCACGGCGAAAAAATGCGCTACTACGGCGCGGAGCGCCTCAATCACATGTTCGCCCTGCGCAGTTTTCTCGATGCCGGCATTCGCGCAACCCAGGCTTCCGACTATCCGCCGGGAGAATTCATCCCCATGATGGCGCTGCAATCGGAAGTGACTCGCACCGACACCAAGGGCAACGTTTGGGGACCCCACCAGAAAATTACCGTGGAAGAAGCCATTCGCGTGGGCACCATCAACGGCGCTTACGCTTCCTACGAAGAAAATTTGAAAGGTTCCATCGAAACCGGGAAACTCGCCGATCTAGTTGTTCTTGGCCGCGATCCTCTCAAAGAAAATCCATCGACGCTCGTCACCATTCCCGTTGAGCGCACCATGGCCGGCGGCCGCTGGACTTTCGAGTCGTAAGCGGCTTCCTCTGCCCACAGAGGACTCCGCCTTGACCCAGCTTAGACCCGCCGATAAGCTAGATGTTTCTCCTTCCAGGTGAACACGCACATGGAGCAAATTCACATCACGTTGCCGGATGGCAGCGTCAAGGACGTTCCCAAGGGCACCACGCCCGCCGATGTTGCCCGGAGCATTTCTCCGCGGCTGGCCGATGCGGCGCTAGTTGCGCGCGTGGCCGCACCCAACGATGGCGAAGGCGAGTTAGTCGACCTACGTAAGCCGCTGGACCACGACGTCAAGCTGCAAATCCTTACTGAAAAAGATCCTGACGCGCTGTTTGTGTTTCGCCATTCGGCGGCGCATCTGCTCGCGGCGGCGGTGGTGGAACTTTTCCCTGATGTGAAACTCGGCATTGGCCCGCCGATCGATACCGGCTTTTTCTACGAGTTCCTGCGCGATGAGCCCTTCACGCAAGAAGACCTCGCCAAGATCGAAAAGAAGATGCACGAGCTGGCGGCGCAAGACTTGCCGAACGAGCGCAAGTTCATCCCCAAGCCGGAAGCTTTGGAGCTCTACAAAAAATCCAACCAGATTTTCAAATGCGAGCTGGTGGAAGAAAAAGCCACCGAACCGATGGTCTCCTTTTACACCACCGGAAAATTCATCGACTTCTGCCGCGGTCCCCACATCCCTTCCACCAAGCGCATCCAGGCATTCAAACTAATGAACGTCGCCGGCGCCTATTGGAAGGGCCAGGAAGGCAATCCGCAGCTGCAGCGCATCTATGCCGTAGCTTTCTTCACGCAAAAAGAGCTCGACGCGCATCTGCACCGCATCGAGGAAGCCAAGCGCCGCGATCACCGCAAGCTTGGCACGGAGCTAGACCTCTTCAGCATCCAGGAAGAGGCCGGCCCCGGACTGATTTTCTGGCATCCCAAAGGCGGGCTCGTTCGCAATATTATCGAGACCTGGCTGCGCGACGAATTGCAAAAACGCGGCTACGATCTTGTTTATACGCCGCACATCATGCGTCTGGACCTCTGGAAGACCAGCGGCCACACGAATTATTACAAAGACAGCATGTTCGGCGCGGTGGAAGTCGAAAAGGCCGATTACCAGCTCAAGCCCATGAATTGTCCTGGGCACATTCTGATTTATAAATCAAAGCTCCGCAGCTACCGCGAACTTCCCGTCCGCCTCGCCGAGCTCGGCACGGTCTATCGCTACGAACGCAGCGGCGTGCTCCACGGCTTGCTCCGTGTCCGCGGCTTCACTCAGGACGACGCGCACATCTTCTGCATGCCCTCGCAAATCGAATCCGAAGTCGAAGCGTGCATGGATTTTGCCTTCGCCGTCATGAAGAATTTCGGCTTCGACAAATTCGAAGTCGAGCTTTCCGACTGGGATCCCGCGCATCCGGAAAATTATCCCGGGAGGCCCGAAGACTGGCAGCACGCCTCAGATGCTCTCGCCCGCACGATGGCGCGCATGAACATTCCCTATAAGAGAATCGAAGGGGAAGGCGCTTTCTACGGCCCGAAAATCGACGTCAAGCTCATCGACGCCATCGGACGCCCGTGGCAACTCACTACCGTGCAGTTCGATTTCAACCTTCCCGCGCGCTTCGGCCTGCAATACGTCGGCGAAGACGGCGCCAAGCATCAGCCCTTGATGGTCCACCGCGCGCTGCTCGGCTCCGTCGAGCGCTTCTTCGGCATCTTGATCGAGCATTACGCGGGCGCCTTTCCGCTGTGGCTCGCTCCCATGCAAGTGGAAATCTGCCCGGTCAGCGAAAAAGTGGCTGATTACGCCAAGCACGTCACCGAAACTCTGAAGCGCCACAATCTCCGCGTCCATCTCGATGACCGCAACGAAAAGTTGCCCGCAAAAATTCGCGACGCGCAACTCCAGAAAATTCCCTACATGCTCATCGTCGGCCCCAAGGAAGCCGAAGCCGGTACTGTCGCCGTCCGCCATCGCAGCAAAGGCGACCTCGGTCCCAAGCCTCTCGCAGAACTCGTCGAAGCCCTCCAGCGCGAAATCGATTCCCGCGCGACTACGTAGTCCTTCGCCGCCTATCGGACTTCCCGGACCGTGCAACTCCCGCAAGTCATCCTGAACGAAAACGCCTTCGCTCGGGGTGTGCGTCTGCTGACAAATCGGGACACTCATTTGGCGGAAGTCGTGCAAAAGTACGGCCGGCCTTCACTGTGGGTTCGAGAACCCGGCTTTCCAACGCTCGTCTACATCATTCTTGAGCAGCAGGTATCGTTGGCCTCTGCGAAAGCGGCCTTCGATCGGCTCAAGGCTGCCGTTCGCCCGCTCACGCCAGCCCGCTTCCTGAAGCTCACCGACTCCGAGTTGCTGCGCATCGGCTTCAGCTGCCAGAAAACTCTGTACACGCGCTTGCTTGCCGATTCTTTGACCCGCCGCCACTTCGATCTTCGTTATCTCAACGATCTCCACGACGATGCCGCGCGCAAAATGCTCGTGGCCTTCAAAGGCATCGGTAAATGGACCGCCGACATCTATCTATTGAGCGCGTTGCGCCGTCCAGATATCTGGCCGACCGGCGATCTGGCCCTAGCTACGGCAGTGCAGGAAGTAAAGCGCCTTCGCCAGCGTCCGTCGCCCGAACGTCTCGAAAAAATGTCCGCGACTTGGCGTCCGTGGCGCGCCGTCGCCGCTCGCTTGTTCTGGCATCATTATTTGAGCAAGCGCGGCCAGCGCACGTCGGAGATTTCGCTCTA
>Ga0137418_10001133_pt1 | contig 24447 bp, 19 predicted proteins | sample CZODoug3_1_2_16f_FD_122242 | JGI IMG/M metagenome (GOLD analysis project Ga0137418, IMG submission 122242) | Vadose zone soil fungal communities from Angelo Coast Range Reserve, California, USA - CZODoug3_1_2_16fungal (Hybrid Assembly) | ecosystem: Environmental > Terrestrial > Soil > Vadose...
GACTAAAGCAACTCCGGAAATTAAGCCGGACTCCAGCCTGGTCTACGAACTACGCGTTTACCATTGCTATGAAGGCAAGTTGCCGGACCTGCTTAAGCGTTTCCGCGAACATACCACCAAAATCTTCGAAAAACATGGCATGAAGAACATCGCTTACTGGGTGCCAATGGACGAGCCGCAAAGAACGAACACGCTCATTTATGTCATAGCCCACGCCAGCAGGGACGCGGCAACTGCGAATTGGAAAGAGTTCGGCGCCGATCCCGAGTGGCAAACGGTGCAGAAAGCCTCCGAAGTGAATGGCAAGATCGTCGAGAAAGTAGATTCGACGTTCATGACCTTGACCGATTTTTCCCTGATCCCTTAGTAGCCCGAGCTCAGGCGGCCTCCTTAAATAATTGTTTCTGAAGATTCATAAGAACGTCCATTCTTCGCCCGCTCCCAATGGTATAGTTTCGGCGAAGCAATCTCGTTTCGCGCCTTTTTTGTTTTGCGATGTCCTGCCTCGATTGCAACAATTCGCCAAGGAGTATCGGGAGATGAAAGTTCGCACACGGTTTTGCATTTCCATTCTGGCGCTGGCGACTTGGCTTTGTTTGGTACCGGCTCCGGAGGTGTTGGCTCAAGGCAAGAATCCTTACGCTGGCGATGCCAAGATGGCCAGGCTGGGCGAATTTGAGTTTCGCGCAAATTGTGCGTTTTGCCACGGATTAGGCGCGCGCGGCGGTGGCCGCGGCCCCGATTTGACGCGGACGCCAAAAAAGCACGGCGACTCGGACGCTGAAATTTTCAGCACCATCAACAATGGCGTGTCGGGAACGGCGATGCCGCCGAATGGCGCGACGCAACAAGGCGTCGGCATGACCGAAGAAGAGGTTTGGCAGGTGGTGACCTACATCCGCAGCGTTGAGAAAAAACCGAGCACCATAACCGGAGATTTAAAACATGGACGGGAACTTTTCTACGGCCAGGCAGGCTGCGCGACTTGCCACATGTTCTCAGGAAAAGGCGGCCGGTTGGGGCCAGACCTGACAGCCGCAGGAACGGCGCGTTCGACAGATTATTTGGTCGAATCTCTGAGAAAGCCCAGCAAGAGATTGGCGCAGGGAATCAGCGAAGCGATGAAAGAATTTTCCGCGGAATACGAAACGGTGAACGTCGTAAGCGGCGATGGCACCAAATATCAAGGGACCTTGCTGAACGAAGATAGCTTCACGATCCAGTTCATCGATACTCGAGAACAATTGCATTCCTTCGATAAGGCATCGTTGAAAGCGTGGCAGAAGTCGCGGGAATCGATCATGCCGGCCTACGACGAAAAAATGCTGCCGGAAAAAGATTTGCAGGATTTGCTGGCGTTTCTGGTCAGTGGCGGCGCCGGAGGTGCGAAGTGAAAATCAAGATGGCGGCGGGCATAAGTTTGGCTCTCATTTTCTCTTCGATTGCGGCAGCACAAGTAACCACGCAGCGATTGTTGAACGCCGGGCAAGAACCGCAGAACTGGATGATGTATTCCGGCGACTATTCCGGACGGAGATACTCCGCGCTGCAAGAAATCAACGTCGAAAATGCCGACAAGCTGGCGCCCAAGTGGGTTTACCAGACCATGGCCGGCGGAAAATTTGAAACCACTCCGCTGGTGGTGGATGGAATCATGTATGGCACGGGACAAGACGATCGCGCGTTCGCTCTCGATGCGCGAACGGGCCGGCCGATCTGGCAATACCAGCGCAATTTGCCGGGAGACATCCGCCCATGTTGCGGAAGAGTGAATCGCGGTTTGGCGATTCTGGGCGGCAAAGTTTTCATGGGCACACTCGATTCGCACGTGATTGCGCTCGATGCCAAAACCGGCAACGTGGTGTGGGACGTTGCTTCGGTCGATTACACCAAAGGCTACAGCTACACGCTGGCGCCACTGGTGATCAAGAACTTGGTGCTGGTGGGAATTTCCGGCGGCGAATATGGAATCCGCGGATTCATCGATGCCTACGACGCAAATACCGGTGAGCGGAAATGGCGGTTTTATACCATCCCTGGGCCAGGCGAGCCTGGAAATGAAACTTGGGAAGGTGAGTCCTGGAAGATTGGCGGAGCGCCGGCGTGGATCACTGGAACGTACGACGTTGAAACCAACACCACATTTTGGACTACCGGAAATCCTTCGCCGTCGAATCGTGGCGAAGGCCGCGCGGGCGATAACCTGTATTCCAATTCATTGCTGGCATTGGATCCCGACACCGGAAAATTGAAATGGTATTTCCAGTTTACCCAGCACGATGAGCATGATTACGACGCGACACAAGTGCCGGTGATGGTCGATGAAGACGGCAAGAAGCTGATTTTGCAGGCAAACCGCAACGGATTCTTCTATGTGATTGACCGCAGCAACGGAAAACTGATTCGTGCGGAGTCTTACGCAAAAGTTTCCTGGAGCAAAGAGAAGGATTCCATCGGGCGGCCGACGCCTGCCAAGGAAAGTTCGCCGACGCCAGAAGGAAACAAGGTTTGTCCAGGCGCAGCGGGTGCGACCAATTGGATGTCGCCGACGTACGATCCACAGACGAAATTGTTTTATGTAACTGCCCGTGAACAATGCGACGTGTTTTCCACCGCGCCGCAGCCGTACGACGCCGGGCACGCCTATTACGGTTCGGCGTATTTCCCGAATGACGATGCCGCGCCGTTTTATGGAGCGTTGCGAGCGATTGATCCTGCGAGCGGAAAAATCAAATGGGAGTGGAAACATCCTTCGCCAACCTGGTCGGGGGTGCTCTCCACCGCTGGAAGACTGGTGTTCACCGGCGATGCGGAAGGGAATTTCATCGTACTAGAAGCAGCCAGCGGAAAAGTGCTGTGGCATTTCCAGTGTGGCGCCTCAGTATATTCTTCGCCGATGACCTACGCGGTAGATGGAAAACAGTATGTGGCAGTGGCTGCCGGGACCGCGTTATTTACGTTTGGCCTGCCGTAAGAAGTCGCGAAGCTGAGTGCAAATCAAGGAGTCGATGTAGCTACGGCTGACGTCGACTTGCCGATGGCGTCGCCGTTAACCACCAGTTCGACCCGGCGATTGCGCTGGCGGCCTTCTCCGGTGTCGTTCGACGCAACCGGCTGGGTCTTGCCGAAGCCGTGTGCGGTCATCGATGACGTTTGCACTCCCTGTTCGGCCAGAAAGTCGCGAACGCTGTCGGCGCGCCGCTCGGAAAGTTGCTGATTGAAATCGTCGGAGCCAACGCTGTCGGTGTGACCTTCGATTTGCAGCGTCAACCCCGGATGGGCCAGAACGATGCCGGAAATTTTCGCAAGTTTTTCCCGGGCGCCCGGCTTGAGCGTCGAACTCCCGGTATCGAACAAAACATCCGACATGTTGACGATCAATCCGCGCGCGGAATCGCGGGTTTGCAAAATGGAATTGAGCTGGTTCAAAAGCTGTGCGCGCAGATCGGCTTTTTCCGATTCGGCTCTTGCTGCGGCCTGGTGCGCTTTTTCGGCATCTGCCAACGCCGCCTGTTTTTGCTCCAGAGCCGCTTGTTGATCGGCTTGGGCGGCGGCGCGGGCCTTCTCCGCCTCGTCCTTGGCTTGAGCCGCGTCTGCAGCCGCTTTCTGCGCTTCCAGTTTCAGGCGTTCCGCATCCGCTTGTGCCGCAACAGCCTGGGCGCGCGCTTGATCCGCTTGAGCCCGGGCATCGTCCGCTTCCTTGCGGCGCCGGACCTCGTCCGCGGCGTCGGCGCGAGCCTTGGCTTCGCGTTCTTCGGCGGCACGCTTTTCGGCGGTTACTCTCGCTTGCGCTTCCTCTTCCTGCTTTGCTTTCACCGCAATGACGCGGGCTTCTTCGGCGGTCTGCACCGCATCGCGGGCCGCGGCTTCCACCGTCTTGCGGTCACGTTTACTGCCGTAAGTGTTTTCGGCATTTTGCAAAAGTTGTGCGGCTTTGCTCATCGATGCGGCGGCATATTTTTCGGCGAACGCATTGCGGGCGATGCGCACCGCGTTGCGCGCTTCAAAAAGCTCCAGCGGAGTTTTGCGGTCGATGCCGAAGATGGCGCTTTCAATCTTGGTGTTGGACGAGGAATATACGCCGCGGGCGAGCAGTTCGTAACGCGCTTCGATCGTTTCGCCGCCGTCGGCAACTGCGTTCTCCAGCACCACGGTGTCACCCGGCTGGGTGACCGCGAAGTACGGCTCGGCGGTAACGATCATGCCGAAGGTCTGCATGTCGGTAATGGCTTTGACTTCACCGTTGCCGCTTTTTAGACCGAGTTCACCGAGATTTTCCGCGCGCCCTTGCGGCGACACTGCCCATAGCACGTAGGTCAAATATTCCAGGCCAAATTTAGTGGCTTCGTCGAGATTCGAAAATTTTGCCGAAATCTCCACCCGGCTGCCCTTGTTTTTCACTTCGGCCTCGCCGGAAGCGGCTGGCAAAAGCGCGGTACCTTGAAACGTGATTTTCAGATTGCTGCCGGCGCGCCGATAGTTAATCGCTTTGGTGCTGTGTTGGACGATGGATGCAGGCGCGGCTGCGATCGGGGCTGGCGGTGACTGGCAGAGTGCCGAGCACGCCAGGAAGCCCATCGGAAGCGTCAAGCGTAAGAGTCTGTAAGAAAGTTTTGAGAATGCTTTGTACACAGTTTGGCTCCAGCCGGCCAGCGTAGCAGCGTGCTGCTCGTCGTAAGTCATTGAACAGATTGCGTTATTGCCGGTTAGAGTTAGCCTAACAAATGGGACGCCGCTGGAGGCTGGGAGTCGGCGGCGGTTTGTCCAACTCATTACAGGAGCGACCCCTGCTGGGAGGCGGAACTAAATACAGGCGTTTGCGGAATTGGACCATTCCAGTTGCACGGTAAAACTCCCCAGAGTCTTGGTCTTCCACGCGCAAATATCACCGATTTCACCGTTTGCGTCGTCGTACCAACCAGTCCCCGGAACGGGGTCGGTAATGGCTTCGCACAGTTCGTGTGATGAAGTAGAAGTCAGCGCCTCCGGGATTGCCATACCGCCTTCGCAGCCCGTGCAGCCTGGATATGGCATGACTGCGTAAAAAATATTGTCGGAAGTGGCTTCGTGGTAGCCGCAAAAACTCAGGCAGGATTTGCTGCCACCTTGGGAAACTTGCGTTCCCGGCGGAAGAAACAGGAAGTACAGCGAGTCTGGGGTCTTTGCAGGAAAAGTGCCGGCGGCGATTTCGCTTTGCAGCATTTTTTGAATTTTGGAGTCGGTAACAGATTTGCCCGGTTCCGAGCCGGTAAAGTTGAGTGTGCCCGTGCGGCTTCCGTGGCTGATCGATTGGCCCGGCACGCTGTACTCGGCGAGCTGGTCAATCAGTTTGCTGGTCAGCACGAAATCGAAGAAGTTGTTGACGTGCGCCATGAGCGAAGCGTTCTCGGCGTCCTGCCACGCGCTTCCCCAGAACACCGTAAAGACCTGAACGCTGGCCAGCAAAGGTCCGTTGCGATAGCTGAGTTGCGGCGCAGTCGTCGAAAGTATTCGGGGTGCCGTGTGCAATGGCACGATTCGCAGCGGATGCTGGAGGCCGGACTCCGCGAGCTGTGAATCTGATGATTTCTTGCGAGTTGCTTTGGTGGCCATGAGGCGCTCCTGTACGGCTGCCCAGTTCTGATCGGGCTGGGGGGAGGGCTTCTGCCTGAGACCGTAGGCTAGCGCGATGCAAATTGGATGTAAATGGTGGACAGCATGAGCGTCAAGCAAGACGATGGAGGTATTATTGGCTGAGTGTCCACCGCGCCGGCCATGGACAAATTTGTATTCGACGGAAGAACATGAGCTACGAAAAATCCAGCGGAATCGAAAACCGCCGCAGCCAGCGTCTTACTTTACACATTCCGGTTCGCGTGCGCTGGACGCCGCCGCACGAGCCGCCGATTGCCGAGGACACCGTCACGCTGGTGGTCAATGCGCACGGAGCGCTGATTTCGCTGGCCATGCGCGTGAAGCCGGGAACCCGGGTATATGTCAAGAATCCGGCTCTGGCGTTGGACAAAGAGTGCCGGATCGTTCGGGTGCAGGAAATTCCGCACGGAAAAAGTGAAGTGGCAGTGGAATTTATGCAGCCAGACTCCAAGTTTTGGGGACCGCAATATGTCCCCGCGGGCGCAAAAGAATTTGGGTCGTGAATTACCAGAGGCTGCTCAGGTCAGGACAGATTCTTAAGGGTGGTCGCGATTAGCGCGGCGGTTCCCGCGTAAACATCGCCCGCGGTTTCCCATTCCATCGAAAAAATTCCGTCGAAGTAATGCTTCTTGGCAAGTCCGAAAATCCTGCGCATATCAACCGGCACCACAACATTCGCCGGCGTTGTGGTGGTGTCTTTGACATGCGAAATCGCATAGGCGCGCGTGAACAATTGGTCCAGTCCGCGGTAGGCGTCTTCCGCGGGAAGGTAGCCGAGGCTGTTGCCGAAGTCCGGCAAGGCGTGCAGCCACGGACTGTTCACGCGATCGAGCACGCTTACGATAAAGAACGGGTTTTCGCTGACTGGATTGTCATTTTCACAATGCACCACAATATTTTTTGTCGCAGCGTACTCGGCGATGGTTTTCAATCCTTCGGCCACCAGGCCAACGTCCGGTTTGGCATTTTTTGCGGTCGCGAGATTCAGCCGTACGCTGGGCGAGCCAAGTCGCACCGCAACATCGATCCAGGTTTTCCCAAATTGAATGGCTCGTTGGCGTTCGGCGGAATCAGGTGAATACAAACTGTTTTCGCCGTCGGCCGCCAGATTGGCAAAACCGCAGCTGGCTTTGCTGGCGGCGTCGCGAAGTTCGTCGAGGTACGCGGGCTCCAGCGAAGTGAAATGTTCGCTCCAAGGTTCAATCTTGCGGATTTTGAATTTGGCGACGGCGTGCGCGAGAAAGTCTTTCAGCGGCATTTTTTTGGCGCCGGCCGATTTTTCGTCATGCTGCCCAATGATAAATTCGCGGAAGGGGTAGGTTGAGACCGAAATGCGTTCGCGCGGGTTTGATGCAAACGTCAGATGCGGACCGGCTGATTGGGTCAGCCAGGCGGAAAGTCCCGCCGCTGGATTTCCTAGATTTGGAACGACCGCGGCCATGGCAGCGCGCTGCAAAAAAGTTCTGCGATTTTCAGATTTCATTGCGGTATCTCCATTGTCTTTGGTTTGAAGCCAAATCCCCAACGAAAAACCACGTAAGCGACTGGGCCGGAAGCGAGCAACCATGGCGCCCAGCGCCAGACAAATGGTTCGCTGTAATAAATTTTCACTCCGCACAGGATCGCGGGAAACAGAATGACGCAGACCATTCCGAAAGATCCGCCGGGAACCCGGAATTGGCGAATGGCGTTGGGAAGTTTGCTGCGCATCTGCCAGGCCGCCAGAAGAGTGAGCATAGACGTTGCGATGCGGGCCCAGATGTAAATGTTGACCAGGTCGTTTACCGGGAACCGCGCCAGCAAGCAGTAGACGACTAGCGAGACCACGATGGCCCTGGCGGGCGTGCCAAAGCGCGGATGAATTTTGCCTAACCACGACGGCAGATAGCCATCCTGCGCCATGGCTGCTGGGATTCGCGTGGTGTAAAGAATGGTGCTGTTGGAAAGGGAAGCGGTGCCAATGATCGAAGCGATGAGCATGGCGAAGCCCAATGCTTCGCCGCCAATCTTGCGGGACGCGTCGACAATGTAGCCGGTCTGCCACTCCTGCCAGTTGCCTAGCGCCGCGATGGCTAGCGATGCCGGAAGCGTGTAGGTAAGAATATTCATCGGGGTATTCCATCGCAGGATGCGCGGAAACGTTTTTTGGGGATTGTCCATTTCCGCGGTGACGCTGGAGAGTTGTTCATAGCCGGCGTAATTCCACATGGCCAGCGCCAGACCAACGCCGAAAATCGAACCAAACGGTTTGCCCGGCGGAATCCACGGCAACAACGGATTGTGGTGCCAGTGAAAGAGCGAAACGAGGCAAAGCCAGGCCACCGGGATCAGTACCGCGACCAGCATGGCAATCGAGACCCAACCGGAAACTTGAATGCCGCGAATATTCAGATAAGAGAAAAAACACAACACCAGACACGCGCCAGCCCATTTCGCATTTCCGGTAAGCCCCGGAAAATAGAAAACGAGATAGTCCATCACCAGGACACCGTAAAGACTGTTCAGCAGAAACGTGCCCACCCAGTTCCACCAACCACACTGGAAACCCCAGAAGTCGCCAAAGGCGGCGCGGCTCCAGCGATAGAAACCGCCCTGCACCGGAAGAATGCTGTTCAATTCCGCCGACGCGAAAGACATTGGAATGCTCCAGAAGAGCGGCACAAAGGTGAGAAATACCAGTGCCATGCCTGGGCCGGACTGCGAAAAAATCTCCTCGTAGCCGAACGGCCCGCCGGCGGTATAGCCGTAGAAAAGTGCCAGCAGCGGAATGAATCCGACGGTGCGAACGGCAGCGCTGGTGGACGAAGTGTTCGTTGGCTGTTCTGACACGCGGTGGCCTTGGCGAAGGATGCTACCTTGTTAGCGGCCGATTTGAAAATACGCTTCTTGACTCTATTCCCAAAAGATTCGCTGGAAGCTAATCCACCGAGATTCGTAGGTAGCAACGACGATTGAGTATTTCGGATGCTGAAGCGAACTACCGTCCACCGAGCAGACTCCGACTGCAAGACGGGTCGCAATCTTGTAGGTGTCCGGCGATGCCGCCAGCCGTAGGGCGGGCTCAGGCAGGTTTGTGGGATCAGGCGTTTCGTAAATGGCGCTATTGATCAAGCCCGAAGGGAATCGCATATCGCGATTGCACACCTGTTTGCGAAACGTGTTTCTGCCCATTCTCTCCAGTTTTGACAGGTGCGCCATCTTACGAGCTTGATTGAACGCTGCTACAACTGCATCGGCAGCAACATCGTCCTTTTGATCCGCCGCGACTTCCGGTAGAGCGATCAGGAGGAGCAGCAGAGCGGAAATGATCAGCTTAGTCATTCGGCTTGAAGTCGTATTGTGGCACCACATGTCGGCAATAGACAATCGGTTGCGATGAGGCCGTTCTGTTTTGTGAGCGGACTGAAGGTCACAAAGCGCGCGAAATCTCCAGAACGTCACCAGTTCGTTGACACTGTGCGGCGCGTCCGTTACGCTTTTTTGTTCGCAGATACGAAACCTTTTTGCTGAGAGACGGTAAACCGCCGCATGGCCGAAGAAAAGCTTCCTACACGCGCTCAGGATTTTTCTGAGTGGTACAACCAACTGGTTTTGAAGGCGCAACTGGCCGACTACGCTCCGGTGCGTGGCTGCATGATTGTGCGGCCGTACGGCTGGGCGCTGTGGGAAAACATCCAGCAGGCGCTTGATTCACGCTTCAAGGCCAGCGGCCACCAGAACGTGGCGTTCCCACTGCTCATCCCGAAAAGTTTTATCGAAAAAGAAAAGCATCACGTTGAAGGATTTTCCCCGGAGCTGGCCGTAGTGACCATCGGAGGCGGCGAAGAACTGGCCGAGCCGCTGATTCTGCGGCCCACTTCAGAAACCATTATCGGCCATATGTGGTCCAAGTGGATTCAGTCCTACCGCGATCTGCCGGTGCTGATGAACCAGTGGAACTCCGTGGTGCGCTGGGAATTGCGCACCAAACTTTTTTTGCGCACCCTGGAATTTTATTGGCAGGAAGGCCACACCGCGCACGCCACTCAACAGGAAGCGATGGATGAAACCCGCCAGATGCTGGATACCTACACCGATTTCGCGGTCAACGAGGCGGCCATTCCAGTGATCCCGGGAGCGAAATCCGACGCGGAAAAGTTTGCCGGCGCGGACATTACCTATTCCATCGAAGCGATGATGGGCGACGGAAAAGCATTGCAATCGGGAACGTCGCACTTCCTGGGCCAGAATTTCGCGCAGGCATTTGAAGTGAAATATCTGGATCACACCGGCGTACAACAGCATTGCTGGACCACGTCCTGGGGACTCTCCACTCGATTTATCGGAGCGATCATCATGGTGCATGGAGATGATCAAGGTTTGGTGATGCCGCCGAAACTCGCGCCATACCAAGTTGTGATCGTGCCGATTTTCAAGAACGACGAAGAGAAGGCCTCAGTTCTGGGCGTCGCCAAAGATTTGAAGGTTCAACTGGTGAAAGCGAAAATTCGCGTGACTCTCGATGAGCGCGAAGGGCAAAGCCCGGGCTGGAAGTTTAACGAGTGGGAGATGCGCGGTGTGCCGGTCCGCGTGGAGCTCGGCCCCAAGGATGTCGCCAAGCAGGCAGCAGTGCTGGCGCGGCGCGATCGTCCTGGGCGCGAAGGGAAAATTTCCGTGCCGCTCGCGGATCTGCCGTCGACCGTCGAGAAGCTGCTCGAAGACATTCACCAATCGATGTATGAGAAGGCGCTGGCATTCCGCCGCGCGAACACTCATGCGGCGGCCAACTACGACGAATTCAAGCAAGCCATCGAAACCGGATTTGCGTTTGCCGGATGGTGCGGCAGCAGCAACTGTGAAGCCACCATCAAAGAAGAGACTCGCGCCACCATGCGCTGCATTCCATTGGACCAGGAAGCCGTGCTCGGTCCCACCGGTGCAGCTGGCAACGGCAAATGCGTCTTTTGCGGGCAGGCAGCGAAAGAGCGGGCCATCTTCGCTCGCGCCTATTAAGAACAAATCCCTGGCTTCGCCGCCGCCCGCCAGTACAGGTGTTGGCGGCAATGAAACACTGTTCGCCCGTCAGTGTCGACACCACATAGGCGCAGTGCTACCGTCAATATACGAACTGGATGAAGTGCTGCGTCCAGATTCACCAAGTGCGGGAGCCAGCGAGTGTCTCGATCCTCAAAATCTGTCAACAAAACGCGGTCGCAACGTGGCGAAGGCAAGCTGAAAGCCGTCATCATCACCGTGATTTTGGCAGTCGCCATCCTCGCCGCGTGGAAGATGGTGCCCCCTTATGCCGCGCAGTATCAGCTTAACGACAAAATCACCGAAATCGCGCGGTTCGCGGTCATAAACCATGACTCCGAAGACAAAATAAAGGACGCGGTTTTTAAGACCATGCAGGATCTGGAGATTCCGGCAACCCGCGAGACTATCAAAGTCACCGCAAGCCCCGCAAAAGTCACGATCCTCGTGGACTACACCATTCCGGTGGACATCCTGTTTTATCACGTCGATCTTCATTTCACGCCGTCCAGCGAAGGCAAGTCGTTGACGGCCAGCTAGCGAACTTTGCAACTCATTCAAGTCAGGATTGGTAAGCCTGCGAGCGTCAGGCAGGTACAGACCCGGAAACCCGTCTGCGCAGGGCATCTTCATCTTCATTCAGGAAACTGCATCTTTCCTACAGCGCCGCAGTAAGAGACACTAGAGCTTCAGCCCGTTGGAGAAACCTTGCGTATCCTTATTCAAAAGGGATTCTGGACTTCCAAGTTTGGTCTGACCCTGCTCGGCGTGGTATTCGGCTGCATCCTTATTGCCGCCGGCATTTTCAGCTACTATTACGTCAAATACGGCCGGATGATTGACGCCCGCCTTTCCGGCAACATCCTGCAAAACACCACCCAGATTTTCTCCGCTCCAGAACAAATTTCAGAAGGCCAGGCCTGGGGTCCGGACGATTTGACGGCCTATCTACAGCGCGCCGGCTACCGCCCGGAATCCGACGAATCTTCACTCGGGCAGTTCACCGCGAATGGCAACGAAGTTGACGTTCGTCCGTCCAAATTTTCCTATTTCTCGAGCGGCAACGCACTCGCGGTCCGGTTCGCTGGCAAAACTATTAAGTCCATTCGACCGCTGGGTGGCGGCACCGAGATGGGCACCGCTGAGATCGAGCCGGAGCTGATCACCAATCTCTTTGACAGTGCCCGAGAGAAACGCCGTGCGGTCCGCTACGAAGATATTCCTTCCATCCTGGTCGACGCGATCCTCTCCGCGGAAGACAAGCGTTTTTTCGAGCATCCGGGATTCGACTTCATTCGCATCTTCGGCGCAGCCTGGAACGACTTGCGCCACGGCACCCACTTGCAGGGCGCCAGCACCATTACCATGCAGGTGGCCCGCACGTTCTTCCTTTCCACCGACCGCAATTGGCGCCGCAAAATTTCCGAGGCCATGTTGAGCTTCGAGCTCGAGCAACGCTTCACCAAGCAGCGCATTTTTGAAATGTACGCCAACGAAGTGTATCTCGGTAACCGCGGAAGTTTCGGGGTACGCGGATTTGCGCAAGCCAGCGTGGTCTACTTTGGCAAGGACTTGCGGCAATTGTCGCTGGGCGAGTGCGCGTTTCTGGCCGGAATTATCCGCGCGCCGAATTATTACTCCTCCGCGGACCGCCATCCGGAGCGCGGGCTGCAATCGCGCGACCGCGTGCTCCCGCAGATGTTGGAAAACAAATACATCACTGAAGCGGATGTGCAGGACGCCAAACGCCAGCCTCTCAACATTGTGCACACCTCTGCCACTTCCAGCGAAGCGCCGTACTTCGTTGATATGGTCAAGGACCATCTGCTGGACAAATATTCCGAGAACGACCTGTTAAGCCAGAACTATCGCGTCTACACCACACTTGATCCGGCGTTGCAGCGCGCGGCGGCGGCGGCGGTCGAATTCGGAGCAAAGAATGTGGATGACCTGCTGGTTAAGAAATATGCAACGTGGAAGAGGGATAAAGCCAAGAAAGGGAACAAGGAGCCGATTCCGCAAGTGCAAATTGCCCTGGTATCCTTGGATCCGCGAACCGGCGAAATCCGCGCGTTGATTGGCGGAAGGGACTACGGTACGAGCCAGTTGAATCACGCCATTTCGCATCGCCAGCCGGGTTCGGTCTTCAAGCCGTTTGTATATGCTGCGGCCTTCGACAATGCCGTCGATGGCGTGCAGCCGATCATTACTCCCGCGTCTCCGGTCGATGATGAACCCACCACCTTCGAATTCGACGGGACGGAATATACTCCAAATAACTACGGCGAAAGATTTATGGGCCGAGTCACCGTCCGCGATGCGCTGACCAATTCGCTCAACGTCGCCACGGTAAAAATCGCTGAACAGATTGGCTATGGCCGGGTGGTTCAAATCGCGCGGCAAATGCGGCTGGGCAACAACATTCGCGCTACGCCCGCTGTCGCTCTTGGCGCATATGAAATGACCCCGGTGGATGTCGCCACGGGTTACACCGCATTCGGGCAAGGCGGGGTTCGCGCCGAGCCGCAAATCCTTCGCGGTGTAGTCAGTTCCAACGGCACGGTGCTCGAAAAAGTAACTCCTGAGACCCACCTGGTATTGGACCCGCGCGTCGCTTACTTGGTCACCAGCTTGATGAAAGATGTATTGAACAAAGGCACCGGAGCAGCGGTGAGGGCTCGAGGGTTCACGCTTCCTGCAGCTGGAAAGACCGGAACGTCGCGCGACGGCTGGTTTGCCGGATTCACGTCGAATCTGGTAACCGTAATCTGGATCGGATTTGATGACAACCGCGATATCGGGCTCACCGGAGGCGCTACGGCCGCGCCGGTTTGGGCCGAGTTCATGAAGAAAGCGACCACGCTGCCCGGCTACCGCGCGGTAAAGGATTTTGACCAACCCAATGGCGTTCAGTCCGTGGTGATCGATCCGGAATCCGCCGAATTGGCTACTCCCAATTGCCCAACCACCAGGGAAGAAGTGTACGTATCCGGTTCCGCGCCAACGGAATACTGCGAGATTCATGGCAGCCACGGAATCATCTCCTCGGCCGGTTCCTTGCTGTCCCATATTTTCGGCGGTGGACCAGCGAAACCGCCGAGCGATTCGGCGAATTCAGGAGCATCCCCGGCCACCAACGGTGCCTCCACGGCCCTCGGCCCAGACGGTAAGCCGCTGGCCCCCGACGCCGAGGCCACCGCGCAAAAGAAAAAGAACCCTTTACAGAAAGTATTTGGTATCTTTGGGGGCAAGAAGAAGGACTCCGACAAGCCACAAAAGCCGCCGGAGAAGGGAGAGTCGCCATGACGCATTATGGGATGGCGGTTCCAGCAGCACTTTTACTGGTCAGCCTAAGCATTCCCTCCGCAGCACAAATTACCGACGAGACGCCGGTTTCACATTTGGTTGCGCCGGTGCAGACCGCCGCACAGGTGGCCACGCCGACCGCGCCGGTGGGCCAGATACAGGTCAGTCCAGAAGATATGGCTGATATCCTGATGGCCCGTAAGGACTATCGTGAAGCGGCGTTCTCGTACAAACGGCTGATCGACGAGCATCCTAAGAATGCTGTCTACTGGAACAAGCTGGGCATTGCGCTGCACCAACAATCGGAACTTGCCGGCGCTCTGAAGTCTTACCAGCAGGCCGTAAAGGTAAATCCGCAATACGCCGACGCCCAGAACAACATCGGAACTATCTGGTATCAGCGCAAAAAGTTTGCCAAGGCCGTCCGCGCTTATGAACGGGCCATCAAAATTCGCGGCGATATGGCTGTACTGTACAGCAATTTGGGCTATGCCTACTTCGGCGAAAAGAAATATGAAGACTCGATTGCCTCTTTCCGCCAGGCTCTGGCGATTGACCCGCAACTTTTTGAGCACACCTCATCGCGCGGTGGTTCCGTTTTGCAGGATCGCTCGGTTAGCGACCGCGGTCGGTTCTACTTCTTGCTGGCCAAGTCCTTCGCCGACGCCGGTAATTTCGACCGCAGCTTTATCTATCTGCGCAAGGCCAAGGAAGAAGGCTACGGATCGATGAACGACTTGAAGACTGACCCGTCCTTTTCCGCGATGCTGAAGCTTCCGGAAGCGCAAGAGATTCTTGCGCCCAAGCCCACCGACGCGAAGCTGCCATAGTCGAGCTGCACTGCCGCCTACGGCGCGCGGCTCGTTGCCCGTACCCATTGCCGGTAAACGGTATTCGCGCTCTGTTACAATTCTTTCGATGAATCGCACCTTCGCGTTGTTTGCATGTCTCGCAGTTTGCGCGGCGTCTGGTGTTCAGGCAATCGCCGCGCCGCAGTCCGCGTCCTCCCGGGCCGCGGTAGTCCCCGGGCCGCAGGGAATCTTCCTGGTGTTTCCATTCGAAAATGATGGCGCAGGGCCCCGTCTCGATTGGTTGTGCGAAGGTTTGGAAGAGCTGACCATTCAACGCCTTACTGCCGCCGGGCAAAAGGTGTACACCCACGCCGGGCGCGCCTCGGAATTGGATCGCTACGGCTTGCCGTCGGCCGCGCGCTTCAGCCATGCCACCATGCTGCGCATCGGTGCGGATCTGGACGCCGACTTTGTGGTATTTGGAAAATTCAATTCTGATGGAAAGTCGCTGGCCATCGAAACTCAACTGCTTCGCGTAAGTCCGACCGCGCTGGCCCCGCCGGTTCGCGAGTCCGGGTCGCTGGCATCGCTGATGGAACTGCACAATCAGCTGGCGTGGAAATTGCTCGCTGCAAACGACAAAGGTTTTCCGTTGAATGAGGCGGAGTTCGCCAAATTGCAGCGGCCGCTCCGGCTGGACGCCTTCGAACATTACATCCGCGGACTACTTGCGAATGATGACGAAACCCGTTTGCGCGAATTAAAAGAGTCCGCGCGCCTTGAGCCGCAATGGCCGGAACCGGCATTCGCTCTTGGGCAAGCCTATTTTTCGCATCGCGACTGCAATCTGGCGCTGCCTTGGCTGGAGCGTGTGCCTGCTGGCAATTCCCGTGCCGCTGAAGCCGCCTTCAGCATGGGAGTTTGCCGGCTGTTGCTGAACCAACCGGACAAAGCGGAAGAGATTTACTCGGGTTTGCAGAATAAATTGAAAAGCGATCTGGTAGCCGGAGCGGAACTGCCTGAAATTTTGAACAATTTGGCCTTGGCCCAGGCTCGGCGCGGCAACTCGTCCGCTGCGGCCAGCGGGCTATTGCGCGCGTTAGACCTCGATCCCGACGAAGACGATTATGCGTTCAACCTCGGCCTGTTGTATTTGCGTGGAAACGACACCACCGCCGCGGCAAAATACTTTCGCGAAGCTTCCGACCGCGCGCCCGACAATCCGGAAGATCGGGCCATGTTGATCTACGCTTTGGAGAAGGCAGGCAACAAATCGGAGGCCGGCGAAGAACGCAACGCCGCGAGCGAGGCTCTTGGCCCGGGGGCGCTGCCTGTAATCAAGCCGGACAGTTTGGCAAAAATCGATCGAATCAAGACCGAGCTGGACACCGAGACCTTGCAAGTTCAGATTGCTTCGCGCGATTCGCCGGATCGATCCGCCTCCGCGGCTACGGCGCCGGCTGCTCCGTCATCGCTGGTTCGTAATGGCCGCCAGGAATTGGTCGCCGGAAGAATCGAGGCCGCTGAAGCCGATTTTCGAGCTGCGTTGGCTGCCGCACCGCAAGATGCCGGCGCGCACCGTGGCTTGGCCGAAGTGTTTCGCAGACGAAACCGCAGGCCCGAAGCGATCCAGGAACTGCAAGCGGCGCTGGAACTGCGCGATTCGGCCATGGACCGTACCACGCTCGCACGAATCTACCTTGAACAACGCAAACCGGACCTGGCCAAGGCCGAGCTTAGCAAGGCCTTGAAAATTGCGCCGAATTACACCGAAGCGAAACAGTTGTTGGAGCATCTGCAGAATGGCAAGCCTCCGGCGGCGAAACCATGAACTTGCGTCGAGTCGCGAAGCAAGCCAGGCCCAAACGTATTTTCGGGATTGCAGCGACGTTCGTCCTTTTCGCCTTGCTGACGCCGCAGCTTTTTTCGCAAGAGTCGGCTACTCGTCCGCTGGTAATGGATTTGAACCTTTCCGGCGAAGTCGAGCCGGTCCTCGCAACCTATATCGCCGAAGGTCTGGCGCAAGCTGCGCGCAGTAACGCCGCACTGGTGCTGATCACCATGGACACTCCGGGCGGGCTGAGCGACTCCATGAAGGACATGATCCAGCACATTCTGGCTTCGCCGGTTCCGGTTGCCGTTTATGTTGGGCCGACCGGAGCGCGCGGCGCATCGGCCGGTTTTTTTATCTTGTTGAGCGCCGACGTGGCGGCCATGGCTCCGGGCACGCGTACCGGCGCAGCCTCTCCGATCATTGCGATTGGTGGATTCACCATCGGCGTTGACGAGACGCTGCGCAAGAAAATCACTAACGACGCCACGGCGTTTTTGCGAAGCTATTCGGAAAAACGCGGCCGCAACGCCAAACTCGCGGAGACCGCGGTGACTGATGCGCGCGCTTTTACCGAACAGGAGTCGCTCGACGGCAAGCTGATCGATTATGTTGAGGCCACGCCCGAAGACCTGCTGCGCGAACTGAACGGCAAAACCGTCACCAGATTTGATGGAACCAAAGCTAAATTGGCGCTAACGAATTACCAGCGAACGCCATTTGAATTGTCGGCCAGGCAGAAATTTCTCGCCCGCATCGTCGAACCCGACGTATTTTTTCTGTTGCTCATTCTTGGCACCCTTGGCTTGTACGCGGAATTCACCCACCCTGGCGCGGTCATTCCCGGAGTAGTGGGCGGAATCTGTTCGGTCCTCGCGCTTTACGCCATGCATCTTCTTCCTGTTAATCTCGCGGGAATACTGCTGATTGTCATTGCGGTGACGCTCTTCGTGCTCGAGGCGAAATACACCAGCCACGGAATCATGCTGGCTGGAGGCGTTATCGCCATGATTGTTGGCGCAATCTTTTTGATTCGTTCGCCGCTCACTTCGGGCGGCGTCAGCCTGGGAGTAGCGGTCGCCGTTACCTTGCCGTTCGCGGCCATCAGCGTGTTTCTGATGCGTCTGGTATTGCGTTCGCGCAAATGGAAGCCGGCAGTTGGTGTCGAGGAGATGCTCGACGAGCAGGGAATTGCGGTCGAAGGCCTGACCATCGGCGTCGAAGGTATGATCCGCATCCACGGAGAAAACTGGCGCGCGGTTGCCGGCCAGCAAATCGCTCCTGGCACGGCGGTGCGCATTCGGCGAATCGAGGGCTTAAAGCTGTTCGTTGAGCCTGCGACCAAGCCAGACGCCGCGAAAATTTCTAATTAAGTGACAGAGAGCATTCTGGAGGCTGGCAATGAACATCGGACTGTACGGAGCGGCAGTAATCGTCGCAATCTTCTTGTTTTGGATTAAGAATTCGCTGTACGTAATCAAAGAATGGGAGCGCGGCGTGGTACTACGCCTGGGGAAATTGATGCCCCACGCCAAAACCGGCGGTGTCAATTTCGTCTTTTATCCCATCGACAAACTGACCCGCATCAGCTTGCGGTTGGAAACCATGGACGTTCCGCCGCAGGACATCATTACTCACGATAACGTTTCGGTTAAAGTGAACGCGGTCTGCTATTTCCGGGTGGTTGACGCCAATCTGGCCATCTCCCAAGTGATGAACTATCAGTACGCAACTTCGCAGCTCGCGCAAACTACCCTGCGCAGCATCGTCGGCCAGTTCGATCTCGACGAGATTCTCTCTCAGCGCGACAAAGTCAACGGCAAATTGCAGATTATTCTCGACCAGGACACCGAAGCCTGGGGCATCAAAGTCACCAAAGTGGAAGTAAAACAGGTGGACATCCCGGAACAGATGCAGCGCGCCATCGCTCGCCAAGCCGAAGCCGAGCGCGAACGCCGCGCCAAGGTCATTCACGCCGACGGCGAGTTCGAAGCTTCGCAAAAACTGGCCGACGCAGCCAAAGTTCTGGAAACCCAGAAGTCCGCCATCCAGCTGCGCTACCTGCAGACGTTAACTGAAATAGGTGTCGAGAAGAACACAACGATTGTGTTTCCCCTGCCTATCGATATTATTAATAGCTGGGTGGAGAGTTTGGGGGGAATTAAAAAGTAAGCATGGCTTCTGGCAAGCGATCTAGCGCGGGGGAACGCGTGCTTGAGGGGCGGCATGTCATTGGACTGTTTTTTCTGATGCTGCTGTTCTCCGGCGTGTTTTTTACTCTCGGCTACGTGATGGGCCGCAATCAGCTGGATGGACAAGTGCGCGCCGCGACCACCCACTCCGCTGAAATCGCCGAACCGGTCAAACCGGAGCCGGTGCAGAAGCCAGGCAAGACCAACGTCAGCACTCCTGGCAATTCGGATGTTGCCACCGATGCGAATCCCACTCCGCCAAGTTCCGAGTGGGAATTTTATCGCGCCGGCGACAAAAAGAACGTCAACGATCGTCTGAAGTCCGCACCCGCTCAATCGCTTTCCGCGCAGCCGAAGCCAATTCCTGCCAGCGCAAAATCTCCTGCTCGGACCGCCGTGCCCACCGCCGTGCCCGCTCCCGCGGTGCCCAAAGGTTCCTACTTGTTGCAGGTCGCCGCGCTGCGTACCGATTCCGACGCCATCGCCGTTGCCAACGATCTTCGCAGAAAGAAATTTCCGGCTTTCGTGCAAACTCCACAGGCCGACAAGTATTACCGCGTGCAGGTCGGCCCCTACACCGACCAAAAAGCCATGCAAGCCGCAAAAAAAGGCTTGGAGTCCGCGGGCTTCAAGGCGATCATCAAGCACTAATGCCGGAATATCGCTGGCCGGATCCTTTACATCCTGGTTCGTACGTAAAATTTCCCGCCTTTTATCGCCTTATTGCTTCCGCAATCGCCGGCGCAGGTCTGGCGCTCTCTTTCACCTGGCTGTATTCGCCGCTCTACGCGTGGGTTAGCATCGGCCTGTTGCTGATGATGGTTTTCGGCGCTACACCGCGCGTGGCTTTTCTCTGCGGCTACTTCCACACCGTTGCCTTCGTACTGGCGTCCGTTCCGTGGATCGCTGAAGTGCTCGCGGTTCATGGCGGCATGTCGCGCTTGGCCGGCTGGGGCGTGCTGGTGCTGATCGCGGCGGTCCTTGGAATCTTGACCGCGGTGTTTGCCTGGACGGTTCACCGCATCTCGCAGCGCAGCATCTTGCTGGCTTGCGTTGCCGCGCCGTTCGTTTGGGTAGCCATGGAATTTGTCCGAGCGCACATGCCGGAGATTAGTTTTCCCTGGAATTTGCTGGGCTATTCGGCAGCGGCAAATCCCGCATTTCTTCAATCGACCATGCTCACCGGAATTTATGGCTTATCGTTCTTGATGATGGCGTTCAACTCGCTGCTCGCTTGGGCCGATGCCGCGAAAACCGTCTCCGTTCAGAAACGCGCGACGATCGTGGGCGCTTCGGGCGCCGTAATTCTCATCATTGCCTTCCTCGGCCCGCGCTTTCTTCCCCAGTCTCGCCCCAACCACCTGGCTCGTGCCGTGCAACCCAATTTTCCGGAAGTCGATTTGTATCCACCAGACTGGTTCGAAGTTCACAAGCTCGATCTCGAGGAACTAGAAGAACTGAGCATTCAGCCAACACCGCGCCATCCAGACCTGATCATCTGGCCAGAAGTTCCCGCGCCGTTCAGCTGGGAAGACAATCACTTCTCAAAAATCGCTTCCAGCCTCGCCACCCGCGCCGGCCATCCGTTTCTCGCCGGCGATGTCGAATGGAAACAGGAAACACTCGCGAATGGACACACCGGTCAAGCGCCGTACAACGGCGCTGTGCTGGTAGACACGCAGGGCCAGCGAATTTTCACCTACGACAAGCGCCACCTCGTTCCTTTCGGCGAATACGAACCGTTTCCACTGATCCACCGCGTGGTGCAAAGCGTCTCCGATGAAGTCGGCGGCTTCCACAAGGGATCCACCGCATCTGTCGGCACTTTGCCCGGCGGCTACAAGTTCGGCGTCTATATTTGCTACGAAGCCATCTATCCCGGCGAGATCCGGGAATTCGCCGCCAATGGCGCGAACTTGCTCATCAATATTTCCAATGATGGATGGTTCGGCAAGTCCGCCGCCGCGCAACAGCATTTGCTGATGGCCCGCGTGCGCGCCGTGGAAAATCGCCGCTGGGTGCTGCGCGTCACCAATAGCGGCCTCACCGCGTCCATCGACCCATACGGCCGAATCGATCAGCGCATTCCGCGCGATGTTCGCGGCGCCATCGATCTGCCGTACGATTTCCGCACCGATATCACGCTGTATACCCGATTCGGAGACTGGTTCGCCTGGATGTGCGTGCTGGTTTCGGTTATTCTGCTATTACAAACTTTTTGGAAGAGAAAATGATTCTTGAAGATTTGCAGTATCGCTATGAAGGTCTAAAGCAGCGCATCTCACTCGTGCGGAGTTTTCTTTGACGTTCCGCATTTCCGCGAAGAACTGAAGGCTCTCGAAGACAAAATTGCGCAGCCCGGCTTCTGGGACGACCAGGAAAAGGCTCAGGGTGTGCTCCGCGAACGCAAGCGCGCTGACGACCAACTCTCCGCCGAGGCGAAACTCAATTCGCTGGTCGGGGATATCGATACCTACATCAACCTGGCCCAGGAAGAGACCAACGCTGCGCAGCGCGAGGAGTTACTGAAAGACCTCGATCGCGAACTCTCTACAGCTGACACCTACATTTCTGAATTGGAAACCCGCACATTGCTGGCCGGAGAGACCGACCATCTCAACGCCATCATGACCATCAAGCCAGGGGCTGGCGGCACTGAATCGCAGGACTGGGCTTCGATTTTGCTGCGGATGTACCTTCGCTGGGCGGAACGAAAAGGATTTAGCGCCGAAGTGCTCGACGAAACCGAAGGCGAAGAAGCGGGAATCAAGAACGCCACCGTGCAGTTTTCCGGCGAAAACGCCTATGGACTGCTGGCCGGCGAAACCGGAGTGCACCGTCTGGTGCGCATTTCGCCGTTCGATCAGGCCGCGCGGCGGCACACTTCGTTTGCCTCGGTTTTCGTGATTCCAGAAATCGACGATCGAATCGAAATCAACATCAAGTCCGACGATTTGAAAGTGGACACCTATCGCGCCGGTGGCAAGGGCGGCCAGAACGTCAACAAAGTGGAGACCGCCGTTCGCATCACTCACCTACCGACCGGCGTCGTGGTGGCCTGCCAGGCGCAGCGCAGCCAGGGCAAAAACCGCGAAATGGCCATGAAGACTCTGCGCTCCAAACTCTACGACCTGGAAATCAAGAAGCGCCAGGACCATACCGACAAGCTCGACGAAACCAAGTTGGAAATTTCTTTCGGCAGCCAGATCCGCTCTTACGTCATGCAGCCTTATCGTTTAATCAAGGATCATCGCACCAAATTTGAAGTTGGCGACGTGGATAAAGTCCTCGACGGCGACATCGATCCCTTCATCCGTTCCTATTTAATGGCCAAGAAAACCAAAGGCAAGCTCACCGTCGAGCCCGACGAAGACGTCGCGTAGTAAGTGAGCGCTGTGAGCTGTTCACCTTGCAGCGTTCTCTGGCAGCGCGAACGCGTACAGCACATCCTGCACCGGCATCAAAACGTACTGCTTTCCCTCCAGCTGATAGGTCATCGGGGAAGCGACCAACTCTCCGCCGAGATTTAGATGCCACAGGGTATTGCCGGTTGCTGGGTCAAGCGCCAGCAAATTATCGCCGTTGTCCCCGGTGAACAGCAGATGTCCCGCGGTGGTCAGGATTCCCGCGATTCCTTCGCCTTCGCCAGTTTCGTGGTTCCAAACTACTTTACCGGTTTGATAGTCCAGCCCGCGAATCGTCGAATTGGCCCATAAATTCCGGTCCCGCCCGCCCCATCCTTCTGGTTTGCCGGTAGCGGTGTGGTAGTACACGCTGAAAATTCTGCGCGCATTCACGTAAAACAATTTCGTCTGCGGATCGAAGCTCGGCGCCATCCAGTTTGTCGCGCCATCCGACGCTGGCTCAACCAGTGCGCCATCCGGACTCGGCGTGGCCTCCGGCTTGGCGACTGGGCGCCCGCGCTTGTCCACACCGGAAGCCCAAGTCTGATCGATAAACGGCGCGGTCGCCAGGTTTTCGCCGCTGGTGCGATCCAGCAAGAAATAAAATCCGTTGCGGCTCGCTTGCGCCAGCAATTTCCGTTTCTTTCCTTTGAAATCCGCATCAAACAAAATCGGAGTCTGTACCGCATCCCAATCGTGAACATCGTGCGGAGACGGTTGGAAATACCAAACCAGTTTGCCAGTGTCTGGGTTCAGCGCAACGATCGAGCAGGTATATAGGTTGTCTCCCGGACGCTGTTCTCCCGCCAGCACCGGATTCGGATTTCCGATTCCCCAATACAATAAGTTCAGCGCAGCGTCGTACGTTCCGGTCATCCAGGTCATACCGCCGCCGTGCAAACTTGCATCACTGTCTTTTGGCCAGGTCTCCGATCCCGGCTCTCCCGGTCCCGGTGTGGTATTCCACTTCCATTGGATCTTTCCGGTCTCCGGATCAACCGATTCGAGAAACCCCGGCACGTCGGTTACGTCTCCCGAAACTCCAACAATAATGTGATCGCGAATCACCAACGGCGCCATTGTCGCGAAGTAGCCCAGCTTTTCGTCCGCCAGCTCCACGTCCCAGCGCAACTTGCCGTCCTTGGCGTCCAGGCAAACCAGATGCGCGTCCGGCGTCTCAAAATAAATCGAGTTTTTGTACATCCCGACGCCGCGATTGCCAATGTGATCGCCCGGCGATGTCCGATGGTAATGCCATATTTCGTGCCCGTAGCGCGCATCCACTGCCCAAACATTTTCTGGCGAGCTGAAATACAAAATGCCGTTCACTTCCAGCGGCGTGGATTTCAAAAGATGTCCCGGCGTGCGGAAAGCCCACGCCACCCCAAGCGATCCGACATTTCCGGCGTTGATCTGATCCAGTGTGCTGTAGCGCGCCCCGGAATAATCTCCGTTGTACGTCGGCCAGGTGCCAGGTGCGGGTGTCAGCAGTGCCGCAGGGTCCAGCCCTTGGGCGTACGTGTCGGGAGCAAACAGACTCACGGCCAACAAAGTGAACGCGAGGCCGGCAAACATGGACCGGAGGCCGATGCCTTGACGGAGAGCACTGGCTTTGTGCGGCATCGCTACGAAAAAGCAATCGATTACACTGCGTTTTTGAAATTGCATGGCGGCTCCGCCTCCCGGCGACTATAGGCTGTGCACGTACGCGTACAGGTCGTGAACGTTTTTCTGGGTGAGTTTATCGAGCAATTTCCGATGGGCTTCCAGCGGATCTTGAATTTCCACTTTTACGCTGCTGCGCGAAAAAGATCGATACGATCCAGTATCGTCGCGAAGTCCGATCATGAAATCGTCGGCGTGCACCACCACTCCCTGCACCTTCTCGCCCGACGCGAGCGTTACCGTTGCGGATTTCTTCTTTCCTTCCGGATATAGCATGTGCGCTTCCAGCTCAACCGCGGAAAACTTTCCGGAAACTCCAGCCAAATCTCCCGTTGCCGAATGGCAATTCTTGCAGCCGCCCGCTCCCTCGAAGAATGCTTTTCCTTCAACGGCGTTTCCAGTCAACAATTTCTCGGCGGGATAATCGCTTGGCACTCCCGAGGAGTGCAGTGCTTCCAGCGCGCGTGCATGCAAAAACGCCGCAATGTCTGCGACCTGGTCATCGGTCAATTGTTGAGCAGGCATTCCTTTGTCGATTCTGCCGCTGCGAATCACTTCGCCAATCAATTCGCCCTTTTGGTCGTGAGCAACCAGCACTGAGCGAACCAGGT
>Ga0137418_10001136_pt1 | contig 24401 bp, 20 predicted proteins | sample CZODoug3_1_2_16f_FD_122242 | JGI IMG/M metagenome (GOLD analysis project Ga0137418, IMG submission 122242) | Vadose zone soil fungal communities from Angelo Coast Range Reserve, California, USA - CZODoug3_1_2_16fungal (Hybrid Assembly) | ecosystem: Environmental > Terrestrial > Soil > Vadose...
CAGGCCAGCAGTTCAGGGGCGCCGATCTCGGCCATCGGACGGGCGCCGATCCAGGGGAACACGTCCTGCTCGAGTCGGATGCGGGTGCGCTCGCAGTGCACGGCGGTCACCTTCTTCTCGTGGACGGTCGACAGCCATTCGCGCGCGACCGCCTCGAACGTGCCCGGCAGAGGCTTGCCTTCCGCAGCCAGCTTCTCGACGTTCGCTTTGGCTGCGCCAGCGGCCTTTTCCGCCTTGCGCACTTCGCCGGGATCGCTCTTGGCCGCCAGGAGTTTGCGTGCGTCGTCGCGGCGTTCACGCGCTTCCTTCAGCGTCACCTCCGGGTAGACGCCGAACGCCAGGCGCTTCTCCCGGCCAGCGAAGCGATACTTCAGCCGCCAGTAGAGGCCGCCGTTCGGGTGCCGTTCCAGGTACAGCCCGTCGCCGTCTGGCACCCGTAGCGGCTTCCCGGGGGGCTTCTCCTTGCGGATCGCTTGGAGCTTTCGATCGGTCAGTGGCGTGATCGGCACAGGGGCACCTTTGCTCGGCGTCGTCGGGCGGTGGGGGCACATCTCCAATCGTGTGCCCCCAGGCCGGCGGTATGCCCCCAAATATGCCCCATGATGGGGGCATATTCAAGTGGTCTTATGCGGTGATATGCGGGTGAAAATCCGGCACAAGTGACTGATTCTCCTGCTGAATCAGTCCTTGTGCGGTCCTATGTGGAGTATGAAATGGTGGAGGCGGCGGGAATCGAACCCGCGTCCGCAAACGGTCCGCAGGCGGCTCTACATGCGTAGCCGGCCTATTTGAGTCTCGCCGTGCGCTTGGCCAGCCGGCAGGCCGACGCACAGCCAGTCACTCGATCTCGAGCCGGGAGCCGTGACATCGCCCGGATCCAGCCACTGAGAATGGCGCTGCTGCCGGTTGCCCGGCCTAGCCCAGTGGCCGGCTAGTGCAGCGTCCCACCGGTTTTATGCGGCGAGAGCGAAACGCTCGTTGTTGGCGTTTGTATGGCTTCCAGTGGATTTACGAGGTGACTGGTCCTCGGCATGCACCGCGCTGTTTCTCTATCTGCGTCGAAACCAGGTCGCCCCCAGTGCCGACGTTCGTATTCTAATCCCCTATATGTGGACGCACCCGGCTGTCGCAAGATACCCGGCGCGGCGGTCCGCAGAGGACCACAATCGGCATCTTCGAGCCGGACCCGGCGGAGTATCCGGGCCGGCCCCGGGACAGGGAGACGAAAATGACATTCCGGATGCGCTCGATACGACCGATCCTGGCGTGGTTGGTTCTGCTGCTGGCCGTGACGTTTTCGGCTGCGGTTGCAGCCGACGAGACCTGCAATTCCCCGTACATGACCGGATTGATCAAGGGGCAGGAAGACTTCGTGCACGTGTGGACGCTCGGAGTCGAAGGCTGGGGCGATGGGTCCGACAAGCTGGTGACGGTCGATGCCAATCCGCGCTCGAAAAAATACGGCAAAGTCGTGAGCACCGTGTCCGTGGGCGGACACGGCGAGGCGCACCACATGGGTTTCACGGACGATCGGCGCTTCCTGTGGGCCGGCCGCCTGGATGACGGCAAGATCTTCGTGTTCGACGTCGGCACCGATCCGTCCAAGCCGAAGCTCGTGAAGACGATTTCCGATCTGCACGATCGCAGTGGTCTGGTCGGGCCGCACACCTTCTATGCGATGCCGGGTCGGATGCTGATCGGCACCCTGTCGAACACCGGGGACAACGGCGGCGTCACAGGGCTCGCCGTCTACAACAACAAAGGCGAGTTCGTGCAGAAGTACATGCTGCCGACCGGCCTGCTGAACGGCGTCCAGGGCGACGGCTACGGCTACGACGTTGCGATCGATCCGGCCAAGAACGTAATGCTCACTTCCAGCTTCACGGGCCGGGACAACTACCTGCGCGACCTCGGATCGCTGATCAAGGACGAGGCCGCGATGAAGCACTTCGGCAATACGATGGTGCTGTGGGACCTGAAGGCGATGCAGCCGCGCCGGATTTTCAGCGTGCCGGGCGCCCCGCTGGAGATCCGCTGGTCGCTGAATCCGAAGGACAACTGGGCGATCACCGCCACCGCGCTGACGTCCAAGCTCTGGCTGATCCGGCCCGACGCCAGCGCCGTGTGGCGCGGCACGGAGGTGGCCACGATCGGTGATCCAGCCAAGGTTCCGCTGCCGGTCGACATCTCGATCCGGGCCGACGGCAAGGGGCTGTGGGTCAACACCTTCATGGACGGCATGACCCGCTACTTCGACCTGAGCAATCCGGAAGCGCCCAAGCAGACTTACGCGAAGCAGACCGGCCGTCAGGTGAACATGATCAGCCAGTCCTGGGACGGAAAGCGCGTTTACATCACCTCGAGTCTGCTGGAGCACTGGGACAAAGCCGGTGCCGACAACGAGCAATTCCTGCGCGCGTTCAACTGGGACGGCAAGGAGTTGAAGCCTGCGTTCGAAGTCGATTTCGCGAAGGAAAAGCTCGGACGGGCTCACCATATGAAGTTCTCCGCGCGAGCAACGGGCGTGGCGCAGGCCGATGACACGGCGGTATCGACGCCCGGATACTGAGCACGCCGGGCGGCTGCGCCTCGCCCGGGCGCGCGGCGGTGCCGCGCTGTGGGCTGCGCTGTTGAGTTGCGCCGCAGCAATGGCTGCACCGGATCCCGGGCTGCCCCGCGCGCCGCGAATGCAGTTCGTGCCCACGCCGGCCGGCACGTATCAGCTGCAGCGCATCCAGGAGTGTCCCGATGCGCAGTTGCTGGACTCGGCCGGGCGTGCGCGCCCGCTGTCGGCGCTGACCCGCGGCAAGATCACGCTGCTGACGTTCTTCTACACGCACTGCACCGATCCGCTCGGCTGTCCGTACGCGTTCGGGTTGATGGCCGCTCTGAGCGGCCGCATCGTGGCCGATCCCGACCTGCGCGCGAACGTGCGCTTCGTCAGCATCAGCTTCGACCCGACCCACGACTCCCCGGCGCAGCTGCGCAGCTACGCGCGCGGCTTTTCGGCCCATGCGCGGTTCGAGTGGGACTTCCTGACGGCACCGTCGATCGCCATGCTGCAGCCGTTGCTGGACGATTTCGGGCAGGACGTGCGGATCGAGCAGAACCGCGCAGGCGGCCCGGTGCGCGCGATCAACCATATGCTGAAGCTTTTCCTGATCGACCCGGCGGGCTCGGTGCGCGAGATCTATGCGCTCGATTTCCTGCAGCCCGAGGTGATGCTGAACGACATCCTGACGTTGAGGATGGAAGCGCAGCGGCGCCCACCCGAGAGTGACGTGCACCCGCTCCACGAGGGACGATCAGCGTCCCCTCTCCCCTTTAGGAAGGAGTCGGTGGCCTCCCCTCTCCCTTTAGGGAGAGGGGCTGTGGGTGAGGGTCCTCCGTGATCTTTTCTACCTGACTTAATGGGCCAGGGGGTCCGGCCGCATCTGGAATTTGTAGACCTTCGGATAGGCGCCCTTGCCGCCTTCGCCGTGGAAATTGGCCCGCGTGCCGGACGTCGTCCATAGCCCGCGGCCTTTCCAGCCGGCCTTCGGATCGTCGATCCGGCCGTCGACGTTCTTGGTGAAGAAGACCCTCGGATAGGGCACGCGCAGGCTCACCAGGCTGCCGTCGACCAGGGCCAGCAGGGCCTCGCCGCCGTTCGTCGTCGCGATCGGGACGTTCGCTCCCAGCCCCAGCGTGTCGTAGCGGTCGACCCAGACGTAGTAGGCGTGATCGGCGCTGCCGCTGTCGCTGACGCCCTTGAACTGCGGGCCGGGGAACCGGTACAGCGTCCAGCCTTCCGGGCACTGCTTGCCCTCGGCGGTGCCCGGCCCGTTCAGGGGCCCGGTGCACCGGCGTCGATCGAAACTGGCCAGGTGGCCGCTCGACAGCGCCGTCCACGCGACGCCGTTCAGATCCACGTCGAGGCCACGCGGACCGAAGGCTCCCGCTGGCGGCTGATAAATCTCGGCGAGCGCCGTTCTGGCCGGATCGCTGCCCGGCGTCAGCCGGACCAGGTAGCCGGGCTGGCCGACGCCGGAGAACCCGGCGTCCATCGACTGGCCCCAGATCGAATCGTCCACCGGGCTGGGCATCACGCCGTAAAAGGCGGCCATCACGCGCGTGTCTTTTTCCGGATCGAGCGGCTGGCCGGCCTGCACGTATTCGTCGCGTTGTCCGTTCCCGTTGGTATCGACGACCAGCGGTGTCCAGCCCTGTGCTTTGGCCTCGTCGTGGGTCTGAAGGTACAGCCGGGTGTTCAGCCAGCCGACCACGCCGCTGACCGGGGAGCCCGCGCTGGTCCAGAGCGTCTGGTCGGCGTCGTGTCCGAAGTAAAGGTGGTGTGTGGTGAAGCAGGTGTCGATCAGGTGCCATTGCTTTGCGGCCGGGTCGTACATCGAAAGCTGGCGCGCGGACTCGGCGAGTGGCGCGACCTGTGCCGAGGCAAGGCCCGAGGCGGCTTTGCAGAAGTCGGGGTTGGCGGCGGGTCGGATGCGAGCCGTGAACCAGACCCGGCCGGCTTCGTCCATCATCAGGTTGTGAATGCTGGTGTGCCCGTCCCAGATCGCCTGCGTGCCCCAGTACGCCGATTCTGCGTGGGGAAGATCCACGGCCGAGGGCGTGTGCGGATCCCGATAGGGGTGTCGGACGGTAGCGGCGACGTTTTTAACCGGGTCCAGCGTCGGAATCAGATCGGTGCTCTCTTCGGTCGAACCCCAGATCAGACCGTTGGCGTTGACGGTCGGATGGCGCTTGTCGGTCGAAATGGCGTCGTGCAGGTAGTACGTAGGCGAGGACCAGTCCCAGACCGAGACCACCACATTGCGCTCCACGCCCTTGGGGCGCTCGGGCCTGGCAAACGGCAATTCGCCCGCCGCGATCCGGTCGGTCCAATCGGCGAAAAGCTTCAGCGCTTTCTCGGCGCCGAACCGGCCCAGTACCCGGGCCATGTATTCCATCGCCTGGCCGGCCTGGGTCCGCCGCGCCCAGGCGGCGAAGGAGCTGCCCGACTTCCGGAACGCCTCGGGAATTTCCCGAATTCCCCTCGAGCCCAGTGCGTGGCACGACTGGCATCCGTTCTTCAGGGTGTCGATCCAGTAGTGCTGATCCTTCATCGTCTCGGCGATGCCGTTGCCCTTTTCGCCTGTTCCGGGAAATTCGCCCGCGTTGGGGATCTGGAGCATCGAGTACCAGTACACGCCCGGGTAGTACGCGGCTGCGGCCTTTTCGGATGGGGCCGTGACCGCCTTCAGGCTCAGTCGCCGGCCGGGCTCGGAGCCGACTTTCGGCGAATCGACCAGGCCATAGCCGCGGACCCAGACCTGGTAGCTCGCGTGCGGCAGATCCGGAATCACGAATCGGCCCATCTCGTCGGTGACGACGATCTTCGCGAATCGGGTCGGCAGATCCGTGGTCTCGGCGATTACCCAGACGCCGGCCTCGGGACCGCGGTCTCCGGTCACGACGCCGCCCAGATCGCGGGCGGAGAGGGCGATCTCGCTCGCGCCGGCGCCATCTGCTCCAAAGAGGACGACGAGGAGGGCGAGCAGTCGGGTTGCCGGACGCAACGTCGCTACGGCGGCAGGATCCAGAGCAGCAGATCCTGCGGGCGATCGATCACAAGATCCGCGTTCCAATTGCTGACGTCTTCGATGCTGGCGGAATAGCCGTATGCTGCCACCACTGTTCCCACGCCCGCAGCACGGCCGGCCTGCACGTCGCGCAGGTCGTCGCCCACGTACAGGCTCGCGCTCGCTTCGCAGCGGCACTCGGCCAGGGCGCGCAGGATCGGCGCCGGGTCCGGCTTGGGCCGCGCGGCCGTGTCGCCGCTGACCACGCAAGCCGCACGCCGCTCCAGGCCCAACGCACGCAGCAACGGGCGCGTGAAGCGAGCCGGCTTGTTCGTGACCACACCCCAACGACGGTCCGAGGCCTCGATCGCCGCCAGCGTCTGCTCGATTCCATCGTACAGGCGCGAGTGCACGCACAGCGCCTGCTCGTAGTGGTCCAGGAACTCGGCGCGCAGGTCCTCGTAACCCGCATCGGCGGGCTCGAGCCCGAAGCCGCGCTGGATCAGCCCGCGCGCGCCATGGCTGGTCCAAGGCCGCAGCTCCTGCGGCGGCGTCGGCGGCAGGCCCCGCAGGCTCTGGCAGCGGTTCAGCGCGGCGGCGAGGTCATCCGCGGTATCGACCAGCGTTCCGTCCAGATCGAACAGGACCAGCCGGGTGGCCGCCGCAGCGGCAGGTGTCACGACGCCTTCCTGCACGCCATCAGGTAGTTCACGCGCGCGTCGGTCCCTAGCAGGTACGTTCGACCCAACGGCCGGTACGACATCCCGCGCAGTTCATCGACTTCCAGGTCTGCGGTCCGGGCCGATCGCGCCAGCTCACTGGGCCGGATGAAGCGGGCGTACTCGTGGGTGCCACGCGGCAGCAGGCCCAGCACGTACTCGGCGCCGACGATCGCCATCAGGAAAGCCCGCGCATTGCGATTGATCGTCGAGAAGAACACCCAGCCTTGCGGCCGCACCAGCGTCGCGCAGGCCGCCACGGTCGAATCCGGATCCGGCACGTGCTCCAGCAATTCCATGCACGTGACGATATCGAACGAGGCGGGGGCCTCCAGGGCCAGCTCCTCGGCGCTGATCGCGCGGTAGCGGACCCGCGCCCCGCTTTCCAGTGCATGAAGCTGCGCCACCCGCAGCGGCTTGTCGGCCAGGTCGATTCCGAGGACGTCGGCACCGCGCGCGCTCATCGATTCGGACAGGATCCCGCCGCCGCAGCCGACATCGAGCACCCGCTTGCCGGCCAGCGCGGCCCGCTGGTCGATCCAGTCGAGCCGCAACGGATTGATCTCGTGCAACGGACGAAACGATCCGGCCGGATCCCACCACCGGTGGGACAGTTCGCTGAACTTCTGCAGCTCGGCCGGATCGACATTCATCGCTTGCGGGCGATCCTCAACGCACGATCGTGCGCGAGCCGTCGACTTCGACCTCGACCCGCCGGTTCTGCGCACGCCCTTCTTTGGTCGCATTGCTGGCAATCGGATCGCGCTTGCCACGCCCCGCGACGTCCATCAGCGAGGGGTCTACGCCCTTGCTGATCAGGTAGTCGCGCACCGAGGAGGCGCGGTGCTGGGACAGCATGTCGTTATAGGAGTCCGTGCCGACGCTGTCGGTGTAACCGACTATGTGGATCGCCTTCAGGTCGGCACCCTGGAGCTTCACGACCAGCGCATCGAGCTTGGCACGCGCCGGCGCTTTCAGCTCCGCCCGATCGAAGTCAAATAGTTCGTCGGAACCGAACGTGATCTTTTCCACGAACGCGACCACCTGCGGCGGCGGAGGCGGCGGCGGCGGAGGCGGCGGCGGTGGTGGGGGTGGAGGCGGCGGCGGCGGTGGTGGCGGCGGAGGCGGTGGTGGCGGCGGCGGAGGCGGAACCAGCGACGGGTCGCACTCCGGCAACGCCAGGTCCTTGCTGAAATAACCCGTGCGCCAGCACAGTCCGTATGGATCGACCACGACGGTACCGCGCTGATTCAGCCAATAGCCGGTGTTCTTCTGGTTGCCCTCGATGTCCTTGCCCGCCGCGGAAACCGAGACCGCGGACAGTGCCGAAAGGAACAGGTACCGATACCTCGCCGGATGTTTCATCGCCGTGCCCCCTTTTGATTGTTGATCGGATCGACGCCCGGATGGTCCGGGTCCAATGGCTGCAGAATCGAGCGGCCCAATATACCCCAGCGCCATCCTCGCAAATCCCCTCCGATGCGAGGCGATCGCAGCGGCGGCGCGAGGGTGGCGGACGGCTCAGTCGGGCCGCACGGACAGCTGCTTCTGTATCCGCGCCTGCCACGAGGCCCCGGCGGCCGCGATCGATCCGACGTCGATCTCGTGCGCGCCACGCACCAGGCGGCGGTCCGCAACGACGCGGCTGCCGGCCACCCAGACGCTGCAGACGTGCTCGCGCCCGGCGCAGTAGACCAGTTGCGATACGACGTCAAAGCACGGCTGGGTCTCCAGTTCCGACAGGTCGATCGCGATCAGATCGGCCTCCTTGCCGACCTCGATCGATCCGATCCGATCCTGCAGGCCCAGCGCGCCGGCCGAAGCGATCGTCGCGCACTCCAGTGCCTGCCAGGCCGGCAGAGCGGATGCGTCGAGCGAGGCGCCCTTGGCCAGCAATGCCGCCAATCGCATTTCCTCGAACAGGTCCAGGCGGTTATTGCTGGCCGCACCGTCGGTCCCGAATGCGACTCCGACGCCCTGGCGCAGCAGCGCCGCCACCGGCGCAACCCCGCTCGCCAGCTTCAGGTTGGACGCCGGGCAGTGCGCGACGCTGGCCCCGCGCTGCGCCAGCAGCGCAATTTCGTCGGGCTGAAGGTGCACCGCGTGAACCGCCAGCAGACGCTCTGTGACCAGTCCCAGCCGGTCCAGCCGCGCCAGCGGCCGTGTGCCGTGCTGCTGGACCGACTCTGCGATCTCGGCGTCGGTTTCGTGCAAGTGCGTGTGCACCGGCAGATCGAGCTCCTCGGCCAGCATCGCGATGCGCGACAGCGTCGCGTCGGCCACCGTGTACGGCGCATGCGGCGCCAGCGTGAAGCTCACCAGCGGCTCCTCGCGCAGCGCATCGCGCGTGCGCAGGCCCTTGCGCAGGTAGTCGTCGGCGTCGGTCGCGTAGGAGCTCGGAAACTCCAGCGCGATGATCCCCACCACGCAGCGCATGCCCAGGTCGATGAATGCGCGCGCCGCCTCCTCGGGATAGAAATACATGTCGTTGCAGCAGGTGATGCCGGCCCGCAGCATCTCGGCAGCGGCGTGGCGGGTGCCGTCGTAGACGAATCGCTCGTTCACCAGCGCCCGCTCCAGAGGCCAGATCCGCTCGGCCAGCCAGCGGGCGAGCGGCAGGTCATCGCCCGTGCCGCGCAGCAGGTTCATCGCGGCGTGGGCGTGCGCGTTCACCAGGCCGGGGGCCAGCGCGTGCTGTGCGAGCTGCACGTGGTGGGCCGGCTCGAACTGGGAGCGCGCCAAAGCGGTCGGAAGCACGGCCGCGATACGCCCGCCGTCGATCGCGACCGAATGATCGGGCAGCACGGTGGCGCGCGGCACGATGGGCACCACCCAGCGGGCGCTGATCAGGGTGTCGACGGGTCTCATCCCGGGGTCCGCTCGGAAGTGGGCGAGTGCGCCGTTTATACCAAGGCGGCGGCGAAGCAGGCGAGGGCGCTGCTAAAATTAACCGTTTGCCCGTTGCCGTATGGACCCATTCGCCAAGGAAACCCTGCCGGTCTCGCTCGAAGAGGAGATGCGGCGCTCGTATCTCGATTACGCGATGAGCGTGATCGTGGGCCGCGCCTTGCCCGACGTGCGCGACGGTCTGAAACCGGTGCACCGGCGCGTGCTGTTCGCGATGTACGAGGCGGGCAACCTGTGGAATCGCCCCTACGTGAAATGCGCGCGCGTGGTCGGCGAGGTACTGGGCAAGTATCACCCGCACGGCGACACGACGACCTACGACGCGCTGGTGCGGATGGCGCAGGATTTTTCGCTGCGTTACCCGCTGATCGACGGCCAGGGCAACTTCGGCTCGATCGACGGCGACAACCCTGCCGCCTACCGCTACACCGAGTGCCGGCTGGACCGCATCGCATCCGAGTTGCTGGCCGACATCGACAAGGAGACGGTCGACTTCGTTCCCAACTACGACGGCAAGGAACGCGAGCCCACCGTGCTGCCGACGCGGCTGCCGAACCTGCTGGTGAACGGCTCCGGCGGCATCGCCGTCGGCATGGCGACCAACATTCCGCCGCACAACCTGAGCGAAGTGGTCGAGGCCTGCCTGCTGTTGCTGTCCAACCCGGCGGCCACGGTCGACGATCTGATCGCGTGCGTGCCGGCGCCCGATTTTCCAACCGCCGGGATCATCCACGGGCTCGACGGCGTCCGTGAAGGCTACCGCACCGGGCGCGGCCGCGTCGTGATCCGCGCCAAGACGCACACCGAGGATATCGACCGCGGCGCGCGCACCGCAATCATCGTGGACGAGCTTCCGTATCAGGTGAACAAGCGCGCGCTGCTCGAGCGCGTGGGCGAGCTGGTCAACGACAAGAAGATCGAGGGCATCTCGGATATTCGCGACGAGTCGGACAAGTCCGGCATGCGCGTGGTGTTCGAGCTCAAGCGCGGCGAGCTGCCCGACGTCGTGCTGAACAACCTGTACAAGCTGACCCAGCTGCAGGACACGTTCGGCATGAACATGGTGGCGCTGGTCGAGGGACAGCCACGGCTGCTCGATCTGAAGCAGATGCTGGAGGCGTTCCTGGCGCACCGGCGCGAAGTCGTGATGCGGCGCACCGGCTTCGAGCTGCGCCAGGCGCGCGCGCGCTGCCACGTGCTGGAGGGCCTGGCCGTCGCGCTGGCCAGCATCGACGAGTTCATCGCCATCATCCGGGCCGCGCCCACGCCGCCGGTGGCGAAGACCGAGCTGATGACGCGCCGCTGGGATTCTCCGATGGTGCGCGACCTGCTGGCGCGCTCCGGGGCCGATGCGATGAAATCGTATCGGCCCGAGGGTTTGCCGCCGCAGTTCGGAATCCAGGACGATGGTCTGTACCAGCTGTCCGAGGAACAGGCCGAGCAGATCCTGCAGATGCGCCTGCAGCGGCTCACGGGACTGGAGCAGGACAAGATCGTGGCCGAGTACCGCGAGGTGATCTCCCAGATCGGGGACCTGCTGGACGTGCTGGCCCGGCCCGAGCGGATCAACCGGATCATCCACGACGAACTCGTCGAGCTGCGGCGCGAGCACGGCCAGGCCGCCGGCGACGCGCGGCGCTCGCAGATCGTGCAGGACGGCGTGATCCTGCTCACGGAGGATCTGATCGCGCCGCAGGACATGGTGGTCACCTTGTCGCACGCCGGCTACATCAAGAGCCAGCCGGTGGCCGACTACCGGTCGCAGCGGCGCGGCGGTCGCGGCAAGCAGGCTGCAGTCACGCGAGACGACGACTGGATCGATCAGCTCTTCATCGCGAACACGCACGACACGATCCTGTGTTTTTCGGACCGCGGACGCCTTTACTGGTTGAAGGTGTGGGAGGCCCCGCAGGGCTCGCGCGCGTCGCGCGGCAAGCCGATCGTGAACATGTTCCCGCTGGCCGAGGGCGAGAAGATCACCGTCGTGCTGCCGGTGCGCGCGTTCGACGGCGAACACTTTGTGTTCATGGCCACGGCCAACGGCACCGTGAAAAAGACGCCGCTGCCGGAATTCGCCAACCCGCGCAAGGCCGGTCTGATCGCGGTGGACCTGGACCCGGGCGATTTCCTGATCGGAGCTGCGATCACGGACGGCCGCCATGACGTGATGCTGTTTTCGGACGCGGGCAAGGCTGTCCGGTTCGACGAGAACGACGTGCGGCCGATGGGCCGCCAGGCGCGGGGCGTGCGCGGCATGCAGCTGGACAGCGGGCAGTCCGTGATCGCATTGCTGGTGGCGGGCGACGAACGGCAGGCCGTGCTGACGGCCACCGAGCACGGCTACGGCAAGCGCACGCCGATCACGGAGTACACGCGCCACAGCCGCGGCACCAAGGGGATGATTGCGATCGCCACCACCGAACGCAACGGGCGGGTCGTGGCCGCCACGCTGGTCAATCCGGACGACGAGATCATGCTGATCACGACCGGCGGCGTGCTGATCCGCACGCGCGTGGCGGAGATACGTGAGATGGGGCGGGCCACGCAGGGCGTGACGCTGATCGCGCTGGACGACGGCACGCGGCTGTCGGGCCTGCAGCGGGTGGTCGAGACCGACGCCGAGCATGCGGGCGCCAACGGCTCCGCGGGCAATGGCAGCGCAGGCACCACGCTGCCCTGAACGCACCGATGACCGACCTGGCGCACGACGACGATTCGACCGATCCGGATCTGACGCCGCTCAGACAGCAGATCGATGCGATCGACCGGGAGCTGGTCGAGCTGATCAGCCGGCGCGCGAAGCTGGCGACCGAGGTCGGCCGCCTGAAGCTCGCGGTCGGAACTGTGGTTTACCGGCCGGAGCGCGAAGCCGAGGTGCTGCGTGCGGTCGCCGCGCTGAACGGCGGGCCGCTGACGGTGGCCGCGATGGAGCCGATCTTCCGCGAGATCATTTCGGCCTGTCGCGCGATGGAGCGGCCGCTGGCGGTGGCTTTTCTGGGCCCGGCAGGGACTTTCTCCGAGCTGGCCGCGACTTGCCAGTTCGGCAGCGCCGTGAACCTGCAGCCGTGCGCCTCGATCGATGACGTATTCCGCAGCGCAGAGGCGGGCCGCGCCGACTACGCGGTGGTGCCGGTGGAGAATTCGACCGAGGGCGCGGTCAGCCGCTCGCTGGACCTGCTGCTGACCACGGGCCTGAAGATCGTGGCCGAGGTCTCGGTGCCGGTTCAGCACCACCTGCTGGCGCTGAACGGCTCGCTCGATGGCGTGCAACGCCTGTTCGCGCATCCACAGTCGCTCGCCCAGTGCCTGACCTGGCTGAACCAGAACGTGCCGGCGCTGGAGCGCGTTCACGCCGCGAGCAACGCCGAGGCCGCGCGCCAGGCTGCGCTGGATCCGGCGGCGGCCGCAGTGGCCGGGGAAAACGCAGCAATGCGGTACGGGCTGCAGACCGTCGCGCGCCAGATCCAGGACGACCCGTCGAACCGCACGCGCTTCCTGGTGCTGGGCCAGCAGGAATGCGCGGCGACCGGGCACGACAAGACCTCGCTGGTCCTGTCGGTCCACAACCGGGCGGGCGCGGTCTGCCACATGCTGGCGCCTCTGGCCCGGCATGCGGTTTCGATGACGCGTTTCGAGTCGCGCCCGGCCCGCACCGGTGCCTGGGAGTATTACTTCTACGTCGACGTGGAAGGCCACGCGAGCGATCCGGCGCTGGCGGCGGCGCTCGAGGAACTCAGGGAGGTGTGCGCGTTCTTCCGGCACCTGGGCTCGTACCCGAGGGCGGCATGAAGAGCTTGGGCGCCGCCTCCGCCGCGGCGAGCGCCGCGGCGGAGGCGGCCGGCGCACAGGTGAACGCGCCGCACTACGTGCGGGCGATCGCGCCCTACCAGGGCGGCCGGCCGATCGAGGAAGTGGCGCTCGAGCTGGGCCTGGATCCCGGCTCGATCGTCAAGCTCGCCTCCAACGAGAACCCTCTGGGCATGCCGGCGGGCGCGCGCGAAGCCGCCGCTGCAGCGCTGGCCGATGTCGGCCGCTATCCGGACGGCAACGCCTCGGCCCTGAAATCGGCGCTGTCGCAACGGCTGAACGTGCCGCTCAGCTGGCTCACGCTGGGCAATGGCAGCAACGACATCCTGGAGCTGGCCGCCTCGCTGATGCTGGCGCCGGGCGCGAGCTGCGTGTACTCGCAGCACGCGTTTGCGGTGTACGCGCTGGCCACCCAGGCACGGGGCGCGCGCCCGATCGAGCCGCCGGCGCGCGAACTCGGTCATGACCTGGCCGCGATGCGCGCGGCCATCGCCGCCGACACCCGGCTGATCTACATCGCCAACCCGAATAATCCGACCGGCACGCTGCTGTCGCCGGACGAGCTGCAGGATTTTCTCGATGCCGTTCCGCCGCAGGTGGTCGTCGTGCTGGACGAGGCGTACAACGAGTACCTGCCGGCGGCCGCGCAATACGACAGTCTGGCCTGGGTGCGCCGCCATCCGAACCTGATCGTGGCGCGCACCTTCTCCAAGGTGTACGGCCTGGCCGGGCTGCGGGTCGGCTATGCGATCGCGCAGCAGGAGATGACCGATCTTCTGAACCGGATCCGCCATCCGTTCAACGTGAATTCGGTCGCGCAGGCCGCGGCGCTGGCCGCGCTTGCTGACGTCGAGTTCGTGCGCCGCAGTGTCGAGCTCAACGAGCTGGGACGTGAGCAACTGTGCCGGTCGATGAGCGCGATGGGACTGCAAGTGGCGCCTGCCAACGGCAACTTCGTGCTGGTGCGGGTCGGGCCCGCGGCCGCGGTCTACCAGCAACTGCTCAAGCGCGGGGTGATCGTGCGCCCGGTCGCCAGCTACGGATTGCCGCACTGGCTGCGGGTCACGGTCGGCCTGCCGGAAGAAAACGCCCGCTTCCTGCGCGAGCTTCCCGCGGCCCTGGCCGGCGCTGCTGACGTTTGAACGAATACGTGACCGACGCTACCGACATCGGCTGGCTTAGCACGATGGAGAGCGATTCATCCCTCGATGGCCAACTGCTCGCTACTGTGACGCCTGTGAATGCCGCGGGGGGTGCTCGAGGGGGGCGGAGGCGGGGTTTCGCGAAGCGCAGCTTCGCGCCGCCGGAGCCGGCGCGCCTTGCAAGGCGCGCCGTCCCGCAGCTGCTCGAAGCCGATCCTCCCGCTTTTCCCCGGCAAGCCGCGATGGTGTCGAAGCCGTGAAGGTGGCGATTCTGGGAGTCGGGTTAATGGGCGGTTCCTTCGCTGCGGCGCTGCGGCGGCGCCGCCTGACGAGCCGCGTTGTTGGCTACGACCTTGATCCGCAGGTGTGCGCACGCGCAATGGCGCTGCGCCTGCTCGATGAGGCGGCTGCCAGCCCGGCGCAGGCCGTGCGGGACGCCGACCTGGTGGTGTTTGCGACGCCGGTGGGCTCGATGCCCGATCTGCTGGGACAGCTCGCTGGTGCGATCGGGCCGACCACGATTCTCACCGATCTGGGCAGCACAAAGTCGGATGTGATTGCCGCGGCCCGGCAGGCGCTGGGCCCGGCGTTCGAGCGCTTCGTTCCGGCCCATCCGATAGCGGGCGGCGAACAGCCGGGCGTGGACAATGCGGACCCGGATCTGTTCCAGGGCTGTACCGTGGTAATCGCGGCGCAAGCGCAGACCCGCGACGACGCGCTCGAGCGCGTCGAGGCACTTTGGCGGGTCTGCGGTGCCGGGATCGTGCGCATGCAGGCCGATGAACACGACCGGATCCTGGCCTCTGTCAGTCACCTGCCGCATGTGTTGGCCTTCGCCCTGGTGGCGCAGATCGCCGGCCAGCCCGATGCGCAGCGCAAGCTGTCGCTGGCGGGTCCTGGCTTTCGCGATTTCACCCGGATCGCAGCCGGCAGCCCCGAAATGTGGCGTGACATCGCGCTGGCCAATCGAGCGGCGCTGGGCCAGGAGCTGCGCAGCTACGTGGCGATGCTCGAGGACGTCGAGCAGGCGCTGGCGAGGGCCGATGCACGCTGGCTCGAGCAGATGTTCGATCTGGCCAGCCGCACCCGGCGCAACGCCGGCGGGGGCGCACGTGGGTAGCGACGCGCGGTCACAGGCGGTTCTGACGGTCGAACCGATCGCGCACGCCGGCGGCCAGGTCCGGCTGCCGGGATCCAAAAGCATCTCGAACCGGGTGTTGCTGCTGGCGGCGCTGTCACCGCAGCCTACCGAGCTCGCCGGGCTGCTGGACGCGGACGACACGCGCGTGATGATCGAAGCGTTGCGCTCGCTCGGGGTTGCCGTGCAGTCCGGCCGCGATTACAGCGTCGTGCGCGGTTGCGGCGGACGGTTCCCGCAGCGCCAGGCGGACCTGTTCCTCGGCAATGCGGGCACCGCGATGCGCCCGCTGACCGCAGTGCTGGCATTTGCCGGGGGCCGTTACCGGCTCGACGGCGTGGCCCGGATGCGCGAGCGGCCGATCGGCGACCTGGTCGAAGCGTTGAACGCGCTCGGAGCGCGGATCCGGTTCGAAGCCCGGGCCGGCTTCCCTCCGCTCCTGATCGAGCCGGCCGCTGCGGTGGCGACGGACCGGGTCGCGATCCGCGGCAGCGTATCGAGCCAGTTCGTCAGCAGCCTGCTGATGGCGGCGCCGCTGCTCGCTCCCCCCGCCGGTCTGCACATCGAGGTGGAAGGCGAGATGATTTCCGAGCCGTACGTGCGGATGACGCTGGCGCTGATGGGCCGCTTCGGTGTACAGGTGGATCGGCAGGCGTCGCAATTCCGCGTGATGCCGACGCCGTACCGGTCGCCGGGCCGCCTGGCGGTCGAAGGCGACGCCTCCGGCGCTTCGTATTTTCTGGCGCTCGGAGCGCTCGCCGGCGGGCCGGTGCGGGTGAACGGAGTCGGCTCCGACAGCATCCAGGGCGACGTGGCGTTTGCCGGCCTGCTGCGGGACATGGGCGCGCACGTCGATCTGGGGCCGGACTGGATCGAGGCGCGCTCCGGTCCCCTGGAGGCCGTCACTGCCGACTGCACGGCGATCCCGGACGCGGCGATGACCGCCGCGATCGTCGCGCTGTTCGCGCGTGGAACCACGCGCCTGAACGGCATCGGCTCGTGGCGTGTGAAGGAGACCGACCGGATCGCGGCCGTCGGTACCGAGCTGCGCAAGCTCGGCGCCGTGGTTCACAGCGGGGAGGACTGGATTTCGATCGAAGGACCGGGCCCGCTGCGCGAGGCCTGGATCGATACCTACGACGACCACCGCATCGCGATGTGCTTCGCGCTGGCGGCGGCCGGCGGCGTGCCGGTGCACGTGCGGGACCCGGGCTGCGTGGCCAAGACATTCCCGAATTACTTCACCGAACTCGAGCGGCTGTGTCGCGGAGACAACGCGTGAAGCTTGCGAAGACCGCTGACCGAGGTGCCCATTTACATTGGCTGGGGGAGCACGAGGGGGCCGGCCCAGCCCCCTCGTTCCCCATGCAGCCGAGAGGTCTCGGGCTATGAGCATGGCTCCGGTGATCGCGATCGACGGGCCCACGGCCTCGGGCAAGGGAACGATCGCTCAGGCGGTGGGGCGCGCACTGGGATTCGGCTGCCTGGACAGCGGTGCGCTGTATCGGGTGGTCGCGTTGCTGGCGCTGCGGCGCGGGATCGACACGGGCGACGCGCTGCGGCTGGCCCAGGTGGCGCGCAGCGCGCATCCGTTGTTCGAGCGCGGGCGCGTCGAGCTCGACGGTGAGGACGTGACCGAGGCCATTCGCGCCGAGGAGGTCGGGCGGGCGGCCTCGCACGTGTCGGCTCACGCGGCCGTGCGCGACGAGCTGTTGCAGCTGCAGCGCTCGTTCCGGCGCTGGCCAGGCTTGGTGGCCGACGGCCGCGACATGGGCACCGTCGTGTTTCCCGACGCGCGGCTGAAGGTATTCCTGACGGCGAGCGTCGAAGTGCGCGCGCAGCGGCGACTCAAGCAGTTGATGGAGAAGGGGATTTCTGCTAGCCTCGCCGATCTTTTGCTGGACCTGTGCGAGCGCGACGAGCGCGATCGCACGCGCCCGGTGGCTCCGCTCAAAGCCGCCGACGATGCGTACGAGCTGGACGCATCTAGCCTGACGGTCGACGAAGTCGTCGGACAGGTGCTGGCCTGGTATCGAACGGTGTCGCAGCTTCAATGATTACCCCGGTGGACGTGGAAAGCGCATTTCCGCGCCCGAAGATCAACCCCGCTGCAGGGCAAGCCTGTGGCGTGAACGAGAGTCGATATGTCTTCCGTAGCTAGCGAAACCCTGGTTCAAAGGGGTGGCGAGAGTTTCGCCGCGATGTTCGAGGAAAGCCTGGCGCGCCACGAGATGCGCGCCGGCGAGGTGATCACGGCCGAAGTGATCCGGGTCGACATGAACTTCGTGGTCGTCAATGCCGGACTGAAGTCGGAGGCCTACATCCCGATCGAGGAGTTCCGCAACGACCTGGGCCAGCTCGACGTGAAGCCGGGCGATTTCGTGTCGGTCGCGATCGAATCGCTGGAGAACGGCTACGGGGACACGATTCTGTCGCGCGACAAGGCCAAGCGGCTGGCCGCGTGGCTGAACCTTGAAAAGGCGCTCGAAAACGGCGAGCTGGTCAGCGGCACGATCACCGGCAAGGTCAAGGGCGGGCTGACCGTGATGACGAACGGCATCCGGGCGTTCCTGCCCGGTTCGCTGGTCGACACGCGGCCCGTGAAGGACACCTCGCCGTACGAAGGCAAGACGCTGGAATTCAAGGTCATCAAGCTGGATCGCAAGCGCAACAACGTGGTGGTGTCGCGCCGCGCGGTGGTCGAGGCGAGCATGGGCGAGGAGCGCGCGCGCCTGCTCGAGACGCTGAAGGAGGGCGCGGTCGTGCGAGGCACGGTGAAGAACATCACCGACTACGGCGCCTTCGTCGACCTGGGCGGAATCGACGGGCTGCTGCACATCACGGACCTGGCGTGGCGACGCGTGCGGCATCCGACCGAGGTGGTGCAGGTCGGCCAGGAGATCACGGCCAAGGTGCTGAAATTCGACCAGGAGAAGAACCGCGTTTCGCTGGGCATCAAGCAGCTGGGCGAGGATCCGTGGGTCGGCCTGGGCCGCCGCTATCCGCACGGCACGCGCCTTTTCGGCAAGATCACCAACATCACCGACTACGGCGCCTTCGTCGAGATCGAAGCCGGCATCGAGGGGCTGGTGCACGTGTCGGAGATGGACTGGACCAACAAGAATGTCGACCCGCGCAAGGTCGTCCAGCTGGGCGACGAGGTCGAGGTGATGGTGCTCGAGATCGACGAGGAGCGCCGTCGCATTTCGCTCGGCATGAAGCAATGCCGCCCGAATCCGTGGGAGGATTTCTCGCTGTCCCACAAGAAGGGCGACAAGGTCAAGGGGGCGATCAAGTCGATCACCGATTTCGGCGTGTTCATCGGCTTGCCGGGCGGGATCGACGGGCTGGTGCACCTGTCGGATCTTTCGTGGAGCGAGCCGGGCGAGGAAGCGGTGCGCAAGTACAAGAAGGGCGAGGAGCTCGAAGCGGTGGTGCTCGCGATCGACGTGGAGCGCGAGCGCATCTCGCTGGGCGTGAAGCAGCTCGGCGGCGATCCGTTCACGAATTTCGCGCACACGCACGAGAAGGGCTCGGTCGTCACCGGCTCCGTCAAGAGCGTCGATGCCAAGGGCGCCGTGGTGCAGCTGGGCGGCGACGTCGAGGGCTACCTGCGGGCGTCCGAGATTTCCTCCGATCGGGTCGAGGACGCGCGCAATCACCTGAAGGAAGGCGACGCGGTGACCGCGATGATCATCAACGTCGATCGGAAGAACCGAACGCTGAACCTGTCGATCAAGGCCAAGGACAGCGCCGAAACGGCCGAGACGATGGCGCGGATGCAGTCGGAGGCGACCACCGGCACGACCAACCTGGGCGCGCTGCTCAAGGCCAAGCTGGACACGCAGACCAAGTAACCGCCATCGGCGCCGGTGCGTCCAATGTCCTTACCGCAGGGGATGACCAAGTCCGAGCTGATTGCGCGTCTGGCCGAGCGCAATCCGCGGCTGGTCGCGCGCGACGCCGACGAGGCGGTCAAGACGATTCTGGACATGATGAGCGCGGCGCTGATCCAGGCCGGCCGCATCGAAATCCGCGGGTTCGGCAGCTTTGCGCTGAACTACCGGCCGCCGCGCGTCGGACGTAATCCGAAGTCGGGCGAACGTGTGCAGGTGCCGGCCAAGTTCGTACCGCATTTCAAGGCCGGCAAGGAACTGCGGGTCCGGGTCGATGGGTCTGGCGAGGCCGAAGCGGCGCCGCCGGAACGGTAGGCCCGCGGCGTTGGCCTGATGGACCTGATCGGCTGGCTGCTGCGGCTGGTGTTCTTCGTTCTGGCGCTGTGGTTCGCGCTGCAAAACACGGTTCCGGTCCCGTTGCGCCTCAGTCCCACGCAGGGCTGGAGCCAGGTTCCGCTGGTGATCGTGATCCTGGCCTGCTTCATCGCCGGCGCGGTGGCCGGGATGGTGGCGCTCGTGCCGCACTTGCTGCGGCAGCGCCGCCGCATCGCGCTGCTGTTGCGCGAGGCCCATCGGCAGCCGGTTGCGCCCGAGGCGGTCACCGAGAGCCTGACCGATGTGGCCCGTCGGGTCGGCGCCGTCGGCGGACTGGAGACGGAGACCCGGACGCGCCGCAGCTGACGGATGGAATTCGAGCCCTGGTATCTGTCGGCGCTGCCGGTGCTGTTTGCGGTCGGCTGGTGGGCGCGCGGCCACGAGGCGCGGGTGCGGGCGGCCGACCAGGGCGCGGCGCCGCGGTCGCTGTTTCGCGGCCTGCAGCTGCTGCTCAGTGATCAGCCCGATCGCGCCATCGACGCCTTCATCGAGGTGGTGAAGCTCGATCCGGAGACGATCGAGTTGCACTATGCGCTGGGCAGTCTTTTTCGTCGCCGCGGCGAGATCGACCGGGCCGTGCGCATTCACAACTACCTGTTGAGCCGGGCCGATCTGCCGGCCGCGGAAAGGGCCAACGCGCTGGCCGAGCTGGGACAGGACTACCTGAACGGCGGCATGATCGATCGGGCCGAAAACGCGTTCGGCCGCCTGCTCGATGAGCGCGAGCACCGCTTCGAGGCGCTGCGCGCGCTGCTGCGCGTCTACCAGATGGAGCGCGAGTGGGCGCGGGCGATCGAATGCGCGCGGCAGCTCGAGTCCGAAGCCGGCGAAACCCACAAGGTGGCAACCGCGCATTTTCACTGCGAGCTGGCCGAGCAGGCCATCGCGGCGGGCGACCTGGACCGCGCGTGGGAGCAAGTGCAGTTGGCGCTGCAGGCGCATCGCAAGTCCGTGCGCGCAGCGATGCTGGCCGGGGACATCGCGTTGCGGCGCAGCCGACGGCCGGACGCGATCGCCCATTGGTTGCGCATCGTGGCCGAGGCACCCGAGTACGCGCCGCTGGTGATGGATCGGCTGATGGCGGCCCTGGACGCGCAGGAGCGCCGCGCCGAGGCCGTTGCGCTGCTGCGGCGCAGCCTGCTGGAGCACCCCTCGATCGATTCGCTGGACCAGGGGTATCGGTGGATCGGCCAGTGGGAGGGCGCTGCGGCGGCCGAAACGCTGCTGCGCGAGGAGCTGAAGCGCCACCCGTCGCTGCTGGGCTTCGAGCGCCTGCTGGCGCTGCGCAGCGGCCAGGTTCAGGCCGATCCGGAGCTCGCGCTGCTGCGCGGACTGATTCAGAGCCAGGCACAGAAGCTGGCGCGCTATCGTTGCAGTCAATGCGGCTTTCGCAGCCGGGAGTTCTACTGGAACTGCCCGGGCTGTACCAACTGGGACAGCTATCCGCCGCGGCGCATCGAGGAGCTGGAGGTCACATGAACCGCGATCCGGATCGGCAGTCGCTGGCCGACATCGGAACCGTTGAATCGACCATCGGAAACACACCGCTGGTGCGGCTTCAGCGGATACCCGGGCCGGACTCGGTCCGGCGCGGCAACGTGCTGCTGGCCAAGCTCGAGGGCAACAATCCGGGCGGCTCGGTGAAGGATCGTCCGGCGCTGTCGATGATCCGGCGCGCTCAGGAGCGCGGCGAGATCAAGCCGGGCGACCGGCTGATCGAAGCGACCAGCGGCAACACCGGCATCGCGCTGGCGATGATCGCCGCGATGCGCGGGTTCCGGATGACCTTGATCATGCCGGACAACCTGTCGGCCGAACGGCGCGCCTCGATGCGCGCGTATGGGGCCGAGCTGATTCTGACGCCGGCGTCCAAGGGCGGCATGGAGTACGCGCGCGACCTGGCCTCGCAGATGCAGGCGCGTGGCGAAGGCCGGGTGCTCGACCAGTTCGCCAACCCGGACAACTCGGCCGCGCACTACGAGACCACGGGGCCTGAGCTGTGGCGCGACACGGACGGTGGCATCACGCACTTCGTCTCCAGCATGGGCACGACCGGCACGATCATGGGCGTTTCGCGCTTCCTGAAGCAAAAAAGTCCGCGCATCCAGATCGTCGGCGCGCAGCCGTCCGAGGGGTCGCAGATCCCGGGCATCCGGAAGTGGTCGGCCGAATATCTGCCGAAGATCTACGAGCCGGCGCGCGTTGACCGGATCGAATACGTCACCCAGTCCGAGGCCGAAGACATGTCGCGCAGGATGGCGGCCGAGGAAGGCATCTTCTGCGGCATCTCGTCGGGCGGTGCGCTGGTGATCGCGCTGCGAGTGGCCGCCGAAGTCGAGCGCGCGGTAATCGTGTTCGTCGTGTGCGACCGGGGCGACCGCTACCTGTCGACCAGCGTGTTCGCAGGCTGAGCGCGGCGCCCGCGCCGCCCGCACCTCAGCCCGCGGGCCACAGCCAGCCGAAGAAGCCGGCCGTCAGCGCGGCGTAGATCAGCCCGTCGATGGTGCTCCTGATGGTCGTGGCCCAGGAGCGGTGGTACCAGATCGAGATCTGCCACAGCGCCAGCGCGTAGCTGACGAACGCGACCGCTCCGGTAATCCGGAACACCTTCAGATACGGAGCCCCGGACGGCAGGGTGCTGCACCCGACATAGGCCGCGAACAATCCGACCACCAGGCAGTACACGAACCACTGGGCCAGCGCGTTGCCCATCGAGAACATACCGTTGGGCATCACCGTCAGGATCATCACCGGCCCTTTCTGCAGCTTTTCCTGGAACTCCGGCGTCTTCATCTGCGCAGGATCGGCCGGCCGCGGCACCATGTAATCGCCCGGCGCAATCGCGAACGGACGCAGCGCATCCATCACCTGGGCCTCCTGTGGAAGCTGCGCATAGTCGCCCTTGTGCCAGGGCAGGACCATGTGCAGCACGAAGCTGGCGACGAACACCGCCACGGCGGAAAGAAGAATCGGGAGCCACAGCGAAGCCAGACTGGTCATGACGCTCTCCTTCAAAGGGGTGCACGGCCCGAGGTGACTGGCGGGCCCGCATTCTGCGACCGGGTCCCGTGGGCGTCAAACGCCGCAGCCCGGACCGGTGCGGCGTTCGCTTGGCCCGATTAACCTAAGCCATTGAAAATAATTTGATAAGAGCGAAATTCGCACGCCTCGGCGGTGGTGTTGGTTGTGCGGTGCCGCATCGAAATGTGTTGACGATGTTGAGACATATCACATACCGTATGTCACATATCTTGTGGTGCGCCTGAACGTTGCATTGCGGTTCAGGGGGCAGCAGCGATCCGAGGGGATTGGCTCCGACCGGGGTCGATCGCGAAAGAAGCGGGGAGGCGCAGTGCAGCCGGAGACTTCGAAACCTTCGATATTGGCCGGGCCCTGGCAGCAGCTTGTGCTGGGGATCGTGTGCATGGCCTGCGTTGCGAACCTTCAGTACGGCTGGACGCTGTTTGTTGCCCCAATCGACGCCAAATTTCATTGGGGCCGGGCCGCGATTCAAGTGGCGTTCTCGGTGTTCGTGTTCATCGAGACCTGGCTGATTCCCATCGAGGGGTATCTGGTCGATCGGTACGGGCCGCGCTGGGTGGTGATGTCGGGGGCCGCGCTGGTCGCGCTGGCGTGGGCCCTGAATTCGGTGGCCGCCAGCCTGACGCTGCTGTACGTGGCTGCCGCGCTGGGCGGGATCGGCACAGGATGCGTCTACGGCACCTGCGTCGGCAATGCCTTGAAATGGTTTCCGGGGCGACGGGGCCTGGCGGCCGGTTGCACCGCGGCGGGTTTCGGTGCCGGTGCCGCGCTCACGGTGGTTCCGATCGCGAACATGATCGAGTCGTCCGGGTACCAGCACACGTTCCTGTTTTTCGGAGTGCTGCAAGGGGCGATCCTGTGCTTGATGGCGCTCGGCATGATCAAGGCGCCCGATCGGCACGACCGTGCCACTGCGTCTCAGCGGGTCAGCACCCGCGCCGACAGCACGCCCGCCCAGGTGCTGCGGACGCCGGTGTTCTGGGTCATGTATGCGATGTTCGTGCTGGTCGCCGCCGGCGGCCTGATGCTCGCCTCATCGCTGGCGCCGATCGCCAAGGACCTCGGAATCGACCGACAGCCCGTTCAGCTACTCGGCTTCGCCCTGCCGGCCCTGAGCTTCGCACTGTCGCTTGACCGCATGCTGGACGGCGCAGGCCGGCCGTTTTTCGGATGGGTTTCGGATCGAATCGGCCGCGAGAACACGATGTGCATCGCGTTCGGCATCGGCGCCGTGGCGCTGTACATGCTGAGCCGGTTCGGCTCCGATCCGGTCGGCTTCGTGATTTTCACCGGCGTGTATTTCGGGGTGTTCGGGGAAATCTACAGTCTGTTCCCGGCCACCCAGGGCGACACCTTCGGATCGCAATACGCCGCATCCAATGCCGGCATGCTCTACACCGCCAAGGGCACCGCGTCCCTGCTGGTGCCACTGGCGGCTTACGTGTCCGCAACCCGGGGCTGGGTGGCCGTTTTCTGGGTTGCGATGGGATTTAACGTCGCCGCCGCGATGCTTGCCCTGTGCGTGCTCAAGCCGATGCGCGCCCGATGGCTCGCGATGGATACCGGCGGCCACCGACACGTGCTGAAAGCCGATTCAGTTCCGGCCGATGTGTGCTGACCAAGAGCCCTGGGTTCAGACCGCGCGCCGGTTGCTGCGCGATCACAGTCGATTCGATCAACGCGAAAGTCAGGAGTCATACATGACGGTTGCAGCTCCGGTTCTCAAACGCTCCGAGTCGACCACGGCCGAAGACACGTTGAAGCAGAAGAGCCGGGAGGCGAACGTGGTGTCTGGGGGGCACCTGGTGGCCAAG
>Ga0137418_10001137_pt1 | contig 24393 bp, 24 predicted proteins | sample CZODoug3_1_2_16f_FD_122242 | JGI IMG/M metagenome (GOLD analysis project Ga0137418, IMG submission 122242) | Vadose zone soil fungal communities from Angelo Coast Range Reserve, California, USA - CZODoug3_1_2_16fungal (Hybrid Assembly) | ecosystem: Environmental > Terrestrial > Soil > Vadose...
AGTGACCCGCCCTAGACGCAGGCGCCGCACCAACTCGCCCAGCGAGCGACGCTCGGGTGCTGGCCGCCAAGATAACTGCTCATCTGTCAAGGGCGTCAAGGCATGCAGGAGGCTCGTCTGATAACCGTCCCACCCTTCAAGAATCCGCGCTAGTTTGTGCATGGCTCCGAACGCTCCCTCCGGCGCTTTTTCGCCAACAATCCCCGCCCCAGGCCTGACGCACTGAGGTCTGGTAAGATTCGACGCGGCCCGAATGCCGCTGCATGTTTCTACATATGCCACTCGATTGGACTCAAGGAGCCCTGCGCGAAGGACTGCGCTGCTTCAATTCCGGTGCGTTCTTTGAAGCCCATGAACACTGGGAATCGGTGTGGCTGGCGGCGCAAGAGCCAGAAAAGACACTTCTGCAGGGGCTGATCCAAGTCGCTGCTTCGTTCCACCACTTTCAGCGCGGAAACTGCAACGGAACTGTTTCCCTCCTGCGATCGGCCCTGCGCCGACTGGACAGGTATCCAGAGGTCTTCGCTGGGATTGAGGTCGCGCCTCTTCGCGTGATCATAGGTTCATGGCTCGAAGCTCTCGAAACAACTCCCCAGTCTTCTCCGCCACCCGTTCCGCAGCTTCAACTTCAGGCCTGAGCGGCCCAGTGCTCTTCAGGATAACGGCGTGGTCGGCCGGATTGCTAGTGAAATGGCGATGTTGCGCCAAGAACCGCTTCTCGCTTCCGAAACTAGTACTGCATTTCTTGTGCGAGATAAAATGGGGTCAGATGGAAGATGAAAGTGGGAGGGCTGTGAAATGGGATGCCGTTTTGAGTTCGACCCCGAGAATAAAATCCTCCTGTCCCGATTCGAGGGTCGGTTCACGGATGAATCACTTGCGGAGGTTTATCGGGAGATTCGAAGGTATTCAACCGCGACCGATGCGAGCGTCGGTATTTTGGACTTGTCATCGGTTACTGAATTTACCGCATCCACCGAATTTGTGCGTAACCTCGCTAGTGAAGAACCCGCCATGGCGGACGCGACCAGGCGCCCCCGCATTATCGTTGCCCCGGCCACGGTTGGGTATGGTCTAGCTCGCATGTTTCAGGTTCTGGGAGAGGGTACACGACCACTACTGAATGTAGTACGATCCCTGGACCAGGCGTGGGCAACACTCGGTATCCAGCCCCCGCACTTCGAACCTTTAGAGGGATCCGGGAGCCCAATTTTGCCGTAGCAGACTTTCTACGCTCAGAACCCGATTGCTGGTGAATTGACGATATTACGCCAACCATTCCCTCTGTTTTGCGTGAGGGCTCCACGGTTGCGCTGCCCTGAAGCCCATCCTTTCCGCCATGCATGCAGAGTGTAATTAGAATTAGAGCAAATTAGAAGAATTGAGACGAAAGCACTGTGTCGCGGCAGCCAGATCCTCGTTACGAAGGTAAATTGACCCCGGCTAACTCCGCTGAAATCATCCCTTTAGCGGGCTTCGGGCTCGGATTCTCGGTTGTGCCGAGAGCTGCCGCCCTGGGAGATACTTTCATGTGGGGTTCGTCTCGTTTGTTCACCGGAGTTTCGCTCGTTGTTATCGTCCTTACGCTGGGTGTTGTGCAGGCGCAGAAGAAGGAAATCAAAATCGGATTTTCCATCGAGGCCACGAATGGCGAGCGTTGGCAGACTGATCTCGAAGAATTTCAGCAGCGCGCTCACGAACTCGGAGGTACCGTTGTCACCCGCTCCGCCAATGGCGACGATGATCTGCAGTTTCGCCAGATCAAGGAACTGCTCAAGAGCGGCATCGATGTCCTCGTATTTCTGCCGCATGATACGAGCAAGGCTGGGCGCGTCGTGGAAGCCGCGCACGCGAATCATGTTCCCGTGATCAGCTATGATCGCTTGGCCAGTGCGCCGGTCGATCTCTTCGTTGGATTCGACCTCTTCTCGGTCGGAATCGAGCAGGCGCAAACCTTGGTGGATCGCGCGCCCAAAGGAGACTACCTCTTATTGGGAGGCTCACGGCTCGATGCCAACTCGAAAGTGGTTCGCGCCGGGCAGATGAAGGTGCTGCAGCCCTTCATCGATCGCGGCGACATCCATGTCCTTGCTGATTTATGGGTACCGGAGTGGAGCCCGACCGAGGCTTACCTGATGGTCAAGAAAGAACTGAACGAGTTCAAGGCTGCTCCCACGGCAATTGTTGCCTCGAATGACGGGATTGCGGGCGGCGCAATCCAAGCCCTTGACGACAAGGGCTGGTCTGGCAGAGTGCTGGTCTCGGGTCAGGACGCAGATCTCGCCGCCATCGAGCGAATCTTCGATGGCTCTCAGCTGATGACCGTCTACAAGCCGGTCGGAAATGAAGCGCGGGCCGCAGCTGAAGCCGCGATAAAACTTGCGCGGCACGAAGACGTGGAGAGCCGGGCGGAAGTGCCGAATGGCACGCTAATCACAAAAGCCATCCTGCTGACGCCGATCTGTGTCACGCAGGAGAATGCGAAACAGACCGTGCTCAAAGATGGATTTCAGAAGCTGGAAGTCGTCAAGCAAGGTTTGACCAAAGACAGGCAGGCACAGCTAGGCAACTTGTTGCAAAAGTAAACTTTTGTTAACAGGCGTCAAACTGGTCGCCGCAGGTTGTTGGTGTGATGGCGAGTAGAGTCGAGAACAGGCGCGCAGAGACTGTCGTCTCCCGGTGGTTATTTAGCTTGGCTTTCGCCGCGTCACCTCAGTCCGGTTTGGCGTAGTTCTGTTTCCTGTTCCCGCATCCGGTTCTCGGGCGAGAATTGCACCCGCTGAAGTCCAGCGCCGTTCACGGCGCACTATTACGCAAGCTACGGCGAGGATTCGACGGGGCGCTTCAGACTACCCGTGGCGTTGCCGGAGGTATCGATTCCCTTGTAGTCCTCATGATCCTCTGCCTCTGCGATACCGTTGATGAACTCGGAGCCGCTATCGAGCGTCTGAGGGATCACGATTTCGCCCTTGGTGTTTACCTACCAAACTTTCGATGGTGAACAAGATGGCCATCCCGCTGTGGAAAGGGCCAACTTCCTCTGCCTCAAGGCCTGGCCAGACTACCACCTCACCGTCCTGGTTAATCCAGCGCAGCGGCCGGCCATCTTTACCGTCGCAAGCCCTCTGGGAAATCTGAGGCAGCCCCGAAGCGAGGGGGAAATGCGAACTGGCCTCCCTGGTCGATATAACCCCAGGTCCCGTCCTTGCCCGTCACCGCAGCAAGCCCTTCATGGAAATCGTCTGCCCCTTCAAATGAACGCGGAACTATCCAATGCCCGTTTGTGTCGGTGTAGCCCTACTTGCTGGGACCGACGCTTCCATCCGCATGCCTTGGTCGCATGGACACCCGCCCAAGTCCTTGCGAAAACCCGACCAAGAACTCGATCTCCAGTCCCGGCTCGTTCAAGCGCACAACGTATTTCCCGTTTCACCTCACAACCCCACGGCTGGTGAAATGGCGACTTTTGCAATAGAAGTCCAAATCCCGTGCGGTCCACCGGTGGTATCCTGCTCCCGTTATGGAAGCCAAAGGTTTGACTCCGATATTGAACGTGTCCGACATCGCCAGCACGGTGGCGTGGTTTGAGAAATGGGGATGGAAGAAATTGTGGGATTGGGGAACGCCTCCGACGTTTGGCGCGATTGGATCGGGTGAGGAAACCTGCATCTTTCTTTGCCAGGGGGCTCAGGGAGGCCGCGGCCGCGGTGCGAACGCCACCACGTTTCAGCAGGACGGAGACGAAGCGGGCGACAAGGGCGTTTGGATGTCGGTCTGGGTGGACGACGTGGACGAGATGCACAAGCAGTGCGTCGCCGCCGGGCTGGAGGTCACATTTCCGCCCACCGATATGCCGTGGAACGTCCGCGAGATGCACCTTCGCCATCCGGATGGCCACGTGTTTCGGGTCAGCCGGGGGTTGGAGCACAAAAAGTAGAGACTCAAAACTGAGGATGTTTGGGTCGGTTTTACAAGCACAGCCGGATTGTTGGTGTAAGCGATGTTGCAACAGGTATCGTCTGGGATTACCCGCCGTCACGCCGATCTATGTATTTTTGTATTTTTCTTCAACCAGCGCCGCACGCAGATCGTGCATATTCTTGACGTTGTGATTGCTGAGCGCCGATCCCCAAGCACGGCCTGGAAACTTCATGCACGAGAACCGGGAGACCTCGGAGACACCTGCAGCCGTCCGGTGGCAGGTCGGCGGGCGAAGGCTCAGGCCACACGGCCCGCGCGTACGTCTGCGAGGAATCACACTGCGGCATGGTACCGATGAATCACTCAAACAAACACCGCACCTCGTTGGCGGAGAGTGAGGAGGGAAGGCTGCGGATCGAGGAGAATCCTCTCCCATTCGACACGTACCCGACACCGGGCGGGACTGAGCCTGTCCCACGGGTGGGCGAGTGTGCAGACAAGCGTACGCTTGGCTGCCATTGCATCCGAGATAAGAACGGATGCGCTAATGAGCGCCCGTCCGGGTCTGTGGGGGGCACCGGGAAACTGGTGTCCCTACTGCGATCACAACCATTGCGGCAGGGCTATTTACCGCACAGCGGTCAGCGTCAGAAGTCCTTTGCGCGGACAGTTTTTTGGAATCTTGGAAGTCAACCGCACTTTGCTCAAGTGAACATGGTTTTCGAGTAGCGGTATTTACGGCTGAACCGACTTGGCAACCCAGTCGGCGAGGTCGGGCTCATCAACGATTGTCCAAGAATGCGGATTGCGTTTCCCTGGTGGCCTGAATCCCTTGCCGCTTGTAATGATCAGTTCGGCCTTCGTGTTGCCGAGTGCTCGTAATTGCAAGAGCAAGGCGGCTTGGTCAATGGCGTTTATGGTGGTGTAGTCGCAGCCATAATTTTCAATCCACCAGACAACATCCGGCTCGGTATAGAGTCGAATGGGTATGTTCTTGAGCAGTTGGGCATTCCCTCCGTCTTTTTCTGAGGCCAGAAATGGCGACCGGCTGCGATAGGTCTGGCGGACCTGATTCGGCGAACCGCCCATCGCCCAATGCAATGCGTCAAGAATCGCCTGGGATTCTTCCAGGGCGGATTTCGGGTTGCCGCGCCGTAGATTCAATTCCTGTCGATTCCACCAGCTCTCAAAATCCAAGGGCGCATCCACAGAGAAAATGGCAACGGGCCTGGAATGCTCGTCGCAGTGGCCGGAATTGCAGTATTCGGAGTATCGGACGGCACCTGTCCCTCCCGCAGAAATTCCTCCGACCACCAATCTCCCTGCCGGAATGTTCAGCTCCTGTACCACCTCTCCAATTAATGCCTTCAGAGTCACGAGGTCATCGTCTACAAGGTAGCCGCTAGCGCTAACCACGATCGTGGCCACGCTCTTCTTTGCGAGCAGCCCCGGAAGTCCGGCAGATGAGAACTCGTTTGCGTCCGAGCCGTAATACGGGAGCATCACCACAAGCCCGCGAGCGGGACCGGTTGGCCTGTAAAGGCGATAGCAGTTGTTTGGGGTCTTAAGTTGTGGGCGGCACATAACCTCACCATCTGAGGCAGCAACAACCGCGCTGCTCAGAGTCAAGACTAGAAAAATGGTTCTCAAACAACGCAAGGGGATGTTCATGCTCCTCCACTCATCAATACGAGTACGTGAAAAGGTTTGTTCAATTGCGACTCTCCTTTGACGTTCGGTGGACGGTGAAGTAATGCAATTGTCGAAAAACAGGCCATTACAGTGCGCGGGACTAAACCGGTATGAAGCAGGGGTGGAAGAAACCCCACGAGAAAGGAGTAGCGATCCACTCGGCCTCGAGTTTCGCGTTGGGTACCGTGAGGTGCACAGCGAAGCGTAAACCGGGGGGATAGGCGGGTTGGGCTATTGAGCTGCGAAAACTGGCCATCAGGACGCCGATGCAATTGTAATGTGCGGAAGGCAACGTGAACCGAGACGATAACGCGAGTCTCGGCTCAGTCCTGTGTAGTCGAAGGCCCAGAACACGCCTAGAAACTTCATACATGAGAACCGGGAGACCTCGGGGATGCCTGCGGCGGCAAGTCGGTCGCAGGACGGCGGGAGAAGGCTCAGGCCACACGGCCCGCATGCACGTTTCCGAGGAGTCGGACAGCGGCATAGTACCGATGAATCATTCGAACAAAGACGGAACATCGTCGGCGGGGAGTGAGGAGGGAAGGCTGCTGATCAAGGAGAACACTCTTCCATCTGACACGTACCCGACACAGTGCGGGTCTGTGCGTGTCCCACGGGTGGGCGAGGGTGCGGACAAGCCGCACGCTTGGCCGTTATTCATCCGCGATAAGAGCCGCATGCGCTAACGAGCGCACGTGCGGATCCATGCGAGGGGCGATCAGCGATGGTCGGCCCCACCGCGACCTCACAATCTGATTGTTGGTGTAATGGCGATGGTACGCCAACTATCTCGTGCTCGGAGGGGAGCGCTCGTCTTCCCACACTCGAACCAGCCAGTGTTGCTCGATACCTTTCACCAGTCGCTCGCGGGTTTCGGCTTCTGTGAATCCTAGAGTGTCACTTCCTGCAGTCGCTTCCGCCAGCGGAACCCGTAAACCTCCTCGCCGGGGGAGCTTGAGACTCTTGATCGCGAGTGGCGTACGCCGCCTTTCACCGCCGTCCTGAAGCCTTGGCCCTACATAGGTAATGTGCAAGAGGTCTAGGTTGTTCTGGGAGAGCAGCCATTCTGACGCGCAATCCAGTAGGCCCGGGTTGCGAGTGGCAGCGTCGTCTGCAGGTTCCCAAAATAAGGGTCTTTCAAGAAGCAAGACCGCGCCTCCGTCTCTAGCCAACTGCGACGCCATTGGATGTAAGTCCGTTCGTCCCGAAGCAATCACAACCTCTGAATATGCGAACAGGACTGGGGGACTCGGGTGTGTCGTGGAAATTGGTTCGAGTAGAAGGACACCGACGCTTTGGGAGCCGTACGCAATAGTTCCGACCAGAATTCGCACTCCATCACGATAAGTGGCACTGTCCAAGCCCTGGGCCCTGCACAAAGTTTGAGCACCAGCCGTTGCCCCTGTCAGCGCTAGTACGGCGATGAGTCGAATCACTATGAACATGACAGGTGCCTCTATACCACAGATTTATTGATCAGCACGTCTTGACCTGACGCACCGCTGAAGCCCACATCTCTAATGCTTGCAACCCGTGCTGCCGATTCCGGTGAGGATGGGCAATGGCGCCTTTTCATTGGCGGCAAGAACTGCGTTGAAGGCAGCGAGGTCCTGTTCGTTCAACTGCCGCCAGTTGGCGAGATCCTTGTCGAGGGCATCGCAATTTTGTTGCGCCGCGGACTGAACGGTGTCTGCCGGAGGCATGTCGGCGCTCTCCACGCTGAAGATGAGCCGCGCCAGTTCGCGGTTCACGGGTCCAAAACCCGGAGCGCGCTTGGTCCCATTGTCGATGGCATCGATCTTCTTTTCGAAGGCGGCCACCGCGTCCTTTGTCTCTTTGGTTTCAGACTGCTTCAAGGCGTCCGTCCGTTCGGTTAAAGCTTTACGCAACCCTGCGACCTGGTAAAAAGCATCAGAACTCACCTTCATGCCCTGGGTGATTCGCTTTGCCAAATCGAGTTGGTCTAACAGATCGGCTGGCGAGGCATGCACCCGTGGATCCATTTCCAGGGTCAGGGGCTGTCGCAAGGTTTGACCGCCAACCCGGAGTTCTACTGTGTACGTGCCAGGCAAGACCAGGGGGCCGCGAGGTTGTTGTCGCGGTGTGAGGCCGGGTATGGCGTGATCGGCTAGTGTGTACTCCATGTACTCCAGCAGTTTGCCGTAGTACCCGTAGGGAAGCGAAGGCGGCGGCGGATACCGCAGATTCCACACAAAGCGATTGATGCCCGCCGCCTTGGGCAAAGTGAGTTCCGGAGCAAACCAGTAGCCAGGAACATTGGCCGGAAGATATGCGGCCGGCTTTGTTTCGCTGGAAAATCGCGCTACCTCGCCACCCTTCTCGTCGTAGATCGTCAGCGTCATCTCATCCGGCGGCGTCTTCAGGTAGTAGTCGAGGATCGCTCCGTCGGGCGGGTTCTGGCCGGCCGGAGTTTCGATCGGGTAGGGCGTGTCCTGATAGTTTTCCCACCGCACGCGCATGGCAGTTGCCGGCACGAACAAGTGCGCATCAGCGGCAGTGATTTGGGAATTGATTTCACGCAAGGCAGCGATGTCGTCGAGAACCCAGAGGCCCCGTCCGAAGGTCGAGATGACCAAGTCGTTGCCATGCACCTGGAGATCGGTGATGGGTGTTGCGGGGAGATTCAGGGAAAGCGGCTGCCAGTGATCGCCGTCGTCCCACGAGACGTATACGCCGGTATCGGTACCGGCATAGAGTAGGCCCTTGCGTTTAGAATCCTCGCGCACCACGCGGACCATTTCGTGTTCCGGAAATCCGTTGACGATCTTCTTCCAGGTCTGGCCGTAGTCATCGGTGCGAGCGACATACGGAGGAGTGGACTCTCGCGTCGCGCCCACTGCCAGGTAGGCGGTGGACGGGGCGTGATGCGAGGCTTCCACGTAGATGATCGCGGTGGGCTCGGTCAATCCGGGCGGAGAGACGTTTTGCCAGTTCTTCCCATCGTCGCGGGTGAGTTGAACCAGTCGGTTGCTCGTGCCTGCCCAGATTAACCCAGATTGCACGGTTGACGGCGACAGGGCGGTGATCGCCGGCGGATGCGGCTTGTCCGGATCGGGCTTCTCCGGCTCCTCCTGCTCGCCATAGCCGGTAAGGTCAGGGCTGATCTCCCGCCATTGCTTTCCTCCATCGACCGTCTTGAGCACAAACTGCATGCCTAAGTAGAGGCTGGACGCATCCTGGGGCGAGAAGACTAGAGGCGGCATTGCCGAGGCGCGATATCTTTGACCCCGTTCGAAGACGGTTGCGATTTGGCCGGTCGATTTGTTGTAACGAACCACCGAACCGTACCAGCCTCCGCTATAAAGGAAGTTGGGATGCGCCGGGTCAGGAGTTATGAATGCGTACTCGAAGCCCCCCATCGAATACCAATCCTGCAGAAGGATTTCGCCATAGTCGCTACGACTGAGCACCCCGACTGTGCCACTGTCCTGCTGTGCTGCATAGACGCGATAGGGGAACAAATTGTCGGTGGAGACGTGGTAGAACTGCCCCGTTGGTTGGTTATACCAGGAACTCCAGGTTTTGCCGGCGTCCACAGTGACGATCGCTCCCTGATCCACACCGAAAATCATGCGCGCAGGATCGCGGAGGTCGATCCACGCCACGTGGAAATCGTCGCCGCTGGGGGCTCCAGCGAAAGCTTCGAACGTCCTGCCACCGTCGGTGGAGCGATACATCGAGGTCTGCGATACGTAGAGCACGTCGGGATTCCGGGTGTCGACGAAGACGCGACTGAAATATTCGCTGCCAATCACCCGCGGGTCCTTGGTGGACTGTTGCCAAGTCTTGCCGCCGTCGTCCGAGCGGAAGAATCCCTGCTCCAGGATTGCATACAAGCGGCGTCCACCGGTTCCCGGAGCGACCGCGATGCCAACCCTGCCGCGAGCCGTTTCAGGCAGACCGCTGCTGGCAAGAGGAGTCCAGGTAGAACCACCATCTCCGGATTTCACGATGTATGCGGTGGGTTCCGTCGCGGTATCGCCAGAGCCGGATGCGGGACGATAGAGCACTGCGTACAAAGTGCCTGGATCGCCAGGATCGGAACAGAGGTCAACAACCCCTATCGAGTCTTCGGCAGAGAACACTTTCGTCCAGATCTTGCCGCCGTCGACGGTTCTAAAGATTCCGCGGTTCGCGGTTCTTGCCGTTGCCGGAAGTGGCCGCCAAAGCAGCCCAAAGCCGACAGAGTTTCCGCCGACCACGGCGATGTCGGGATTTCTTGGATCGACGATGACCGCCTGTATAAAAGGCACGTCCTGCAGCCCCACGTTCTTCCATGTGGCGCCTGCGTCCGTCGAGAGATAGACACCATTGCCCCGTGTCTGTTCCCCGGTTCCTACATATAGAACGTTGGAATCGGACGGAGCTACCGCAAGCGCGCCGATGGATGCGACCCGTTCTTTGTCGAAAATCGGGAGCCAGACTTGTCCTCCGTCGGTAGTTTTCCACACTCCACCACCGGGAGTACCGAAATAGTATGTGTTCGGGTCAGCGGCGCCGGCGACGGCCGTAACTCGCCCTGCGCGAAATGGGCCGATCAACCTCCACTGCATGCCAGAGAGTAGCTTGCTGTCGATTGGTTCCTGACTCGAAAGATTGACTGGCAAAATGGCGATGAAGGCGATGAATGCGAGAAAGAGCCGGGGGTGTGCTCCGCACAGGACTGTTTTCATTTGGATTCCCATCTTCCGATCGCACCCCGCTCTGGGTCGCTTCGTGGCGACATTTTAGCCGGAACTACGCTACCACAATTTAATTCATACTCTTGCCTAATCGTCTAGGATCGCTCGTGAATGACCAGCTAACCGGAAGTAACTGTTATCGACGCGCGATGGTGCTCAGAACCCAGATCGCTGGTGAAAATGGCGATCGTTCAACAGTTATCGGCGGCTGTTCGCAATGTGAGCCACGATGCACCCATGAGTAGCAGACTCGGGTTGGTGCAGTTACCGAATGAATTGTTCTCACCACTTGCAGTCGCGCCATAGGTAAGGACCGGGATTTTCATCCGCGTTCAGCCATTGGAGGCCACCCGTCTCACCTGCTAGACGATGACGCTCCGAATCGAGCCGGAGATCCAGCCGTTGTAAGGCCAATCGTGTAATGAATTCCTGAACATTTAATTGCAATCTTTTGACATCCTGTGAATCTACAAGCCTGTCTTCGCCCCTAAGATGGAAGTATGAATGGAAAATCAACACGTGCTTGCGGATGTGAGGCATGGTAACCGCGGCTATCTCCCCGTCGGTTGCCACCGTCAGCACGAAAGATTCTCGTCTCTCCGCGCAAGTGCCACGGGTGGTTTCCGTGGATGTCTTGCGTGGACTCGTCATGGTGATCATGGCGTTGGATCACGTCCGGGACTTCATGTCGTATCCGGGCTTTCCTCCGGAAGACATGGCACACACGAACGGGCCGCTGTTCTTTACCCGCTTTGTCACTCACTACTGCGCACCCGTATTCGCTTTCCTGGCGGGAACCGGGGCATTCCTTGCCACGAACCGCGGAAAGTCATTGCCACAGCTCTCCCGCTTCTTTTTGACTCGTGGTTTATGGCTCGTAATTCTCGAGCTCACCATCATTGACTTCGCCTGGGGCTTTGTCCCTTGGGTGCACGCCGGAGTCATTTGGGGTTTAGGTTGGAGCATGGTTGCCATGGCCCTGATCGTGCGTCTTCCGGTGCGCTGGATCGCGGCGCTCGGATTGGGCATGATCGCCACTCACAATCTGCTCGACCGTATCAATCCAGCCTCGCTCGGAAAGCTCTCCTGGCTATGGATATTTTTGCACACGCCCGGCCGCATTCCCGTCAACGCTCATTTTCACTTTTCTGTGAGGTATGTCCTGATTCCGTGGGTCGCTGTCATGGCCACCGGTTTCGCTTTTGGAAGTCTGCTGCTTCGACCCGACCGCCGCAAATGGATTCTGACGCTGGGCATTTCCGCAACCATCCTGTTCTTCGTGCTTCGCGGGCTCAATTCTTACGGAAACGGCATCGCCGGGCTGTCTTTCGGATACCCTCGTTCAGCTGGCCCATGGAGGGTTCAGCCGACGCTGCCGTTGACGGTCGTCTCATTCTTCAACACGCTCAAGTATCCGCCTTCTCTCGACTACCTGCTCATGACACTCGGGCCTTCCCTCATCCTGCTTGGGCTATTTGACAAGACCACAGCAAAACGCGGGCTGAGTCGTATGCTTGTGGTCTTTGGCCGAGTGCCGCTGTTTTACTATGTCCTCCATCTCTATCTCATTCACATCCTGGCTATCCTGGTCGCCTTAGCTTTTCACCAGCCAATGTTGCACGGCTCCGTGATCGCAGACTTTGCGACGAAACCTGCCGGGTATGGCCACGGACTCCCTTTGATTTACGCCATGTGGATTCTGGCGGTGGCAATTCTGTACCTGCCTTGTCTGTGGTTCATGGAATTCCGGAGTCGGCATCGGGATTGGACGTGGCTCAGTTATCTGTGACGGGCACCTGAGCGTGTCCGGCGTTGAACTGCGAGAAGAATTGGGCTCGACGGGAACAGAACGCTCTGATTCTGCGTCCCAAGGCAGTCGAAGTCGGAAACAAACCCGACCGTGCCCTGTATTTGCCCCGACAGCCTCAATGAGGTTCACTGTAATCGAAACGCAAAGGTGCGGATAGCGGCTGCATACTTCCCGCCGACCCATCCGTTTCAGGAAACCCAGACGAAATGTGAACACGACTTTGCTGGCGTGACCCCAACTACTCCGCGCCGCGGTCAGATTCATCCCGCATCCAACGTAGGCGCTGGCAATTGGGACGTATAATGGCTTCTGTTTTCGACGTCAAAAAGGAAATTCTGGTCTGCTACAACATCGAGTGCGAGTGGGGCACATGATGAAAACGCGCCGACAGTTCCTGTCCCAATCCGTAATGCTGACCTCTGGTGCGCTGCTATCTTCTTTGGACGCCACCGCCTATCCAACTCAACCGAACGTCACCTTTCCCGCCAACCCGCGCGACCGCCTGGCCGTGGCCTCGTATCCGTTTCGCGACTTCATTCTCCCAGCGGCTTATGGGAGTGCTTCGGCCCCCCGCACTGCGCGAAGAATGGAGCTCGCCGAATTTGCCATGCACGTAAAGTCCCGGTTCAACATCAACAAGATTGAACCCTGGAGCAGTCATTTTCGGTCAATCGAACCGAAGTATCTGGACGATCTCCGCACGGCCTTCGACACCGCAAAATCTGCGGTCGTCAACATCGCGTTCGATGGGCGGCACAGCTTCTACGCCGCCGACCGCGCCGAGCGCGAGCTGGCCGTCGCCGACAACAAGCACTGGCTTGATGCCGCCGCCGCCCTCGGCTCTCCCAGCATCCGCACGCATATCGCCTCGGCTGACAACCAACCTCCCGATCTCGACCGGTCCATTGACACGCTCCTCCGGATCGTGGAATACGCCGCCATGCGCAACGTCGTCATCCATCTGGAAAACGACGACGGCGTCACGGAGGACCCGGTGTTTCTGGTGAAGCTGATCGAAAACGTGAACAGTCCGTGGCTGCGTGGCCTACCTGATTTTGGAAATTCACTCATGCATAAGGCTCCCGAGGATGCCTACGCCGGGGTCGAGGCCATGTTCGACCACGCCTACGGCATCTGCCACGTCAAACAATCGGAGGCAACCGAAAAAGGGGCCAACGTGCAGGTGGATCTCGCGTATGTTTTCGCAATCCTTAAGAGGACCGGATTCAGGGGCTACCTTTCGATGGAGCACGACAACTCCGGCGACCCTTATCAGGAAACCGAGGATCTGATTGCCAAATCGCTGCGGTTTCTGTCTTAGACCAGGCTGCGGAAGCGATGCCTCCGACGCTTGGCTTACTTGCCCTCTACCTGTTTCGCGCGGAGGGTATGAACCTTGGCAGATGCGTCCCCTTCCGCCGGCAAAGCTTCCGAGGCCTTGATGTACTTCTCACAGTGTGAGTGCACGTTCTTGGAATAGGGATTTTCATCCGCCTTCGCGTTCTTGACCACAGTTTGATTGAAGTCGGCTAGCAGGTTCTTATGCATTTCAATATCTTCGCGAGTTTGTGTCGCTACTTTTTGGCACCGCTCCGCCATCTCGTCGTCATCGGTTGTGGTTTCCGGTTCTAAGCATGAGCGCCTGTTCTCATGAGCTAAACGTGACTTTGCGACCCCTCGCACCGGGCGCAACAGGTCGAGCTTCACTGCGTGAAAGACCTGCGCCTACGCTCGGGCGCACTGGTAAACTTCGGGGGTGCTGAAAAGAAGGCTTGTTCCTACCGCATGGTTCGTGTGCAGCCTGGTGGTTTTTTCTGGGATAGTTCCAGCTCAAAGTAATGTCTTCGGAAATACCACCTCCGCGACGCCGGCAGCGCCTACACCGCTTCTTCCGCCGGAAGGATACACCGACGAGAACGGATGGAGCTGGCCCGGGACGGAATGGAGGCACGTGTCGCCTGAGTCCGAGGGCTTCTCAGCCGAACGGCTCGATGCTTTGCGGAGTTTTTTGAAGACGCACCAGACCGACGCGATGATGGTCATCTCGCGCGGGCACGTCGTGTTTGAGTATGGCGACGCGAAGCTCGTCAGTAAGACGGCCTCCGTCCGCAAGAGCATGCTCAGCCTTCTTTACGCAGTCGAGATGCGGAAGGGCGTGAAGTTTGATCTGGACCAGACGGTGGTGCAGCTGGGGCTCGAGGACGAGACGCCGTTCATCGATCCGGAACAGCACGCGACCCTGCAGCAATTGCTGATGGCGCGCTCCGGGATCTACATTCGCAGCGGCAACGACGAGCAGGACAAGGTTTCGCCGAAGCGCGGATCCTCTTATCCGGGGTTGCGCTGGTTCTACAACAACTGGGATTTCGACGCGGCGGGCCTTGCGTTTGAGAAGATCGCGCACAAGGACATCTTTGACGCGCTACGAGACGACCTCGCGATCCCGCTGCAGCTCCAGGACTTTGACCGTTCGCGGCAGCGCAAGAATTCCATCGAGAACTCGACCCATTTCGAGTATGCAACCTATCTGTCGACTCGCGACATGGCTCGTCTCGGCTTGCTCGCCATTTCTCACGGGACATGGGGGAAGACACTGTGGGCTGACCCGGGATTCCTCGACTATAGCGTCTATCCGAGCACGAACTTTGCCGGACGGAATGAGTTCAAGGCGGAGGGTTGGACCGGGCGCTGGGGCTACGGAATGCTCTGGTGGACGTGGGAGACCCCGAGGTATGCGGGGAATGTCTGGAGCGGCCCGTATCAGGGAGCGTTCTCGGCGATGGGCGCGGGTGGGCAGTACATCACGGCTTTTCCTTCGTACAACCTGGTGGTCGCTCACAAGGTCAACATCGATGCGGACCCGCATCGGAACATTTCCGAGCCGACGTACATGACCATCCTCGACATGGTGCTCGACGCGAAGTGCGATAAGAAGTGCAAGTAGGAAAGCTTCGAGCTGTGGTGATCACCCAGGTTCGCCCAAAGGCAGGCCGACCGGGGGCACCACGCCGTAGCTTCGCACACCTGGGTCGAGGACGAGGTGGTTGAGCTGAATTCCGTCAACGACGATGCCGAAGATCGAATCGTTTCGCCCGGGTGGCCGGTTCGCGACGTTGCGAAAGATGGGCCGGTCGCCATGCCCGCACCGAGATGATCTCCTGATCAGTCTGATCTTGAAGCACCGATCCGGCGAAGAAATGGGAACCCGGCAGCTTGACGACCGTGCGCTCAAAAGGGGTATTTTTACACGCACGCTGTGCCGCAGCCTCAACAAAGACGCTCAAAGAAGAATTCGTCTCGTCTCATTCAAGTTCAGAAACATAGCACGGATAAGCGCCCTGCGCGAACCTAGACATTCCTGGATCGAGCTGCAGCGTCCTCAGGGGATTGGCCGAGGATGTCACCTCCAGTGGCCGTCCTTGCGGCGCATAAGCGAAACCGCCGCCGCCAAACTGCGCACCGCCCCTGGAGCGGCCGATCCGGTTCGAACTGACGACGTACGCGCCGGAAACGAGCGACGCCATGGCGCCGGCGATTTTCCACGACTCTACATTCACTCCTGAGGCGCGAGGTACGACGATCAGCGATGCTTTTTGCTTTCCGTAGGCCCGTGCGCGTTCGTTGAACATCGCTTCCGTACACAAGAGCACACCTACTCTTATCCCGAGCACGTCCGCCACAGCAAAGCCGGAACCATCCCCAGCGTACCATTCGCTTTCGAACCATCCCGGTTCGTTCGGAAAATACTGCTTTCGGTGCAGCGGACGGGCGACGCCGTTCTCCAGTACGAATGCCTCATTCGCCAGCCGTTTACCGTTCCACACCGGTCGCGAGGAAATAACGGCGGGAAGCGCGAAATCGATCAGCCCTTCAAGCCCCTTCTCATGCGCGCGGACGCTGAGATGTGCCTCGTCCTTCGAAAAGACGGGGCCGTTGGCAAGCCATGGACCGAAGGGCAGTTCATTGGTGACCAGGATGTCGGCATGTACGGCAGTGACCGAGTCTCTCAACGCGATCCACTGCGGGTCCCCTGTTGACAGATCTTCGGGCCATTCCACAAAAGCGATTTTCAACGTCGTCACCATACCTCAACACGATCCTCGGACTTCAGATAGAGCTTGTCGCCAGGTGTGATCTCGTAGGCTTTGTACCACGATTCGACATTCCGCACCGTGTCGCTTCGGTACTCGCCGGGCGGATGGTTGTCGGTTGCGATCTGCCGGCGGAGCACGGTTTCGCCTTGGGCCTTACGCCATCTCTGCGCGAACGCCAGGAAAAAGCGCTGTTCGCCACTGAGGCCGCCGATCACGACGTCGGTCTTGCCTTGCAGTGAAAGGACGTAGGCGTCATGGGCCACCAGCAACCCTGCGAGGTCGGCGATATTTTCATTCAGGACTTGCGTGCCCTGGACACAGAGATCGGAAAACGGGCAGTACCCGTCAAATTGCGTCACCAGCCTCGCCGCCGCCGCACGGTACTTCGCCGAGTCTTCCGTGGTCCACCAACGACCGAGCCGGCCTTGGGAGTCGTAAATGTTGCCGAGTTCGTCGAAGCTATGGCTGATTTCGTGGGCGATGCCGGCACCAGCGGAGCCATAGTTGGAGGCGGCGTCCCCTTGGCTGTCGAAATAAGGAGGCTGCAAGATGCCGGCTGTGAAGAATTCGGCATTGGGGCTGAACACAATGACCGCGCCGACGGCTTGCGGATCGATCCTCCACTCGGCCGGATCGGCCGGTTGTCTTAGCTTCGCCAAGTTTTGCAAACGATTGAAGGCTTCGGCCCGGCGCATGTTACCGAAGGCGTCGCCGCGCACCACCTCAAGCGTCGAATAATCGATCCATGTGTCGGGGTAGCCGACGCCTATGGTAAGTGCGTCCAGCTTCGCCCGCGCTTTTTTCTTAGTCTCCGCTGACATCCAGGTGAGATTTGCAATGCGGGAGCGATAGGCCGTGATTAGGTCGGCGACCATGGCTTGCGCTTTCGCTTTAGCCTCAGGCGGGAAATAACGTTGAGTATAGAGTTGACCGACCGCTTGGCCGAGAGCGCCGTTCGTGGCGGTGATGGCGCCCTTGCTGCGGTCCGGCATCTGCTGCGCGCCGGACAGGATCGTGCCGTAGAAGGCGAAATCTTCAGTCGCCACAGCCTTGGGTAACACGCTGGCGTAATGTTCGATAAGGTGAAACCTCAGATAGTCCTTCCACAGATCGATGCTCTCGCCGCCCACGAGCGCGGAAGTCCCGGTAAGCGCTGACGGTTGCCAAACGATGAACTCGGGCTGACCGGCAACCCCGGCCGACGTAAAGTAAGCGTCCCAATCCATGCCGGGGGCCTTGACGTCAAAGTCGCCGCGTTTCCAGGGGTTATTTTGCTTGAAGACATCAGCGGCATCGGCGTCCGGAGCGTGGGCTCGCGCCAGTCGAATTTCGAGCGCCAGGATGCGCCCGGCCCTGCGCTCCGAGTCTGCAAAGCCTCCCTGTTTCAGGATTGCCGCAATGTGTGACTGATACTGGGCGCGCAATACGGCCATTCTGGGCGAAGGGTCAACGTAGTCGTCGCGATCGGGCATTCCCAGGCCGCCCTGCAAGAGGTGGAAAACGTAGTGCCCCGAGTCTTCAAAACTCTGGTTGACCCACACGCCGAAAATGTGGTCAGCATTGGCGGTGAGTCCGTCAGCCTCACGATTCAGGGTGGTGCCAAGATAGGCTGACAGCGAGGTTTTGTCTGAGATCATTGAGACCGTGGCCATTTCGTTGGCCAGCGGTGTCAGGCCCCTGGCTTCGATGGCGGCTTCGTCCATGAAGCTGGCGTAGTAGGCGCCAACCTTCTCTGCAACACGACCTATGGCAGGCTTGGCCGCAGCCGCCTCTTGAATGAGATCGCGCACCCGCTCGCTGGTCTGCTCCATCAACATGGCGCTCGTGCCGTAGCTCGGCTGGCCGGCGGGAACCGCTACCGTCCTGAGCCAGCCCCCATTGGCGAACCGGTAGAAGTCGTCACCTGGCTTGACGGAACGATCCATGTCCTGCGTGTTCAGATTTTGAGCGATCCGAGCGGTCGCCGGACTTAGGGAAGCCGCGATAGCGAAGATAGCGAAGATGAAGATAGTGACCAACGTCGTAATGCGTAGAAGAATCATGGAGACCCTTAACAGGCTTTGTCGGGATCAGACTCCGACAGGCAACCTGGATATATTGCACCTTGTGCTCGCCGCGATCCTCGGCGCCGCGGCAGAACTTGGAAAATAACGAACGCCCTTTTCCTTCGCGCTAGGCGCGGGACCAATCGGGCGACAACAAACTCCGATCCCGACGACGCCAATGAAGAACTTGCCGTCGACACGGTGGTCCCGCGTGAGCCGGTCCCGCGAATATGCCTGCAAATCGAGATTCATTTCTTCATTCTGAATTCTTGCTCTTGATTCCACCCAAATCATAGTCCACTCTTGCGAGCGTTCTAGACGTTTTCGGACTGCAATCCACAGCTCGTCACGGGGGAAAACCACGTCCGCAAACGTCCAATTCACGGGATCAATGTCGGCGAGCGTCCAAGCCGCCACCGTCAATCATTTCGTTATGCCGGAACTGCACTCGGGGGAATGGGCAGACCTCGAGAGCGCGAAACGGGGCGGCCACCTAATTTGGAATTCTTAGGAGGAATGCGAATCAAGGCTTCCAGAATTGTGGCTGGCTACAAGCCGAAGCGGAATGGGACAGCGCTCTTATTCTTATTCAAGTTCTGGATCACGGTCGGGCGACGTCCGACTCTGAGGGACGGTTCGCTGGCGAATCTGTCGTATCTGGCCTGTGCCAATGGCTTCCCGTGTTCGCCGCTGCTCGGGACCCGCCCGAAATCAAGCTACCGTACACAGCGTGGAAACCCTTTCCATGCGAATCACGATATAACTTCTGGTGAGCGAGCAATTCGTCCAACTTTGGCCTGTCCAGAAAACTGCCGCGAACGATCACACCTCGGATCTTCTGGGTGTTGCGGATATCCTCTACGGGGTTGGCGTCCAGGAGAACCAGATTCGCAACCTTGCCAACTTCGACGGAACCAAAAAGGTGCTCAACACCCAAGAATTCTGCTGCTCGCAATGTCGCCGTTTGCAGTGCCTCCATGGGAGACAGGCCAGCTGACACGAGAAGATCCAGTTCTTCATGCAAGCTAAATCCCGGGTAGGTGAAGGGATTTGGGGTATCTGTGCCTGCGAGCAGAGGCACCTTGGCAGTGTGCATGGCCCTTACGATCTCTAGATCGTGCTTGAACAGACGCAATTGCATCTCGTCGTTGCGAGGATCGGGCTGCCCTCCCATCGAACTCCAGAAACCTACCAGGTCGTCGGGTATGTACGCGATCCGAGGATCCTTGCGAAGGGCAGGATCGTGGATCGAAGCATAGGAACGGAGGACCACCAAAGTCGGGGTCTGCCAGGTGCGATTGCGAGCAAATTCTTCGAACAAACCCTTGGCTTTGTTGGAATCATAGGTGGATAAGATCGCTTCGTTGATCTTGTGGAAAGAATCGCGCGCAACCTTGGGGTCTTCAGTAGCGTTCGCCACGGTGGCCATTTTCTGCAATTGTTCACTTTCCGAACTCACATAATTTGGAATACCCCAAAGATGCTCAATGCTTTTCTGCCCGCAGTGCGAAGCCTCAGCCGGGCTAACACCGTCAGGGATGTGTCCAGAGAAAGCGATCCGCATCTCGTTGGCTTGCGCGGCGATCGCCATATACGAATCGCGTGACAGCGTGTTGTAGACCTTGAGGAAGTCTGCCCGTTCTCTCACTAGTGTGATAACGCTTCGGCGAGCGTCCTCAGGAGTTTTCACGGCGACAGAAAAGGGCCAGAACGGATGTTCCCCCTCGAGGATCGGACCCGCGGCAAACGTCTCTGGTCCCAGTCGAGACCCGTTAGTGATTTCCTCCTTCAGTTTGGCAATTTGCCGCAGGGGGATGTCCCCTCCCATATCTCGGATTCCCGTAACACCGTTCGCGATGAACAAAGGAAAAAAACGTTCCGGTTCGTTCTTGCTTAGCGCGTGGACATGCATGTCCCAGAGGCCCGCGATCAGAAATTTCCCCGTTGCGTCAACCGCAATTACCCCGCGAACGGGCTTGGCGCGGTCGCTGGCTGGAGATATGGATTTGATCCTGTCGCCCACGATGAGCACGGACATGTTGGCATGGGGTGATGCACCGGTAGAGTCGATGACAGTAACGTGCTGCAGGAGTAGAGCAGCATTCTTCCGATTCGGGCGAGGTTGTCCGCATAGTGTGGAGCAGACGCAAAGATAGAGGAGAGAAACACGGAATGCTTTCACACAGATCTCCTTCAAGTCGCCAGCGAATGGCGCGACCCAACGACCCGCGACCCAGCGACCCGCGACCCAGCGACCCGCGACCCAGCGACCCGCGACCCAGCGACCGACGAGGAGGTTCATGTCTTCGTCAGTAGGGACTTCGCCCGCGACCCATCCAAGCTGATTCGCCTCAGCACAGAGTCTGTGCCGACCCGACAAACTACAACAATTAGTGCATGGACTTATCGCTTTCAGCAAGAATGAAGAAGGGCAGTCTCCCTTCATGAGTTCGGAGTCTCGGTCAATACCACAAGTTGGCATTGCAGCCAATCTCGTGGGTCTACCAAATGCGGCAGCGGTTTGCCTTCACCATCGGCTGGTCGGCCTTGCAGGAGAATGCTTTCTCAAATTCTGGCATGTTCACCACCAAGCCGTTGACTCGGTACTTGTCCGGAGAATGCGGATCTGTGATGGCGTTCACGCGCAAATTCTCCGGCCGGTCGTTCTCACACGCCCACTGCGCGTTTCCGACAAAGAAGCGCTGTTCCGGCGTCAAGCCGTCGCGGGTTTCCAGATGTAAGTTCTTGGTCTGATCCTTCCACGCCATCCACGCCAGAATGAGTCCTCCGAGATCGGCGATGTCCTCGCCTTCCGTGAGCTTGCTATTGATCTTGACGTCATCCACGACGACGTACTGCGCATACTGGTCCACCAGGCACTGCGCGCGGGCGTTGAAGTTTTCGTTGTCCCCCTTCGTCCACCAGTCCTTCAAGTTGCCTTGGGCGTCGAACTGGCGGCCTTGATCGTCGAAGCCGTGGGTCAACTCGTGGCCGATGGTCCCCCCGGTGTCACCGTAGTTGGGCGCGTCGTCCATTTTCGGGTCGTAAAGAGGAGGCTGTAAAACCCCCGCAGGGAAGTTAATGTCGTTCATGCGCGAGTTGTAGTATGCATTGACCGTAGGCGGCGTCATCCTCCACTCGCCCCGATCGATCGGTTTGCCGATCTTGTTCAGCCTGCGCTTTGACTCGAATACCGCCGCCTGTTCGACGTTGCCGAGGAAATTGTTGCGCGAGACTGCGACGGCAGCATAGTCACGCCATTTGTCGGGATAGCCAATCTTGTTCGCGATGCTGTGCAGCTTGGTTAGGGCATTCTGCTTGGTCTCGGGACCCATCCAGGGAAGTTGCTCGATATCCGCTGCCATAGCCTGCTCGATCTGGTTGGTCATGTTCAGCGTCTTCTGCTTCATTTCCGGACTGAACGCCCGATTGACGAACTCTTGGCCAAGAGCTTCACCGAGTTGTCGATCGACCAGTTCGACGCAACGCTTCCAACGAGGACGAAGTTGAGGTACCCCACGCAATGTCGTGCCGAAGAAATCGAAGTCCGCCTTCACGAAAGCCGAGGACAGAAAAGGCGCGGCAGCGTGAACCGTGTGCCAGCGCAGATAATTCTTGATGTCATCGAGACTTGCACCTTGGAGTTGGTTATCAAGTTCCTTGTAGAACGCCGGTTCCGTTACGTTGAATGTATTCTGTTGAGGAAGCCCGGTTCCCTCGATGTAAACCCTCCAGTCGAAACTCGGCGAGAGCGCCTGCAATTGCGAAAAGTCACCTTTGTTATAGAGTTTGTGCGGATCGCGCCGCTCTACGCGGGTTAGCGAAGCCTTGGCCAGAGCTGTCTCGAGCGCCATGATCCCGGCTGCTTCGTGTTGTGCTGCATCCGGTCCGTCGCCCAGCAGTTCGAGCATGCGCTGTACGTGCGCGAGGTACTTCTGGCGCAGCTCCGCCGATTTCGGATCGCTCTTGGTATAGTAGTCGCGGTCGGGAAGGCCAAGTCCCCCAGCACTGGCAAAGGCGATCATCTGAGTCGAATCGCCGAAGTCCTGGTTCGAACTGAATCCGAAGAACATTTCGTTGCCTTCGGTCCGTTGATGAATTTTCGCGAGCAGTGCCGGCAATTGCTTCTTCGCCGTCAGGCCGCTGATCTGATCAAGATAGGATTTCAACGGGTCAGCACCAAGCTTCTCGACCGCAGACTCGTCCATGCAGGCGGCGAAGTAGTCGCCAATCTTCTGCTGGTTGGCGTTGCGGTCCGACGCGTTCTTAGCCAACTCGTCCAGGGTGCCCCAGAGAAACCTCTGATTGTCCTGAGCCAGCTTCCGGTAAACGTTCCAGCTAGGCTGATCGCCGGGGATCGGGTTTCTCTTCATCCACCCGCCGCAACTGTACTGGTAAAAATCCATACAAGGGTCGACGCTCTTATCCACTGAGTCAACGTCGAGACTTGGCGTATAGGGCAGGGAGGTAATCGGACCGTCGGCAGCAATCGAGGCAGGATTCTTCAATGCGTGATCACTGGCGCTCAATTCAGCTTTCGATGGAGTTGCACTCGACGGGGCGGATTGGCCCACGGCCGCAGTGCTGAAAACGACTAACAGAACCACTGTGGGTAGGATGAGCATTTTCCCTCGAATGGCGAAGTTGGGTGAGTGTAATACGGGAATTGCGCGCGATCAACTCGCTCTGTGCGTTTTTGGACGGGCTCCCGACTGCGACACTGGATCTGACCACGCTGTGCGCAGCGCAGCTGCCAAGGTTCGTAAACGTCTCACACAGTATTACCAGGAAGAGACAACCCGCCCGCGCGCAATTGAGGATCGGACTGCAACCGGTTCCTACGTGCCGCAATTTCGCTGGAGTTATCAAGGGGTTTCTCTGCGTCCGGTTGCCGCCGCGTTCCTTCTTGCGAAACGGCAAGATCCCATCGAGCGCTTTTGGGGCCCGCTGCGGTGGAGGCATCGGCAGATACGAAACGTGGGGTTATGGTCGTCCCGGGCAACCTGTTGGTCGGTGGACTTTTCGATGCCATATTTGAATGTCACCAAGGATTACAGCACTGGTACTCAGAGTGTCGGATCCAAAGACCGATCAGATGGTAGTCACGGTGGCGGGTATCTCCGCGCTCGGTACACTTGCAGCCGGAGAATTTCTTACCGACCCGAACGAGATCCGGAAACTTGAGGCGATCGCGCCTAACGGCTGGGCGAATGAGAATCTGGAGATGGTGCTTTCCACGGAAGTGATCCGCGGAAGGCCTGGTCACGCAAACGTCGCAGCGGCGCATTTCGGGTAGAGGGAATGGCGCATTCCGCGACGACGAGCGAGGATACCGGAAGAAGCGTATAGTGTGGCCCTGCTGACAGCTCAATCGGAATTCTGATTCATTTTCCTGGAGGCTATTTCCATGACGCACCTTCGTCCCTGCGTTCCAATCCTGGTTCTGCTGGCCGCTCTGGCAACCGCAACCGCCTGCAACACCGCCACCCAGCCCACCCAACCCGCCGCACCGCAAGATACCCGCGCTGCCGACGAAGCCGCCATCCGCGCCGCCGACGCCGAATGGGTCAAAGCCGTAGCCGCCAAGGACATGCAGCAGTCCACTTCCTACTACGCCGACACTGCCCAACTCTTCGCCCCCAACGCCCCCGCCGCCCAGGGCAAAGACGCCATCCAAAAAGCCTTCACCGGCCTCCTAGCCATGCCAGGTTTTGCCCTGACCTTCGCCCCCACCAAGGTAGAAGTCTCTCGCTCCGGCGACCTAGCCTACGAAACCGGAGACTACGAACTCACCACCGACAAAAAAGGCAAACCCCAAACCACAAAGGCAAAATACGTAGTCGTATGGGGCAAGCAACCCAACGGCACCTGGAAAGCACTGGTGGATTCACCCACCACAACGACGCCGTAAAGCAAAAGTGTTTGCTCGCGTCGGGGGAAGGCGGCTCGCTTGCCCAGCGCGGAGCTCACGATTACGACAGCCACGGCAGTGCTCGGCGTCCTCGTCGCCGCGGCCGTTGACGCGCAGGACAAGTACTCGCTGAAATCGCCGAGCGGAATCGCGTTCTCCGACTTCAGGGGATACGAGGACTGGGAGGTGGTCTCTTCCGCCCGGACCGACGAAG
>Ga0137418_10001138_pt1 | contig 24389 bp, 16 predicted proteins | sample CZODoug3_1_2_16f_FD_122242 | JGI IMG/M metagenome (GOLD analysis project Ga0137418, IMG submission 122242) | Vadose zone soil fungal communities from Angelo Coast Range Reserve, California, USA - CZODoug3_1_2_16fungal (Hybrid Assembly) | ecosystem: Environmental > Terrestrial > Soil > Vadose...
GCTGGCGTTGCCGGCCGCGGGCGGTGTCGCGCGTTGGCAGGATGCGATTGAACTTCGCCAGCAGTTGCGCCCGGCATAGCCGCTGGTAAACCACGGACCGCCGCTGCAGGGGTTCATTTACGACTTCGGCTTCGACGGGCGCAACATAGGCCGTGAGGCGTAACGCCGGCACCGATGTAATTGCCGCAGTCGACTGAGAGTAAGCGCTGGTAGCGGCCATTAGAACCGCGAATATGATTGCGAGACCCTTGATCATACCGAATCTACGAGCACGAAGGTTGCCGTTCTATTTCTACTGAAGGCTCAGTGGGTTACGTTGCGCGGCGGTACGGGAAACGTAAAACTGACCCGTTTCGAGAGCGCCTTAGTGGAGGGCGGCGTAGAGAATTTGCTTCCAGCGGGGGATGTCGATTTCCCAGCAGACGGAGCAGTTGGGGTCGGCGGAGAGGAGCGGGGACCAGACCGTCCGATTGCGGGGATCGGTGGCGACATTGAGGCGGTCGACGACGGTCATGCGATGCGTGTCCGGGAACGTGTCTTGACCCCGCTGCCGATCAGTACCGCAAACGGATCGCCGGCCTTGCTCGCGCCGACCGTCACCGTGGCGTCCGTCAAGCCGCCGCGACGCAGCAGCGTCTCGAGCTCGGCCGCGGAAAACCCGAGATGACGATCTCCGAGGCGGCTCCGCACCCACGTCTCGTCGTGTTCGCGCAGGTCCAGGATCAGGACGCGGCCGCCGGGGCGCAGCACCCGCACGGTCTCGGCGATCGCGCGCCCTGGATCGATCGCATGATGCAGCGACTGCGAGAGCAGCGCGACGTCCACGGATTGATCCTTCAGTGGCAGCTTCGCCAGCTCGCCCTTCTTCCACTCCACGTTCCGGACGTGCCGCCGCGCGGCGAGCGCCTTCGCCCGTTCCAGCACGTCGGCCGAGCGGTCGATGCCGACGACGCTGCGGGCCCAGCGTGCGGCTTCGAGCGTCAGGTACCCGTCGCCGCAGCCGATGTCCGCGACGTCGAGCGGCGGAATGAGGTGGCCGAGCGCGCGCGCCCACGCGGCCCAGCTCCGGCCCGGCACGAGCTGTCGCGCGTCGCCGTGCGTGTCGAAGTTCTCCTTGCGCAGCCGCAGCACTTCCTGCACGCGGGACTCGTCCGCGCGCACCGCGCGATCGGTCGCCGCCGACTCGAAGTGCGTGTCGAGCAGCGCCCACAGCGTCCCCTGGCCATTCGACCGTGCATCGTCGGCGACGCGGTAATAGACGAAGCCCGCCTCGCGTTCCTCCGCGACGAGCCCCGCATCCTTGAGCAGGCCGAGGTGTCTCGAGACGTTCGACTGCGCGACGCCCAGGATTCCGGTGAGCTCGGTCACGTTGAACCGATCCTTCGCGAGAATCCGAAGCAGCCGAAGACGCGTCGAGTCGGACAGGAGACGGAAGAGGGACGACGCCTGTTGCACATCTATAAATCTACATATATAGATATGAACAGTCAATAAGGCCAAAAGAAGGGCCGCCTGAAGGCGGCCCCCCTACGACTGCGGGCGGGTCTGAAGACCCGCCCCTGCACCGTCCGTTGCCAGCTAATTGTCGTAATACAGGTAGAACTCGTACGGGTGCGGCCGCAGCCGCATCGGGTCGAGCTCCTTCGCGCGCTTGTAGTCGATCCAGGTGCTGATCAGGTCGTCGGTGAAGACGCCGCCCTTCGTCAGGAACGCGTGATCCGCCTCGAGCGCGTCGATCGCCTCCGACAGCGAGCCCGGCGTCGTCCGGATGCCCTCCTGCTTCATCTCTTCGCGCGTCATCTCGTAGATGTCGCGATCGAGCGGCTTGCCCGGATCGATCTTGTTCTGGATGCCGTCGAGCATGGCCATCAGCATCGCCGGCCACGCCAGGTAGCCGTTGGCGCTCGGGTCGGGACAGCGGAACTCGAGCCGCTTGGACTTCGGGCTCTTCGAGTACATCGGGATGCGGATCGAGGCCGAGCGGTTGCGCGCGGAGATGGCCAGGTTGACGGGCGCTTCGAAGCCGGGCACCAGGCGCCGGTACGAGTTGGTCGTCGGCGCCGCGAACGCGAGGATCGCGGGCGCATGCTTCAGCAACCCGCCGGCCGCCCAGAGGCCCATCTCGCTGAGGCCCGCGTACCCGTCGCCCGCGAACAGCGGCTTGCCGCCCTTCCACAGCGAGGTGTGGCTGTGCATGCCGCTGCCGTTGTCCTCGAAGATCGGCTTGGGCATGAACGTCACCGTCTTGCCGTTACGCTTCGCGACGTTCTTGCAGATGTACTTGTACCACATGAACTGATCGGCCATCTTCAGCAGCGGCATGAACTGCATGTCGATCTCGCTCTGCCCGGCCGTCGCGACTTCATGATGGTGCGCCTCGACGACGATGCCGATCTTCCGCATCTCGTAGACCATCTCGCCGCGCAGATCGTGGTACGTGTCGGTGGGGCTCACGGGAAAGTAGCCGCCCTTGAAGCTTGGCTTGTATCCGAGGTTCGGCTCCTCGTGGCGCGCCGTGTTCCATGCGCCTTCCGTCGACTCGATCTCGTAGAGGCCGCGATGCTGGTTCTGCTCGTACCGGACCTCGTCGAAGATGAAGAATTCCGGCTCGGGGCCGATGAAGCAGGTGTCGGCGACGCCGCTGCCCTTCAGGTACGCTTCGGCCTTGCGGGCGACGTTGCGCGGGTCGCGCGAGAAGTCCTTGCGCGTGATCGGGTCGACGACGTTGGCGATGACGCTGACCGTCGGCCGCGCGTAGAACGGATCCAGCCGCGTCGTCTCCGCGACCGGCACGGCCATCATGTCGGATTCATGAATGCCCATCCAGCCTCGAATCGACGAGCCGTCGAAGCCGAGGCCTTCCTCGAACGTGCCTTCATCCAGGTGGTCGATCGGATACGAGCAATGCTGCCAGGAGCCGAGCATGTCGACGAATTTCAGGTCGACCATCTCTGCCTGGTTCTTCTTGGCGTAGTCGAAGAAATCGCGAGGGGTCTTCGGGAAGTCATCCGAGGCCATCGATACACCTCACCTTCCGTCAAAAGAACATTTCTGTGGATGGGCCGGAAGGATAGCGCGGAAGAGGTGCGATCGAGCTGTTCTGACGATCGCGTAGGAGATTTCGAGTGCCGAGACATATTTGTTCGCAGCGAGCCATTGCGCCTCTCTCGTGGCGTCGGGCATAATTTCGATTCATCGGACTGGAGCTCGCGCCCGAAGCCTCGCGCGTTCGCGCGTCGGTCGTCTCCATCATTCAGCTGAAAAACCGGCATGAAAGGACCATTACTGCTATGGGATCTAGAGCGTTAGCCGAAGCCGCCAGGAGCATACGCGACTGGTCGATCGAGAACCGCACGTCGGCGGCGCCGTCGAAGACGGCCGAGCTGTTCGGCAGCCTTGTGTTCACCGACAAGGAGCAGAAGGCGCGTCTGCCGAAGTCGGCGTACACCGCGCTGCGCGCGACCATCACGCGCGGCGAACCGCTCGACGTCTCCACGGCCGACGCCGTCGCCACGGCGCTGAAGGAATGGGCTGTCGAACACGGGGCCACGCATTACACGCACTGGTTCCAGCCGCTGACCGGCATCACCGCCGAGAAGCACGATTCCTTCCTCGCACCGGCCAGCGACGGAACCGCGCTCGCGGAGTTCCGCGGCAAGGAACTCATCAAAGGCGAGCCCGACGCATCGAGCTTTCCGTCGGGCGGTATGCGCTCCACCTTCGAGGCGCGCGGTTACACGGCGTGGGATCCGACGAGCCCGCCCTGGCTGCACGTCAACGGCAACGGCAGCAGCGTCACGCTGGTCATTCCGACCGCGTTCGTGAGCTGGACCGGTGAAGCGCTCGACAAGAAGACGCCGCTCCTGCGATCGATGGAAGCGGTCAGCAAGCAGGCCGTTCGCGTGCTGAAGCTGTTCGGCTCGTCGGCCGAGCGCGTGTTCGCGACCTGCGGCCCCGAGCAGGAATACTTCCTCATCGATCGCAACTTCTACTTCGCGCGGCCCGACCTGATTAACGCCGGCCGCACCCTGTTCGGCGCGACGCCGCCGAAGGGCCAGGAGATGGAGGACCAGTACTTCGGCGCGATCCCCGAGCGGATCCTCGCGTGCATGTCTGAAGTGGAGCTCGAGCTCTATAAGACGGGCGTGCCGGTGAAGACGCGGCACAACGAGGTCGCCCCGAGCCAGTACGAGATCGCGCCGGTCTTCGAGAACGCCAACGTCGCCGCCGACCATCAGATGATGACGATGGAGACGCTGAAGAAGATCGCGCCGAAGTACGGCCTCGCGGCGCTGCTGCACGAGAAGCCGTTCGCGGGTGTCAACGGCTCCGGCAAGCACAATAACTGGTCGCTCTCCGACGAGTTCGGCAACAACCTGCTGGGGCCCGGCGACACGCCGCACGACAACATGCAGTTCCTCGTGTTCTGCGCCGCGGTGCTGCGCGGCGTCGATCGGTGGCAGGGGCTGCTTCGCGCCTCCATCGCGAGCGCGGGCAACGACCACCGCCTCGGCGCGAACGAAGCGCCGCCGGCGATCCTGTCGGTGTTCCTGGGCGATCAGCTCACCGACATCTTCGAGCAGATCGAAAAGGGCGCCGCGAAGTCCACCAAGCAGGGCGGCACGCTCGACGTGGGCGTCAGCGTCCTGCCGAAGCTGCCGCGCGACGCGGGCGACCGCAACCGCACGAGCCCGTTTGCGTTCACCGGCAACAAGTTCGAGTTCCGCGCGGTGTCGTCGGGCCAGAACATCGCGTTCCCGAACACGGTCCTGAACGCCGCGATGGCCGACGCCCTCGACGGGATGGCCACGGAGCTCGAGGCCGCGACCAAGAAGGGCGAGGACCTGAACAAGGCGGTGGCCAAGCTCCTCACGAAGGTGGTCAAGGAGCACAAGCGGATCGTCTTCAACGGCAACAACTACGCGCCGGAGTGGGAGAAGGAAGCCGGCAAGCGGAAGCTCCTGAACCTGAAGAACACGGTTGATGCGCTGCCGGAGCTGATTACGCCCGCGGCCGTGCAGGTGCTCGAGAAGTACAAGATTCTCAACGAGCGCGAGATTCACGCGCGCTACGAGGTGTTCCTCGAGAACTACAACAAGACCGTCAACGTCGAAGGGCAGTTGATGGTGCTGATGGCGAACCGCTACATCTTCCCGGCGGCGCTCGAGTACCAGAAGCGCATCGGCCAGAGCGTGACGGCGGTCAGGCAGGCCGGCGGATCGAGTCCGCAGGCCAAGAAGCTCCTGGGCCAGTACACGAAGCTCGTCGACCAGTTCAAGACGCACGGCGACGCCCTTGCCAAGACGCTCGAGAACCACGCCTCGGGCTCGGCGGAGAAGCACGCCAAGTACATGCGGGACAAGGTCGTCCCCGCGATGGCGAAGCTGCGGGCCGTCGGCGACGAGATCGAGGTGCTGACGCCGCACGAGATCTGGCCGCTGCCGACCTACCGCGAGATGCTCTTCGTCAAATAGCTGGCAGCCGGCGGCTGGCAATGGGCCGGCGGGAATTCCCGCCGGCCCTTTTTATTTCTCCGTGGCCGCGCGCTGCCCGCGGCCTGCTGCCGGCTCTATGTTCTTCGCGAACCGCGACAGCCGTTTCAGCGCATCCACCTTGTCCGACCGATCCAGCTTCGCGTGCGCGGACCGTCAACATGTTCCTGCTCCGCGGCGACAAGATTCAGCGTCGGCGCGGTCTGCTCGGAACAGATGGCTTCGTGAGGCTCGGGCATGGTGGTAAAGCTGGTACCCATCCTGCACAGAAGCGCTGTTGACCTTGGCTGCCATCCGGCTCGCGTAAACAAAGGGCCCGGAATCAATGGCCAGCCGCTCGCAGCGGTCACGGATTTCGGCTGGGGTCTTTCGTGAGGTGGCGCCTTTACCCCCTGGGAGTAAACGCCGAGTTCGTGTTCGATGCCGCACAGGCCCTCTTTGAGCGCGCCGGTCACGGTGGTCGAAAACACCGCGACGCAGCAGCTCCTCCGGACCGCGATCGGCCAACGACGTGGGTCGCAACTTCGCGGGCGAGGCGAGTCAGGTGCGTGAAAAAAGGACAGTCCGCGTAATGCGGACCATCCGGCCAGCGCTGTTTAGTCGGGTTGCTACGCGACTCGACGTGCGGGCGTCCGGCCCGGATGTAACGGAACGTTGGCGAACCCGGCTCTACGGCGCATGTAAGCAGTTACGGAATTTTGCGGCGGAGATAGCGGTACGAACGGTCCGGGCTTCTGGATCCAATCCAAAGTTCCGGATGAACTAAGTCTAAACCAAGCGATCCGGCAGCCGTCGCGCCCTGCGCGCCGGCGAGCCTGCCGAGAGGCGGGCCACAACCGGTCGTGATTACGTGACGGTCAGAGGCCGATGGGCATTCTCGAGAAGCTTCGTCCCACCCCTCGCTGGAAGCACACGGATCCATCCGTGCGCGCGGCGGCTGTGTACGACTTAGGACCGGAAGACGGCGAAGCGCTTCGCGCCCTCGCGCGCGAGGACGCCGACACGCGCGTGCGCCGCGCGGCGGTGACCCGGCTCGACGAAGCCGACGTGCTGGCCGACGTCGCGCGCACCGACCCGGACGAAGAGGTCCGCGGCGAAGCGGTTCGAGGGCTCGCGGGACTGGCCGCCGAAGCCGACGACGTGTCCGCCGCGACCGATGCGGTGCGGCATCTGCTCGCGCTCGGCCGCGTGAAGGAAGTCGTCGTCGTCGCGCGAGCCAGCACGAGCGCGGCGGTCCGCGAGGCGATCGTCGATCTGCTCGAGGATCAGAAAGCGCTCGGCTCGCTCAGCCGCCACGCCGCCGACAACTCGACGCGGCTCCGCGCGCTGGCGCGCGTGACCGATGTCGAGGAGCTGCTGAACGTCGCGTTGAAGTCGGAGCATACGGATGTCGCGGTGGCCGCGCTCGAGCGGATCGACGCGGCGGAGCCGCTCGCTGCCATCTCGCAGCGCGCCCGCAACAAGGTGGCGGCGCGCCGCGCCCGCACGAAGCTGCGCGTGCTCGAAGAGCCGCCCCAGGCGCCGCAGGGCGACGCCGTCTCGATGAGCGCGACCGACCAGCAGCGCGCGAAGGAACTGCTGCAGCGCGCCGAGGCGCTCGTCGCGATCGCCGATCCCGGCGAGGCGGCGGCGAAGCTGTCACAGGCGCGCCTCGCCTGGGCCGAGTTCCAGGCCGACGTCGTCGTGGACGTGGCCCTCGCGCAGCAGTTCGAGTCGGCGTCCGATGCGGTGCGTGAAGCGATTGCCGAACGGCAACAGGAACTCGCGGCGGAGCGGGAGCGCGCGGAAGCCATCGCGCGCGAGCAGGCCGACCGCGTGGCGATCTGCCACGAGATCGAAGGTCTCGGCGCCGAGCCCGCCGCGATGGACCGCATCGCGGAGCTGAAGGTGCGGTGGGACGGGCTTCCGCCGATGCCGTCGGAGTACGCGGCGTCGCTCACGCGGCGCTTCCAGAACGCGTGCCGCGCCTTCGAGGATCGCGAGCGGCGGCGGATGCTGGCGCAGGCGGCCGTGGGCCGTCTCGAGACGCTCGCCACGGAGCTCGAACAGCTGATCGCCTCGACGCAGCCGCTCGAAGAGATCGTGGCCCGGTGGCGCGGCCTCCGGCGCGACGCGGATGTGCTTCGGGAGCACAGCTCCGCCAATCCAGACGCGGGCGCGCGCCTCGAGCAGGCGGTCGCGACGCTCGAGCAGAAAGAGCAGGAGCACCAGCAGCACAGGACGAAGGTCGAGCAGGACAACCTGAAACGGCTCCAGCAGGTTGCGCGGCAGGTCGAGACGCTCGCCGCGGCCGAGCAGATGTCGCTGAAGGCTGGTGACCGCGCGCTGCGCGACATCAAGACCGCAATCGAGGATCGCGCGCCGCTGCCGTCGAAGAAAGACCGGCAGGAGCTGCAGGCGCGGCTCGAAGCCGCGCGCGCCACGCTCGGGCCGCGCGTGCAGGAACTGCGCGACGCCGACGAGTGGCAGCGGTGGGCGAACCTGCACGTGCAGGAAGAGCTCTGCAAGGAGATGGAGGCGCTCAGGGCCGAGGAGAACCTCGAGACAGCGAGCCGCAGGATGCGCGAGCTGCAGTCCCGCTGGAAGCAGGTGGCGCTCGCGCCGCGCGCGCAGGGCGAGGCCATGTGGCGGCGGTTCAAGGCCGCGCAGGACGAGGTGTTCGCGCGGACGTCCGCGCATCTGGCCGCGCAGAACGAGGAGCGCGCGGCGAGCCTCGTCGCCAAGCTGGCGCTCTGCGAGCGCGCCGAGGCGCTGGCGGACTCGAGCGATTGGGTGAAGACCGCGGCGGAAATCCAGGGGCTGCAAGCCGACTGGAAGAAGATTGGCCCAGTCAGCCGCGGGCACGAAAAGGCCGTGTGGGAGCGCTTCCGCGCGGCGTGCGACCGCTTCTTCACGCGCCGGCAGGAGGACCTGAAGCATCGCAAGGAAGAGTGGGCGTCGAACCTCGCGAAGAAGGAAGCGCTCTGCGAGAAGGCCGAGGCGGTGGCCGATTCAACCGAATGGGAGAACGCGGCCTCGCAGCTGAAACGCCTGCAGGCCGAGTGGAAGACCGTCGGCCCGGTCCGGAAGTCGAAGTCCGAAGCGGTGTGGCAGCGTTTCCGCGGCGCGTGCGATCGCTTCTTCGATCGCTACAAGCACCGCGACCAGGTGGAGCTGCAGCAGAAGGCGGCGGCGCGCGACCAGATCATCCGCGACCTCGAGGCGCTGGTCCCGCAGAACGGCAGCATCGGCGACGCTCCGGAGAACCTCTACACCAGCGTGCACGACGCGCGGACCAAATGGCAGCACGCGCCGGAAGTGCCGCGGCAGGTCCAGCAGGATCTCGCGGCGCGGTACCACCAGGCGATCGGACAGTTGATCGGGACGTGGCCGGGCGCGTTCGCCGGCACCGACCTCGATCCGGAGACGACACGCAAGCGGATGGAGAAGCTGCTCGCCAAGGTCGAGGAGCTCCTGCCCGCCGCGCAGCAGCGCGCGCAGACGCGTCAGCTGTCGCCGACCGAGCTGCTGGCCGAGAAGTGGCGCGAGCGGCTCGCGGCCAACACGATTGCCGGGAGCCGCGCGGCCGAGGAGAACGACGAAATCCGCTGGCGCAACGCCGAGCAGGAAGTGCGGAGCGCGCAATCGCAGTGGACGCGCCTCGGGCCGGTGCCGGCGGAGGTGGCCGGGCCGCTCAACGAGCGGTTCCAGCGGGCCGTCCGGCGGTTCTACGACTCACGCAGGAAAGTCTCCTAGACAGCTCTCCCCTGCGGAGGCGTGAAGGCTCTACCCTTCGAGGTAGGTGTATCCGTGCAACCCGTCTTCGTAGAAGCGGAGTAGGCGGCCCGCCCCCTCGTAATCCATCCGCCCGGCGCGGACGGCCGTCTCGACATCCGTGCGCAGCTTCGACATCAATGACTCCGCGTCGAACTCCACGTAGTCGAGCACTTCCTTGACCGTGTCCCCCTTGATCAGCGCGTCGAGCTTCGCGTTGCCATGCTCGTCGAGCGAGACGTGCACCGCGTGCGTGTCGCCGAACAGGTTGTGGAGGTCGCCGAGGATTTCCTGGTAGGCCCCGACGAGGAACACCCCGAGGTAGTAATCGTCGGCGTTGAGCGTGTGCAGCGGCAGCGTCTTCTTCACGTCGCGCCGGTCGACGAAGCGATCGAGCTTGCCGTCGGAATCGCACGTGATGTCGCCGAGCACCGCGTGGTTCTGCGGCTTCTCGTTGAGCCGGTGGATCGGCATCACCGGGAACAGCTGCTTGATCGCCCAGCTGTCGGGAATCGACTGGAACAGCGAGAAGTTGCAGAAGTAGGTGTCCGACAGCTGCTCGTCCAGGTTCTGCAGGTCCTCCGGCACCTCGGCCATCGTCTGCACGATCTTCTGGAGCTTGGTGCAGATCGCCCAGAACAGGTTCTCGGCCATGCTTCGCTGGTCGAGCGGCAGGTAGCCGCCGTTGAACAGGCTGAGCGCCATGTCGAGCGCCTGCTGCGCGTCGTGGAACGCTTCGAGCGCGTTTCGCGCGTTGACGTTGTTATACGTGTCAATCAGATCCGCGATCGGCTGTTCCCAGTCCGGATTGGCCGTCGTCGGCACCTTCTCGTCGCCGAAGCCGGACACGCCGAGGACGTTGAACACGAGGACGCTGTGATACGCGACAACCGCGCGTCCGCTCTCGGACACGATGGTCGGATGCGGCACCCCCGCTTCGTCACATACCGTCTGAATGTGGTAGACGACGTCGTTGGCGTACTCCTGGAGCGTGTAGTTCATGCTCGACTCGAAGTTCGTCTGCGACCCGTCGTAGTCCACGCCCAGCCCGCCGCCGACGTCGAGGTACTGGAGCCCGGCGCCCAGCTTCGCCAGCTCCGTGTAGCAGCGCGCCGCCTCGTTCAGCGCCCCCTTGACGATGCGGATGTTCGTGATCTGGCTGCCAAGGTGGAAGTGGAGCAGCTTGAGGCAGTCCTGCATCCCGCGGGCCTTCAGCTCCTCGAGACCCCGGACGATTTCGCTGACTGTCAAGCCGAATTTCGAGCGGAAGCCGCCTGACGACTGCCAGCGGCCGCTGCCGCGCGCCGCAAGCTTGACGCGCATCCCGATTAGCGGCCGGACGCCGATTTTCTGCGCCGCCTCCAGAATCAGGCCCAGTTCCGTGTATTTCTCGACCACCGGGATGATGTTGCGCCCGATCTTGAGGGCCAGCATCGCCGTCTCGATGAATTCGGCGTCCTTGAACCCGTTGCAGATGATCGGCGTCTCGTTGTCGGCGACCGCGACGACCGCGAGCAGCTCGGGCTTGGAACCGGCCTCGAGGCCGAAGCGGTACGGCCGGCCGAAGTTGAGAACCTCCTCGACGACCTGCCGCTGCTGATTCACCTTGATCGGGTAGACGCAGCTGTAGCCGCCCTGGTACTGGTGCTGCGCGATGGCGCCCTGAAACGCGGTGTGAATGTCGCCGAGGCGATGCTTGAGGATGTCGGTGAAGCGAACGAGGACGGGAAGGCTGATGCCGCGCAGCTGGAGCCGGTCGATCAGCTCCTTGAGATCGATCGCGCGCGCCGGCTCCTTCGTCGGATGAACCTGGACGTGCCCCTCGCCGTTGACGGAAAAGTACCCGTTGCTCCAGCGCGGCACCTCATAGAGCTCGCTCGCGTCGTGCACGGTCCACGCGGTCGTCGACGAGGTGCTCGCGGCCAGCGGAGGCGGCGCCGTGCGGCCGTTGGTCATCGTGCTCATCTGGCAGTCGATGATAAACGCTTTTCGCTCAATCTGATCGTGCTTATTGGTCACGTGCGCAAATTTCTTGGAACGCGGCAGCGTCCACACTTATGCTCACGTGATGAGCGACCGCATGCCCGCGATCAAGGTCGTCATGATGCCGAAGGACACCAACGCGCACGGAACGATCTTCGGCGGCGTGATCCTGTCGAACATCGACCTCGCGTCGGGCGTCGAAGCATTCAAGGTCGCGCCGCACCTGTACGTGACGAAGGCGATGCGGGAGGTCGAGTTCCACGAGCCCGTGTATACGGGCGACCTCGTCAGCTTCTTTCCGTCGCTGGTGCGGGTCGGACGCACGTCGGTGACCATCCGCGTCGAGGTCGAGGCCGAGCGGTGGGGCTGGGACGCCGCGAAACGCGGAATCGGGCGCGGTGAGAAGGTCAAGGTGACCGAGGCCGAAGTGATCCTCGTCGCGGTCGATGCGGACGGGCGTCCGGTGCCGATTCGCCCGGAGCCCGTGAAGGCATGAGGTGGGTCAGCAGCCGCGGCGCCTCGCCCGCGGTGCCGTTCATCGACGCGCTGTTTGCCGGCACCGCCCCAGACGGGGGGCTCTACATGCCCGAGCGGCTCGATCCGCTCTCACCCGGGCAGCTCGACGCCATCCGTTCGGCCAACGGCGACATCGTCGAAATCGGCACCATCGTCGGCTCGCACCTCCTTCGCGACGAGATCACGACCGTTGACATGCGCGCGCTGGTGCGCGACGCGCTCGATTTCCCGATTCCGCTCGTCCAGGTCACGGACAACGTCCGGGCGCTGGAGCTCTTTCACGGGCCGACGCTGGCGTTCAAGGACGTCGGCGCGCGGACGCAGGCGCGGCTCCTTCATCACTTCACGGACGGGACGCCGCTGACGATCCTCGTCGCCACGTCGGGCGACACCGGCAGCGCGGTGGCTCAGGCGTTCCACGGGGTGCCCGATACGCGTGTCGTCGTCCTGTATCCGGAGGGCAAGGTCAGCGACGTCCAGGAAGCCCAGATGGCCTCGCTCGGCGACAACATCGTCGCGGTGGCCGTGCACGGGACGTTCGACGATTGCCAGCGGCTGGTCAAGCAGGCCTTTGCCGACGACGACCTGCGCACGCACGTGTGGCTGACGCCTGCGAATTCGATCAACCTTGGACGCCTGCTGCCGCAGGTTTTCTACTATTTCGTCCTTCTCGGTTCGGGTCCGGCTTCCGCCTCCGCGCGCGGCGCTTCTGCGGACACGGAAGCCGGACTCTACCGGGACGGTGGTCCAGTCGTGTCAGTGCCCAGCGGAAATTTCGGCAATCTGACGGCGGGGTTGATCGCAAAGCGCATCGGACTGCCCGTTCAGCGGTTTGTGGCGGCGACCAATGTCAACGACGTCGTGCCCGAATACCTGAGGACGGGCGACTACAGGCCGCGCGCGTCGGTCCGCACGGTCGCCAACGCGATGGACGTCGGCGCGCCCAGCAACTTCGAGCGCATGCGCGCGATGTACGGCGACAGCTTCGAGTCGCTCCGCTGCGACATCGCCGGTGCCGCGTTTGACGATGCGACGGTCGTGGCCGAGATTGGCGACGTCTATCGGCGGCACGGCTACCTGCTCGATCCGCACGGCGCGATCGCGTGGCTCGGCCTGCGCCAGGCACTCTCGGCGGGCGAGCGAGGCGTGTTCCTCGCGACCGCGCACCCGGCGAAGTTCCGCGAGGTCGTCGAGCCCGCGATCGGCGAGTCGATCCCGCTGCCGGCCGTGCTCGCGGACGCCATCAAGCGGCCACGTCATGCCGAGCGGCTGCCTGTCGACTACCCGAAGCTCAAGGGGCTCCTGGTACACTTCTCTACTTTTCCACCTTAAGATTCCAGTGATGCCGCCGCTCGATCCCTTCCGACCTGAGCCTGGGTCCCTTCCGACGCGCGACGCGATCCCGCCACGCTACAAGTGGGATCTGACGTCGATCTGCCAGACCTGGGACGAATGGCAGGCGGGCTACAAGCAGCTCGACGCGGCCATCGCGGCCTTTTCTTCCTTCCAGGGGACGCTCGCGAAGGGACCCGGCCAGCTGGTGGCGGCGTTCCGGGCGATGGACGAGATGGGCGCGCTCAGCTATCGCGTCTGGTACTACGCGTCGCTGCATTACGACGAGGATCAGCGGAACAACGAGATCAACGCGCGCCGGCAGCAGGTGCAGATCCTGTTCGCGAAGCAGCAGCAGGCGAGCTCCTGGTTCAACCCCGAAGTGCTGTCGATTCCGATCGAGACCATCCGGGGCTGGTTCGACGCGAACACGGACCTCGCGCTGTATCGCTTTGCCATCGAGAGCTTGTTCCACGAGCAGGAGCACGTGCTCGACGAGCAGGGCGAGCGCCTGATGTCGTTTGCCGGGCGCTTCAACAGCGTTCCGTACGACAGCTATTCGGCGTTGACGACAGCCGACGTGAAGTACCCCTCGATCACGCTGACCAGCGGCAGCAAGGTGACGCTGACCTACGGCCAGTATCGCGCGCTGCTCGAGACCAATCGCAGCCAGGACGACCGCGCGAACGCGTACCGGACGTTCCATCAGGCGTTCGCCGACAACCAGAACACGTATGCCGCGCTCTACAACGGCGTCCTGCAGCGCGACTGGTTCCACGCGCGCGCCCGCGGCTACAAGACGACGCTGGATGGGGCGCTGCACGGCAACAACATCCCGACGTCGGTGGTCGAGAACCTGATCGCGGCGACCAAGGAAGGCGTCGCGCCGCTGCGGCGCTACCACCGGCTCCGCCGCCGCGTCCTCGGGTTGTCCACCTATCGCCTGTTCGACGTGTTCGTGCCGCTCGTGGAACACACGGCGAAGTACCCCTACGACGACGTCGGGGCGTGGATCGTCGATTCGGTCTCGCCGCTCGGCGCGACGTACCAGCAGCACGTGAAGCGCGCGTTCGACGGACGGTGGATCGACGTGTTCGAGAACAGCGGGAAGCGCAGCGGCGCCTACTCGGCGCCCGTCTACGGGGCGCACCCGTACATGCTGCTCAACTACAACGAGACGCTCGACGCGGTCTTCACGCTCGCGCACGAGATGGGCCACTCGATGCACACGCTGCTGTCGCATCAGACGCAGCCGTTCGTGTATGCGGGCTACACGATCTTCGTGGCGGAGGTGCCGTCGACGCTCAACGAGGCGCTGTTCCTGGACCTGATGCTCGAGCGCGCGGGCAGCCGCGACGAGCGCGTCGTGCTGCTGCAGCACGCCATCGACAGCATTGCCAGCACGTTCTACACGCAGGTGATGTTCGCGGATTACGAGCTGCAGGCGCACCGCCTCGTCGAGCAGGACCAGCCGGTCACGGCCGATGCGCTCAACGCCATCTACTCGTCGCTGCTCGACGCGTACTACGGCGACGTGATCGACAGGGAGGAGGTCTCGCGCGTCACCTGGGCGCGCATCCCGCATTTCTTCAGCACGCCGTACTACGTCTATCAGTACGCGACCTGCTTCGCGTCAACCGCGCGCCTGATGCAGGGCGTCCGGTCGTCGGATCCGGGTCAACGGGAGGACGCGGTCAATCGCTATCTCACGCTCTTGAAGGCGGGCGGCAGCGACTACCCGATGAACCTGCTCGCGCGCGCGGGCGTCGACCTCAGTCAACCGGATACCGTGAGAGCCGTGTCCGCCGAGCTCGACATGCTCGTCGCGCGGCTCGAGCAGGAGCTGCAGTCCGGAGTGGCCGGCGCTCCCACTCGATCGCACTGACGATTCCGCCAGCCACCGCTGCGTGCCCTCGCGAAGCGCGGGGGGATTCCCGCGTCTAGGGGGCAGGTGGCGGGGGGGCAGGGGGCAGTAGAGGGACGGTCGACTGCCATCTTCTGCCATCTCCTGCCACCCTGCCCCTGCCCCCTGCCCCCTGATCCGTGTTATCATCCATCCGGATTAACGGATGGTTGAGATTCTCGAGCACATGTCGGCGCTGTCGGACCCGACGCGCTGCCGCATGCTGCTCATGCTCGAACGGCACGAATTGACGGTCTCCGAGCTCTGCTCCGTGCTGCAGATGCCGCAGTCCAGCGTCAGCCGCCACCTCAAGACGCTGGCCGACGACAACTGGATCACGTCGCGCCGCGACGCGACGAGCCGCTTCTACACGATGCCGCTCGACGACCTCGGCTCCGCGGCAAGCCGCCTCTGGCCGCTCATCCGCGAGCAGGTCGCGTCCACGACCGCGGCGGCCCACGACGAGCGGCGGCTGCGCGGTGTCCTCGAGCGCCGGCGCGTCAAGTCGCAGGAATTCTTCGCCACCGCGGCCGGCAAGTGGGATCGGCTCCGCGAGGGCCTGTTCGGCGACACCTTCTATCTCTGGGCGGTGCTCGGCCTGATCGACCCGGCGCTCACCGTCGGCGATCTCGGATGCGGCACCGGGCAGCTGACGGAAACCGTCGCGCCCTACGTGCGGCGCGTGATCGCGGTGGACGGATCGACCGAGATGCTCGACGCGGCGCGCACGCGCCTGGCCGACTTCCGCAACGTCGACATCCGCCGCGGAGAGCTCGAAACGCTCCCGATCAAGGACGGCGAGCTCGATGCGGCGCTGCTGTCGCTCGTGCTCCATTACTCGCCGGACCCGGCGCGCACGCTGGCGGAGGTCGCACGCGTCTGCCGTCCCGGCGCCAAGGTTCTCGTGGTCGACATGCTGCCGCATCACCACGAGGAGTATCAGCAGCAGATGGGCCACGTGTGGCCCGGGTTCTCCGAAAAGCAGATCGTGAAGTTTCTGACCGCCGCAGGATTTGCAGGCGCGCGCGTGCGCGCCCTGCCGGTCGATCCGGACGCGAAGGGCCCGGCCCTGTTCGCGGCCATTGCAACTAGAGGAGAGAAATAAATGGCAACGGTTCTATTCGAGAAGATGCATGCGTTCGAGGCGGCCGCGAAATCCGCGCGTCCTCCATACAAGGTCGCGGACCTGGCGCTGGCCGAGTGGGGACGCAAGGAGATCCGGCTCGCCGAGCACGAGATGCCCGGCCTGATGGCGCTGCGCCAGCGGCACGCGGGGAAGAAACCGCTCGCCGGCGCGCGCATCATGGGCAGCCTCCACATGACGATCCAGACCGCGGTGCTGATCGAGACGCTCACCGATCTCGGCGCCGACGTCCGCTGGGTGTCGTGCAACATCTTCTCGACGCAGGATCACGCGGCCGCGGCGGTCGTCGTCGGCCGTCCCGAGAGCGGCGGCACGCCGGAGTCGCCGAAGGGGACGCCCGTGTTCGCGTGGAAGGGCGAGACGCTCGACGAGTACTGGTGGTGCACGGTCGAAGCGCTCGTGTGGCCCGACGGCTCCGGGCCCACGCTGATCGTCGACGACGGCGGCGACGCGACGCTGTTCGTCCACAAGGCCGCCGAGTTCGAGAAGGCAGGGCAGGTGCCGGCGTTCAATCCCGACCGGGAGCCCGAGGAGTGGGGCGTCATCCTCAACTCGATCTCGCGTGAGCTGAAGTCCAATCCGGGACGCTGGACCAGCCTCGCGAAGGGCATCCGCGGCGTCAGCGAGGAGACCACGACAGGCGTCCATCGTCTCTATCAGATGATGGAAGCGGGCACGCTGCTGTTCCCGGCGATCAACGTCAACGACTCGGTCACCAAGAGCAAGTTCGACAACATCTACGGCTGCCGTCACTCGCTGCCCGACGGCCTCGCGCGCGCGACCGACGTGATGCTCGGCGGCAAGGTGGCCGTCGTGATGGGGTACGGCGAGGTCGGCAAGGGATGCGCGCAGGCGCTGCGGGGGCAGGGGTGCCGCGTGATCGTGACCGAGATCGATCCGATCTGCGCCCTGCAGGCGGCGATGGAAGGCTTCGAGGTCACGACGCTCGAGGACGTCGTCACGACCGCCGACATCTTCATCACGGCGACGGGCAACCTGAACCTCATCACCGTCGGGCACATGCAGCGGATGAAGGACAAGGCGATCGTCGGCAACATCGGCCACTTCGACAACGAGATCGACATGGCCGGCCTGAAGAAGCAGAAGGGGATCCAGCGGATCAACATCAAGCCGCAGTACGACGAGTGGAGGTTCGCGGACGGCCACAGCGTGCTCATCCTCGCGGAGGGCCGGCTGCTGAATCTCGGGTGCGCGACCGGTCATCCGAGCTTCGTGATGTCGGCGTCGTTCACCAACCAGGTGCTCGCGCAGCTCGAGCTCAATGCGAACGCGGAGAAGTACGGCAAGACCGTGACGATGCTGCCGAAGACGCTCGACGAGGAGGTCGCGCGGCTGCATCTCGATCACCTGGGCGTGAAGCTGACGAAGCTGACGCCCGAGCAGGCCGATTACATCGGCGTGCCGGAGCAGGGGCCGTACAAGCCGAATCACTACCGGTACTGACGCAGGCAGTGGCCGGGATCGGGGATCGGGGATCGGGGATCCGGGGTCCGGGATCCGAGGTTCGTAGTTAATCGAGCGAGTACAGGCGGATCGTCGCCCCGTGCTCGTTCGACGTGACCGCACCGAGAGCCGCTTCGCCAATCGCCAGGGCGTAGGGGCGCTCTCCGGTGCGGGGCACGACGCGAATCGCCTCGTGCTGCGCCGGCCGAATCAGGATCGGTGCCCGGTCCCACCAGCCGGTCACCCATCCACGTCCCGCGTCGTTGTACACGTACGATCGTCCGCTGACGGTCACCAGTGGCGCCAATCGGCGCGACGCCGCGTCTACGCTGAAGAAGCCCGTCCGGCTGCCGTCGTACGCCGTGCACAAGGTGGCCTCGCCGTTTCCGGACGCGACGGGGCAGTCCACGTCCAGGTGCGATTCGCCAACAGGCGTGGCAGTCGCTCCGAGCGTCCAGAGCCGGTAGGACGCATGGCCGGGCGCGCGCCACCCGACGAGCTCGGCGATCCAGCTGCGTGCGGTCGTCGGCACCACGTAGTCGGTCTCGAGCGCCAGGAGGTTGCTCTGCGAGACCGCCAGCGCCTCGGTATATGAATTCTTGTGCGCGGGCGGTTTCCACCTGGACTCGCGCGTGCGATCGGAGCCGAGTGTCCCCGCGACGCTGACGATATCGTCGTCGTCGTCGCTCCAGCCATACACGCGCCACGCCTTGGAGGCCGCGTCGAACGATACGCGCGCTCCCGGCAAGCCGATGCGACGGGACCACAGGCTGCGCGCGTGCTGTTCGAGGTCCACGAGCCGCACGACGGAGCCGCCTGGCTCGCGCTCGAACACGAGCAAGCGTCCTTCGTCAACGAAGAATGCGGCGTCCGCGTCGAAGTTGGTGAGCGCGGCGCCCGCGGCGCCCGCGTGAATCGTGGTCTGCTCCTCGTCGTCTTCCGAGGCAAGCGCCACGAATCCGCCGGCGGGTGAGATCGACAGCCGGTTCACCTCGAACGGGACGGTGAATTCGGAGATGGCGTCGCCCGTGACGGTTCTCACGTTCAGCGGTTGCCCCGGGGCAAGAAACGGGTCGTCCACGAAGCGATCGAGAAACGTCGTGGATCCCACGACGAGCCCCATGACGCCAGCGGCGATCATGACGACAGATGCCTGGCGCGCCGCCCGACGCGGCGTGAACGCGAGCGCGGCGCCGAGCGCCAGCGCGAACACCGTCGCGGAGGGCCACTCGTTGAATGCGCGATGAAGGTCGATCGTGTTGCGCGCGGACATCGCGATCACGCCCCACGACGCAGCCGCGGCGGCCGCGAGCAGCCACACGAAGACATGCGCGCGCCTCGGCAATCGTTCACGGCGATTGGCCACGTTGACGGCGAGGAACAGGACGCCGGCGGCGAACAGCGCGACAGCCATCCACGGACGCAGGTCGGTCCCCCAGGCGGTGCTCTCGCGAAGCGTGATAGCGGCCGTGCCGATCGATGCGCCGCCGGCCGCGGCGACGAGCGGCAGCCCGGGCATGATGGCGGCGAGCACGGCGATCAGCGCCGTCGGCCACGGATGGAGCGAGAGCGACGTCGTGACCGCCGTGAAGGCGATCAGCCGCGGCAGCAGGAGCGACACCGCGGGCGGCGCCGCGGCCGCGCCGAGGTGGCCGTCCACGATATCGAGCGTGGCCTGCGCGCGGGGCACGTCGCCGCCATCGAGCGTGAGCTCCCATCGGCGATCCGCCGCGTCGAGCGCGACGAGCCGTGGCAACTTCGCCGATTTCGCGTCCACGCGAATCATCGTCAGCCGACCGTAGGGGATCGTGTGGCTTGCCGTCCCATGTTCGTTCCATACCAGGCGGTCGTCGTGAAACGTGACCGATGACCCATCCGCGCCCGCGAAGGTGGCAGACTCGCCAAGTCTCGCCGGCGCGGTGCCGGCGGCCGCATGAATGGCCTGGATGCGGCGCGCGAGGCTCGGATGTGTCGCGTGCCGCTCCAGCTCGGTGTCCCACCGGCGCGCGATGCGGCCGACCGCGTGAATCTTGACGAGCGCGCGGGCGAGCGCCTCGGGGTTGCCGGACAGCGCCAGCGCGCGCAGGTCGCTTGCCGTCTCGTTCGCCTGCCGGTCCTTCGCGCGCAGCACCATCACGGTGACGAGCACGAGCTGCCACAGCGACATCAACGCCCACAGCGCGTGGGGCAGCATGATCCGCGACAGCGGCGTGAGCACCGCGCCCGTCACGATCAGGGCGTACGTGATGGTATTCAGCCTTTGCAGGCGGCGTGGCGTGTAGTGCTCGAGATGCGCAAGCTCGTGGCCGAGCACCGCAACCGTCTCTTCGACATCAAGCCTCTCCAGCAGCGTGCTGGTGACGACAACCGCTGGCCGGCTCGTCGAAGGCACTGCGACGGCGTTCATGAACGTGCCGCCGCGGAGGTCCACCTGCTCCAGCGCGACGCGCGGCAGCGCGCACCCGCCGACCATCTGTTCGAATCGTGCCACGACCGCCGGGTCTTCGACGGGCCGCGCGCGCAGCAGCCTGCCGAACACGAACCCGTACGAATGGTTGAAGGCGATGAGGACGCTGCCCAGCGCGCCCGCCACGAGCCAGTCGCGTGTGCCGGCCATGCTCACGAGCCACGGCAGCATGCTCAGCAGAATCCAGAACCCGAAGGCGGCCGCCACGAGGCGCGTGAAGAACGAGACGTAGCCGAAGATGCTCCAGGTGTCGTTGAAGAGACGCCTGCGCAGCACGTAGCCGGCGATGATTCTCGTGGCGATCAGGAGCGGCAGCGCCCAGAGCCGATCGGCGCCGCCTGAGATGTACAGAAAGGTGACGCACGCGGCCGTCACGCCGCTGTTGCGCGTCCGGTTCGCCGCCACCCGCTCCGACAGCGTGCCCGCGTCTGCCATGCGACCGAGATCGCGTCCCCACCACGCGGCCAGAACGGCGGGTACGACGGCGATCAGGGCGCTGGTGAGATGATGAACGTTCACGGATCGGTTTTCGGCGCGAGCCGCCGCCCGCGCCATCGTGACAGGCCGTGCAGAACCGAGGTCTGGCGCGCAGCCGCGACGCATGGAACACCGGTATCGACCCGACGTCCTGGAGCGGCTCCGGGCGCACGGCATCCAGCCGCGCTCGACGACGAGGCCGGAGCTCGTACGCGGCTTCGTCAACGATCTCTATCGTTACGAGATCCGCCGGCTGCGCGATCGGCTCCTGCGCGGCGAATTCCCCAAGAGCACCTACCTGGATCGCGTCGTCACGCTTCGCAACAAGTATTCGGTTCTCGCGTTGAGAGCCCCGGAGTTCCTCGAGTAGCGAACTGCCTGTAACCTATAACCTGTACCCTTGACCACATGCGCAGCACCATTCCAGTGCGCTCCAAGCTACCCGGCACCGGCGTGACGATTTTCACGAAGATGTCGCGGCTCGCGCTGGAACACGGCGCGATCAACCTGTCGCAGGGGTTTCCGGACTTCAACTGCGCGCCCGAGCTGATCGACGCTGTCACCCGGTACATGCGCGAGGGGTACAACCAGTACGCGCCGATGCCCGGCGTCATCCCGCTGCGCGAGGCGCTGGCGATGAAGATCGAGCGCCTCTACGGGCACACGTACGATCCCGTCACCGAGATCACCGTCACCTCGGGCGCGACGGAAGCGCTCTTCGCGGCGCTCACCGCGCTCGTGCATCCGGGCGACGAGGTGCTGCTGTTCCAGCCGGCCTACGATTCGTACGTGCCGGCCATCCAGCTGAGCGGCGGCACGCCGACGTTCGTCACGCTCCACCCGCCCGACTACCACATCGACTGGGATGCGGCGCGGCGCGCGATCACCTCCCGCACCCGCGCCATCGTGCTGAACTCGCCGCACAACCCGACCGGCATGATTCTCACGGCGGACGACCTGCGCGAGCTGGCGCGGCTGCTCGAGCATACCGACGCGGTCGTCGTGTCCGACGAAGCCTACGAGCACATCATCTTCGACGGCGCGCGCCACGAGAGCCTGTCGCGCGACCCGGCGATCGCCGAACGCGCGATCGTCATCGGATCGTTCGCGAAGACGTTTCACACGACCGGCTGGAAGGTGGGATGGGCCGCCGCGCCCAGGGCGCTCAGCGCCGCGGTCCAGAGCATCCATCAGTGGGTCACCTTTGCGGTGAACGGCGCGATTCAGATGGCGTATGCCGAGATGCTGCGCGCCGACCCCGAGCGCCGCAGCGTCGGCGAGTTCTACCAGCGCAAGCGCGACCGGTTTCTCTCGCTCATCGAGGGCTCGCGGTTCCGTCCGCTGCCGTGCCGCGGCACGTTCTATCAGATGGTCGACTACTCGGCGATCACGTCGAAGCCCGACGCCGAGGTGGCGATGTGGCTGCTCGAGGAGCATGGCGTCGCCTCCATTCCACCTTCGTCGTTCCTGAGCGGTGTGGACTCGGGGCCGTTGCTGCGGCTCTGTTTCGCCAAGCGCGACGAGACGCTCGAGCGCGCGGCGGAGCGCCTGGTCAAGGTATGACGCTCGCGGCGCGCGCGATCGCCGCGGCGCTGCTGCTCCAGGTCGGGACCGCGAGGGACTCGCGGCCGCTTCCCGATCCGCAGCCGTTCTTCGACGCCGTCCGCGCCAACCTCGCGCGATCCCAGGACGAGCAGAACCGCTTCGCCTACAAGGAACGGCGCACGGACCTGGACTTCAACCCTTTCGGGCGTCTCGGCACCGGCGACACGCGCGTCATCGGCGTGACGCCGATCGAGGGAGGCGCCGCGATGACCCGCCAGTTGCTCGAACGTGATGGCCAGCCGGTCACCAACAGCGTGCCGACGCGGCGCGAGGTGCGCCGGTCCGAGCGCGGCAGATCGGTAGTGGAGGACGTCGCGGCGATGCTGGAGGTGACGATCGATCGTCGCGACAGGCTCGACGGCCGCGACACTATCGTGGTCACGTTCAAGCCGAAGCGCGACGCGAAGCCGCGGACGCGCGAGGGCCGGCTCGCGCGCGGCTTCGCCGGCCAGATCTGGATCGACGAGCAGGCCAGGGAGGTGGCGAGGGTGACCGCGAAAGCGGTGGACGACCTCTCGTTCGGCTACGGCGTGCTCGGACGATTGAACGAGGGAGCAACGGTCACGGTTCGCCAGCAGCCGATCGACGCGAACCTGTGGCTGCCGGTCTCGATTCGATTCAATGGGGAAGGACGGGCGCTGCTGTTCAGGAAGCTGACGATCAACTTCGCGCTCGACTGGTTCGATTATCGGAAGGTGTTTTAGGCGTAGCCAGCGCCGACCGGTCGCGTCGCTCGCGACGCGACCCTACGAAGCAGACGACTCGTCCTTGTCGGTGTCGTCGGTCTCGGTGTCGGCCGCGGCAGCGTCGGCGGCGGCAGCGTCGGCGGCAGCAGCGTCGGTCTTGGCGCTGGTCGCGATATCGTCGAATTCCACCGTCTCGCCGTCATCCAGATCGTCAACCGCATAGATTCGACCGTCGGACCGCTCCTTGATCGGGCCTCGCGGCTTGTGTTCCTGCTGCGAGGTTTTCTTGGCCCCGCGGAGGCGCTTGGGAGGCGCCGGCGGGCCGAAGTTGGCAGACCGATCGCGGCTGCCGCCGGGACCGCCAGGGCGCGGACCGCCGAAGCCACCGCCACCGCCAAAGCCACCGCCGCCGCCAAAGCCACCGCCGCCGGGACGTGGTCCGCCGAAACCACCGCCGCCACCACTGAAGCCGCCAGGCCTGGGCCCGCCGAAGCCGCCTCCCGGAGGACGCGAGCCGGGCGGACGATCTTCGCGCGCGCGCGCCTCGCTCACGGCGAGATTTCGGCCCATGAACGGCTGCGCGTTGAACTTGTCGATGACCTGCTCGGCCACACTGCGCTCGGCGAACTCCACGAACGCGAAGCCACGCGGACGACCGGTTTCGCGGTCGACGGGCATGACCACATGCGTGGGCTCGGCGACAGGCCTGAAGTGAGATCGGAGATCCGCTTCGGACGCCCCGTAGGGAAGGTTCCCTATGAACAGACGGACAGCCACTATGCCTCGGTGAACCGGACAGATTCTATCTCATGCTTGCCGCAAACGCCGAATAAGGTGTGAGCGTCCTCCGTTGGAAGGCATCCGCAAGCGGGACGCCGCGCGCGATGTCCTGCAGGAGGGCGACGACGCCGGCGCCGCCGATCTCGTCGAACAGGCGCCGCGCCGCGTCGGCGCTTTCCGCATACGCCGTCCGTGCCTGGTTGCCCGTCAGGTTGTCGAAGCCGCCGGCGAGCTCGTCGAGCGGAATGCGCTCGGTCGATCCCGACAGCGTCGTGGCGGCCCATTCCGTGCCGTCCGGCTCGAACAGCACTGCCAGCCCCTCGTTGAGCCATGTCGGGACGCCGCGAGGGGCGATTGCACGAATCATCGCGTGCGTCAGCTCGTGCGTCAGCACCCGCTCGAGCTCGCCGGGCTTCTGGTCGAGCGCGCCGCGCATCGGGATGCGGATGCGCCCGTCGTAGGCGGCCGCGGCCCACGACGGCGACCGCGTCGTGTCGCGGAACTGCTCCTCCGTGTAGAGAACCACCGTGATGACGTGGTCGGGAAATGTGTAGAGCGCGGTGCCCACCCGCCAGTACGCCGCTTCGAGGACGTCCACGGCGCGGCGTGCCAACTCGTCATCGGCCGGACCCTCGAAGAGCACGGTGAAGTGTGCGCTCTGCGACTGGAAGAACCCCTTTTCGGGAGACGGCTCGTCGCGCAGCCGCGCGAGCCGCGCCAGCAGCGTCTTGTCGTCCGGCGCGTACCTGCGCGCCGCTTCGTAGACGGCAATCGCGCCCTGCAGATC
>Ga0137418_10001139_pt1 | contig 24387 bp, 20 predicted proteins | sample CZODoug3_1_2_16f_FD_122242 | JGI IMG/M metagenome (GOLD analysis project Ga0137418, IMG submission 122242) | Vadose zone soil fungal communities from Angelo Coast Range Reserve, California, USA - CZODoug3_1_2_16fungal (Hybrid Assembly) | ecosystem: Environmental > Terrestrial > Soil > Vadose...
TCTTCCGCAGAAGCGGAGGAGGAAGGCGATGCCAACGTGCCCAGGAACATAGCGCCCAACCCACCCGTCATTGAACGCAAGAAATGACGCCGAGTCTGTGCCTGCAGACGAGCGAGAGTTCTTTCCGGATGCAGTTCACTGGAAAGATCAAAATCGTGATTCCTCGAAATGCCGTAGAAGGGATCGGTCATCTAGATCACCTGTTCATGGTCGCATCGAGGTTTAAGAGCACGCCGGCGACAGCCTTAAGCCCACGCAATTGTCTGGGGACGAATGCAGTATTGGGTTGTGGATTTTCAGAGATACTCAGGCTGGCTGCCTGCAGCGCCGGTGTACCGGGAATGGTGACAGTCTTTTCAAATAGTCCGCGCAACACGGACATTTCCTTCAGCGTCGGATCGCGAGAGAGAACCAGACGGGCTTCGAATGCAATGCGGGCATCAAGAAGGCTCTCGCCATTTTTCGGAACACCCTCCGTCAGAGCCCGTTTCGCCAACGCCTCCGCGGCTTCATCATAGACCGGGTCATTCAGGGTCACCAATGCTTGCAATGGAGTATTGGTAGGTATCCGTCGGGGCAGACTGGTGGTGCGGTCGGAAGCATCAAAAATGAGCGAGCTTGGATATCCGCTGGTGCGTTTGACAAAAGTATAGATCGCCCTGCGGTAACGATCCGGACCCTTGGCTTCTTTCCACTTTTCGCGATTGTAGACGGAGTTCCAGACGCCCGCCGGTTGCGGAGGCATGACTGGGGGACCGCCCATTTTCCTATTCAGAAGACCGCTTGCGAGAAGCGCCTGGTCGCGCACCATCTCGGCGGTGAGCCGTTGCTCGGGACCGCGTGCCAGAAGGCGATTGCGAGGATCGCGCTCCTTGAGAACGGGAGTGGTGATCGCGCTCTGACGATAGGTGGCACTGGTTACGAGCTCACGCAAGAACGCCTTCATATCCCAGTGGAGATCGTTCTGGAAATGTAGAGCAAGCCAGTCCAAAAGTTCGGGATGGCTGGGCTCCTCACCCACACTGCCAAAATTTTCAAGCGTTTCCACAATTCCAGTTCCGAATAGTTGTTCCCAATACCGGTTTGCGGCGACACGCGCGGTCAATGGCTGGCCGGGAGAAAAAAACCATTTGGCGAGGGTAAGCCGATTGCGAGGCTCACCATCCGGCAGCCTCGGAAAAAGTGCGGGAACATCTGGAGTGAGATCGGCGCCTACTTTGGTCAGAAAGTTACCACGCTCAAATTCCCTGGTGTTTCGTCGCTCGTAAGGCTGCTCCTCGGACATGACAGGAACGTCCACTGCAGGAATCTTGGCAAGCTGTTGCTTGAGGTCCGTGAGGTGAGCGATTGCTGCGAGGCGCGTTGGATCATTGCCCAGAACCGTCCAACGAGGATCGCCGCTCAAAGCGAGGCGAACGCGCTGAACAATGGCGGGCCTGGAGTCAATTTCGCGCAATTGTTTCAGAGCAACTTCGATGCGGGAATTGGGGACAAAACGCTGAGGGCTAGCAAAAATTCCGACGATCCAACGGGTGCGGAAAAGCTTCGGATTCGCCGCAAAGCCATCGGAGACTTGGTTCTTCTTCACAGGTTTTCCGGCGGCCAGCACGGGCGTTACCGCGTCTTCGAGGTTTGCTTCAGAATCGTGAAGGAACGAGCGAAATGGGATGCGCTCCTTGTGTCCGTCCGGGTACAGAACAGAAGCTCGAACCTCTTGGACGATGAAACCGTTCTCCGGGTCAGTGCGTGCCTTTTCGGAATCCATCGGCGGGACTTCGACCTTGATCGCAGTTACCGCCGGAATATTGCTGGTGGCAGCCAGCTCATAGAAAGATTCCGGAGGCGTATCCGGTCCGGCGAACGCTTCACCATTTTGAATTTGGAATGTCACCGCCGGCTTTCCTCTGGCGATAGCTTTCTCGAGCCTTTTCTTCGTAATTTCAATGGTGACTAACCGGCTGGTGGTATCTTCGGCTTTCTCTTTGGCGGTTAACTTCCTATTTTTCTTAATTTTGACCAAATAGGCTTGATGTTCGCGCAGCCGGGGCATCAAAGCCATGACTTCGTTGGCCGCAGCGGATTGGATCGGCGCCGGATTCCATTCGTATTTTTCAACTGCCTCGCGGTCGGAGATGGTCAAGGCGTGAAGAACACCTGAGATCTCCTGCTGCATGCGAGACACCTCGGGGAGCCGAGAACTATCTTTCGGGAAACGTACGCTGGGAAAGTCATCGTCACGATCAGCGTCGTTTGAAGTGTTGAAAAAAGCCAGCGATTTGTAATAGTCGGTATGGCGAATGGGATCGTAGGGATGCGAATGGCATTGCACGCAGTTCATGGTGACGCCGTTTAGAACCGACCACGTGGTGGCAACACGGTCCATCACCGCGACCAGGCGGAACTCTTCATCGTCGGTGCCGCCTTCCTGGTTGTTGGGGGTCTGGCGGTGAAAAGAAGTTGCGATGCGGTCTTGAAAAGTAGAATTGGGAAGCAGATCGCCGGCCAGCTGCTTGACGATAAATTGATCGTACGGCAAGTTTCGGTTGAACGCGTCAACTAACCAATCGCGGTAGGCCCATACACCAGGGCGGCGACGATCCGCTTCGTAGCCCATGGAGTCCGCATAGCGCGCCAAATCCAGCCACATTGAGGCCCATCGTTCGCCATAAGCTGGAGAGGCTAACAACCGGTCGACCTGTTGTTCGTAAGCATTGTCCGAATTGTCAGAGAGAAAGGCCGACTGTTCGTCGACAGTTGGAGGTAGTCCGGTCAAGTCAAGGGAAACGCGGCGGAGTAGCGCGGTCTTGGATGCCGCGGCGGACGGCGAGAGCGATTCGCGATCGAGACGCGCCAGGATGAAACGGTCCAAAGGCTGGCGAACCCAATTTGCGTGTTTCACTGTCGGCAGTGGCTGCGGTTTGGGCGGCACAAAGGCCCAGTAATCTGACCACTGAGCTCCCTCAGCAATCCATCGCCGAAGCAAAGAGATCTGCTCTGGTGGGAGCGAAGGTGCGTGATACGGCATACGCACATCGGGATCATGGGAAGTGAGCCGCGAAATCAGTTCGGAGGCATCGGGGTGCCCGGGAACGATGGTCTGGCGACCGGATTTGCCCTTGCCGAGAGCCTCTTCACGAAAAATGAAAGACACGCCGTTCTTTTGTCGGACCCCGCCATGACATGCTACGCAGTTTTGATTGAAGATCGGCCGGATGTCGCGGCTGAAATCAGTTCGTCGATGGGACCATCGGGAAAACAGAGGATCGAAAAACGGCCAACTAAGCCAAGCAATGGCAATGATGCCAAGCGTCGAAGTAACGCCAGCAATTAGGCGCTCGGGAGTAGAGACTTGAAAGCCAGTTTTCATATCCAAGGATACGCTGCAAAACGGCTCTGTGAATCCTTATGATAGCACCCGGGGACTCTGTTCATCTCTCTTGAATTGAATTACCTAAGTGATCTGCCGTTGATCGGACCGGCTTGTTTATACCAACTCTGAAGGGAGTTTGCAGCTGTACAGATAGATTTGCCCTCGAGGGGCTACTCTGCCTGACTTGTCTTGACGAGAGGGAAGCGGCATAAGAGTCGACGGGACAGCGGGCCATGGGCTCACGATCGGCACGTATATTAAAGATGCCGGGAATCTCCCCTGGCAAAAGACCTCCTGGGCCTGATTTATCATGAGTTCTTGCTCAGGGCAGCGACCAGGACGAGTTGCTTCACCATACGGGACCGGCAAGCGTGGTCGGATTGTTGTTCGCATATCTGTAGAAATTTGGTCCCGCTCGAAACCCGATTGGATCCTCTGAACGAAGCGCCCACCAGCTGGTCGTAATATCTGGCGGGGTAGTAATACAGGCCGGTTTCTGTGTCCCATTCGTGTGTGCGGGGACGGAAGGACTTGGTTCCGGCCTCTGCGGAGGCCGTGAAGTTGGTTTCAGGGTAAATGCATGCTCGCGTCCATGTGGGAAAGCCTGATGCCTCAGCTGGCCCGCCGCGTTTGAGCGATGCCGTTATGACGCGGATTTTTAGGGCGGTCCCAAGCACCATCCTTCCTTCTTTTCGGGTTCAGATCGCCCAGCATGGCATCCCGCAGCAGGGCATTTGCGCGGGTTTGATAGCCCCTGCCTTGCCGCCGCAGCCAGGCAATCACATCGGCGTCAAGGCGAAGAGTCAACTGCTGCTTCAAAGGTCGATAGAAGGGATTGCGGACAGCGTTTTGCCAGAACCTCTCCGTCAATTCCGGGATGTCGGAAGTATTGATCTCGTTGTCAGGCCGCCGAGAGAGCTTCTTAAGACGGCGTTTGCGCCCAGCCGTGAGGCGGCTATCCGAGAGACTCTTCTTTACGATTTTCGTCATACCGTTTGCGCTCCTTCCGAACTGCTCTTCGAGCTGAGATGATACGAATGATTTCGTCCTCTTCCTCACTGCGAACGGTGTGGGCAACAAGAAGTAGTATGATGCCCCCGACCAAACCGAGGGTTTGCCATCGGAGTTCGCCGCCCTCTATGCGATCTTGGTCGACCAGCGCGTAGGGATCAGCAAAAACAAGCATGGCATCCTCAAAACGCACCCCATGCTTTCGTTCGTTAGTCTTGGTCTTCGCCTCGTCCCACTCGAACCGAACCATGAAGGAATAGTATAACTCCACAAATGTAGCTACACAAGAGTAGTCCAGTAGTGCACCTTCGTACTGGCTCAAGAATATGTGTTTCAGCAAAGACGCCAAATGGAACTGAGCGCCGTTCCAGCGCACGGGCGCGCCGGAAATTTAGTAAGCCTATGTTTTCTTAAAAACTTGCATCGGCGTTCAAGGCTTCGTTAGCGGACTGGGGGAATCCTGGACGGTTGCTCTTCCAGCGCGGCGACGTTGGCAGGCGCGTCGCGCAACACTTCTCGAATTTTTCTGGCCAGTTCCTTGGGACGATATGGCTTCTGTATGAACGCGACCGTGGAATCCAGTATGCCCTGGCGAGCGATCGCGTCGTCGGTGTAACCGGAAGTGAAGATTACTTTTATTCGGGGACGGTGGAGCGTCAACTGATGGGCCAATTCGGGACCGCTCATTTCCGGCATCACGACGTCGGTGAGCAAGACGTGAATGGTTCCCGCGAAGTCCTTGGCGCGCTGCAAAGCGTCTTTGCCGGAAGCCGCCTCGAGAACGGTATAGCCGACGGTTTCCAGATATTCGCGAGCCATTTCGCGAAGGGGGTCAGAGTCTTCGGCCAGGAGGATGGTCTCGCTGCCATTGCAGACTTCTTCCTGATCTTCTGGCGTGGCAGGCTGAGCCGATTGCTCGACGCGCGGCAGATAAACCTTGAAGACGCTTCCCTGCGCGATCTCGCTGTAGACCCAGATGTAGCCGCCACCTTGTTTTACAATTCCGTAGACGGTTGCCAGGCCCAAGCCGGTGCCCTTACCGAGTTCCTTGGTGGTGAAGAACGGATCAAAAATCCGCAATTGCGTCTCGCGATCCATTCCGCAGCCCGTGTCCGTGATCGCCAGCAGCACATAGCGGCCCGGAATGGCCGCCGGATGCTGTTCCCGATAGCTCTCGTCTATTTCTACGTTGCATGCTTCGATGGTGAGGTACCCGCCCGTGGGCATGGAATCCCGGGCGTTCACCGCCAGGTTCAAGAGGATCTGCGCGATTTGTCCGGGGTCGGCTTTGATAGCGCCAAGGGAAGAATCGAGCGAGATTTTGAGCTCGATTTTCGCGCCGATCAGGCGACGCAGCAAAACCTCCATTTTCTGCAGCGTATCTTTGAGATCGAGGATTCTAGGTTGCACCAATTGTTGGCGGCCATAGGCGAGGAGCTGCCGGGTCAAGTCTGCCGCGGACATGCCCGCCTTCCTGATTATTTCGAGTTTCTGGATGGCGGGGTGACCAGGTGGAAGCGAGTCCAGGACGACGTCAGAGTTCCCCAAGATCACGGTCAGCAGATTGTTGAAGTCGTGGGCCACGCCACCAGCGAGCCTGCCAATGGCATCCATGCGTTGCGACAGCCGGAGTTGTTCCTCCATCTTTCTTCGTGCGGTGATATCCACGATGGTGCTGGAGACGAGGACGCCTTCTTTGGTGGCCAGCGGCCCCAAACCGACTTCTATGGGAAACTCGGTGCCATCCTTGCGGCGAGCGAACAACTCCATGCCCGCGCCCATGGAGCGCGTGCGGGGGTCGCGGGCATAGAGGGAGCGATGGCCGGCGTGAGCGCGTTGAAGGCGCTGGGGTACGAGTATCTCAATCATCTGTCCGACTAACTCTTCGCGCTCGTACCCAAACAGACGCAGAGCTTCGGCATTCACGTCTTCGATTCTGCCCGCACCGTCAGAGATGACGATGCCGATGGGCGATGTTTCCAGCAGCATGCGGAAACGATGTTCGGCATGCTTGCGCTCTTCGATCTGGAGTTCAAGATCCTTGGCGTGCTCTTGAATGGTGTCAAAACGTTGCGCGCTTTCATAACAAGTGATGGTCTGCGAAGCCAACGCCCGGAGCATGCGCTCGTCTTCTTCAGTAAACGCCTGCGCATCCGATTTTTCGGCAACCATCATCCAGCCATACGCGCGACCGCTGGATTCCAGAGGGACAACCAAGAGACTGTGCACCTTGGGGTGGAGCGGTGGAAGCAGCAAAGCCAGCGATGCTTCGGAGGGATTGAAAATACGCTGCGGACGGCGCGTCGCGAGAAGTTCGCGCAGAAAAGGGGGCGAGAAAGAACTTTGCCGCAGTTGCGCGGCCGTGGTTTCGTCGAAGCCGCTGAGGGCGAGAGTTTGCGCGTCAATACTATCGGATTTTCCAAGAATTCCGGCGGCGGCGAAGTTTGCATCGGTCAATGTGCGAGCCGCGGTCATTGCTATTTCGAGGAGCTGGCTGGTCTGCTGAGCGTGAGCAAGAGCGATGCCGACCTCGACCAACGACGCCAGTTGGACGCTGGCGTCGAGCTTTTTGCCCTTCACAAAATAAGCATTGAGCAGAAGAGGAATGGGGTCGCGCTTTGCGGCCGGAGGAAGCGCCGCAGGCGCCTCCTGAAGGCCCGTCTTCAGGGCCTCCTGAATCGTCGCCAGCGCTTGTTGCGGATCGAAGGGCTTCAGTATGAAGCGAGAGATGCCGCAGGCAGACCCGAGCGAGCGCGCTTCTTCATCCAGTAAATTGACACTATGGAAGATCACTGGAGTTTGTTGATGTTGCGAAAGGCTTCTGAGCGCTTGGACAAACTGGTACCCGTTGATCGTGGGCATGACGATATCGCAGATTACAAGATCGGGATTTTCCGCTTGCGCGACGGACAGACCTTCCTGTCCGTCGCGAGCCTCGAGCAGGCAATAGCCATATGGAGCCAGCAAGGAAGCGTATAGCCGCCGGCTGGTGGCATCGTCATCGACGATTAGAATCTTCGGCATAGTTGGCGCGCACTCTTGTTGCGACGCGGTTCGTCACAGAATCAGCCGCATACAGATTAGATTTAACTTTCAGGAAGGGGGGATGAAGCCAGCGGCGCCGCGACTGTTCCCAAGGGGCGCCTAACCGATTCGAATCGAACCGGCTCGGCTCGCGCCGCAGAAGACAGATATATTGATACTCCCAGAAATCGTCGGCGACAAGGATTTGGCTGCGGACGGTGTCGTATGAGTTTAGTTTGCGCAAAGCGCTGGGGCGCACTTTCCTGCCAGCGTCGCTTCCGGCGGCGCGGAGATGGGCCAACGGCAACCATCTGACTAACCGGCGTATTGATTAGTTGGCGGTTGCCTGGCCGCGAATCCTTGCGGACGTGAGGTGCCAACAGTCGCGGGCGATTGCCCAATCTTCTTGGGCGCGCACGATTAAAACGCGGACGCCTGAATCGGACAGAGAGATTTCCTGGTCCGCGGGAGATTGCGAATTTTTTGCAGGGTCGAGTTTGAGGCCGAGAAATTCGAAATTGGCACAGGCGGCAGCGCGCACCTCGGCTGAATTTTCTCCTATACCCGCGGTGAAAACCAAGGCGTCTATTCCGCCGAGCGCCGCAATCATCGCGCCGATACCAGTCTGGAGGCGATGCACGAAGATCTCAAAGGCGAGTTTGGCGCGCGGATGGCCTTCCTTCATCGCGGCCACAATCTGCCGCATGTCGCTGGAGATTCCAGAGATTCCCAGCAGACCTGATTTGGTGTTCAGCAAATCGTCGAGCTGCTCCCCGGTAAGGGGACCTTGCCGCATTAAATACGTGAGAATTCCGGGGTCCACGGAACCGGATCGCGTGCCCATCATTAGCCCTTCCAGGGGAGTAAAGCCCATGGTCGTATCGATGCTACGGCCATCGCGAATGGCCGCCAGAGAGCAACCGTTCCCCAAATGGCAGGTCACGAGTTTCAGGGGCGACAAATTTCTTCCAAGGAGTTGTGCGGTGCGCTCCGCGCAATACTGGTGATTGATGCCGTGAAATCCATAGCGACGAATCCCCCGCGCGAGCCATTCGAAAGGACCGGGATATACAGCGGCGGACTCCGGCAATCGGCTGTGAAAGCCGGTATCGAAGACAGCGACCTGGAGAACCGCGCCAAGGCGTTTCTCGATGATGTCGATCCCTTCCAGCTCGGAGCGATTGTGGAGCGGCGCAAAAGCGGACATGCGTGCTATGGCAGATTTCACTTCCGGCGTGATGGCGGTTGCTTTTTCAAAGTCTTTGCCACCGTGGACGATACGATGACCTACTACGTCGATCTCGGAAGGCGCGGAAACGACGCGCAGCTTTCCATTCCATAAGGTGTCCAGCAGTTGGTCGATCGCGTTAGCGCGAGACGCGACCTTCACGCGGCCTTTCACCTGCGCGCCTTGCGAATTCTGCGCCTGCATGTCGGCCTGGCCGCCGTCCCATTCGATCTTGCCTTCCCAGGCTGGCGTGGGCGGATGCTCGGGAAGGGCCGTGGAGATTTCATACAAGGCACTCTTCTGACTGCTGGAACCCGAATTGAGCACAAGGATTTTCATGGGCTACTAGGGCATGGGCTAATAAGGCCACTTCCAATCGCGGATTTCCGGCAAGTCGTCGCCATGCTCGTAGATGTATTGTTTGTGTTCGACAAGCTTGTTGCGCAAGAACTGTTTGAAGTGCGCGCCGAGGCGCTGCAAGCGGGGAACGCGGTCGACGACGTCGCCGGCGAGATGGAAGCGATCCAAATCGTTGAGTACGGTCATATCGAAAGGAGTGGTGGTGGTTCCCTCTTCCTTGTAACCGCGGACGTGGAAATTGTCGTGATTGGTGCGGCGATAGGTGAGGCGGTGAATGAGCGTGGGATAACCGTGGTAGGCAAAGATGACGGGCTTGTCGATCGTAAACAGGGAGTCGAAATCTCGATCGGGCAGGCCGTGGGGATGTTCGGTGGAAGACTGAATGGTCATCAAGTCAACGACATTGACGACACGGATTTTGATATCGGAGAAATGGCGGCGGAGGAGATCCACGGCGGCTAGAGTTTCGAGCGTGGGGATATCGCCGGCACAGGCCATCACGACATCGGGCTCGGCGCCCTGGTCGTTGGAGGCCCACTCCCAAATTCCAATTCCATTGGTGCAGTGCTCGATGGCCGATTGCATGTCGAGGTACTGCAACGCGGGCTGCTTTCCGGCCACGATGACGTTGACATAGTTGCGGCTGCGCAGGCAGTGATCGGCTACGGAGAGGAGCGTGTTGGCGTCGGGAGGCAGGTAGACGCGCACGATGTCGGCTTTTTTGTTCACGACGTGGTCGATGAAGCCAGGGTCCTGGTGCGTGAATCCATTGTGGTCCTGCCGCCAAACGTGTGAGGTAAGGAGGTAGTTCAAGGAGGCGATGGGGCGGCGCCAAGGAATGTCTCGCGTGACTTTGAGCCACTTGGCATGCTGATTGAACATGGAGTCCACGATGTGGATGAATGCTTCATAGCAGGAGAAGAAGCCATGGCGGCCGGTAAGTAAATAACCTTCGAGCCAACCCTGGCACATGTGCTCGCTGAGGACTTCCATCACGCGGCCGTCTTTCGAAAGATGCTCGTCGGTAGGCGCAATCGGCTGCATGGTGATTTTGCTGGTGACTTCGAATAATGCATCCAGGCGATTCGAGGAAGTTTCGTCGGGTCCGACTACGCGGAAGTTCTTCGAGTCCGCGTTCTGTTTCATTACATCGCGCAGAAGACATCCCAAGACCCGAGTGGCTTCCGCTATCTCGGCGCCCGGTTTCGGCACTTTGACCGCGTATTCGCGGAAGTCCGGCATGACCAGATCCTTGAGCAAGATACCGCCGTTCGCATGCGGATTCGCGCCCATGCGGCGATTCCCCTGTGGCACTAATTGCGCCAACTCCGGGATGAGTTTGCCGTGTTCATCGAATAGTTCGTTCGGCAGATAGCTTTTCATCCAGTCTTCCAGGATTTTCAAGTGCTCCGGGTTTGAAAGGTCGGTGACCGGGACCTGGTGCGCGCGCCAGGTGCCTTCGACCGGCTTTCCATCGACGATTTTCGGGCCGGTCCAGCCTTTCGGCGCGCGCAGGATGATCATCGGCCAAGCGGGGAGACCGGTGGATCGTTCCGCCCGGGCGTCATTTTGAATCGTGCGGATTTCCGCGATGATGGTGTCGAGCGTATGAGCCATGACCTGGTGCATGGCGTCCGGCTCATGGCCTTCCACGAAGTACGGTTTGTAACCATAGCCGGTGAAAAGGTGAGTCAGGTCCGCGTCAGTCAGACGTCCGAGGACGGTTGGGTTGGCGATTTTGTACCCGTTCAGGTGGAGGATGGGAAGAACGGCGCCGTCGCGAGCCGGATTCAGAAACTTATTGGAGTGCCAACTGGCAGCGAGAGGGCCAGTCTCGGCTTCGCCATCCCCAACGACACAGCAAACCAACAGGTCCGGATTGTCGAACGCGGCGCCGTAAGCGTGGGCAATCGAGTAACCGAGTTCACCACCTTCATGAATCGAGCCGGGCGTCTCTGGCGCAACGTGACTGGGGATTCCGCCTGGAAATGAAAACTGCTTGAAGAGTCGCTGCATGCCATCGACGGTCTGCGAAATGTGGGGATAGATCTCGCTGTACGTGCCTTCGAGATAAGTGTTGGCGACGAGGCCTGGGCCTCCGTGGCCTGGCCCGGTGATGTAGATAACGTTGAGGTCGTGTTTTTTGATGAGGCGGTTGAAATGGACGTAGATGAAGTTCAGGCCCGGCGTGGTGCCCCAATGACCCAAGAGGCGGGGCTTGATGTGCTCGAGTCTGAGCGGCTCTTGCAGTAGCGGATTGGCGAAGAGATAGATTTGCCCGACGGAAAGGTAGTTTGCCGCGCGCCAGTAGGCGTGCATCTTGCGGAGTTCTTCGTGAGATAGAGGCTGTTGAGATTCTTGGAGCTTTGCCGCGCCCGTGTGTGCCGCTGAAGCCATGTCAGTGCCCTCCCGGTACTTAATCGAAGTCGCCCGTTGCAGGCCGGGCAGGAAATGGCCCCCATTGGGGAGGCCGCATTCCAATCTTATCCCCACAAGGTTGAACAGGCCATTACAGCAGTCTGAGCAAAAGAGGATCCCTGCTTCAAAGGGGCCGCTAGGCAGAGTGCGCGCGGAAGAGCTGCGTCAGGCGGTCGGCGATATTTTTTTCTTCGCCGAGTTGCAGCATGAAGGAGTTCATGATCAGACCGCTTTCGTTGCTGGCCAGGACGATGGACGGCTTGCCGCTGCGCAATTGCCGAACCGCGTCGGCGGGCTCCAACGAAATGTGGCGCGGGTCCCAGTGAATTTCCAGGTGCGGAACGTGATTGGCGATGTCCGGGACGGAAAACGAAGTGCTGACACCGGTGATGCGGGTGATTTCGGCGGAGATGCTGTCGAGCCGGCGCCACCATTCTTTCGCGAGCGCGTCATGATCTTCCTTCAAGTAGCTCTCCAGAGCCTTGATCATGCCGATGATTTCTTCCTTGCCGACTTTTTGGCTGCGGCCTAGCGTGTCTTCGTGTGGGCTGTTGTTGAGCAGCGCGTAAGCAACGAGATCTTTTCGCCCGATAAGCAAACCCGCGCACTGCGGTCCGCGGATCGCTTTGCCGCCGCTGAAGGCAATAAGGTCATAGCCCATGTTTGCGTAATCCCACAGGTGCGAGACGGGAGGCGTATCGGCGGCCGCATCGTTGAAGCAGGGAATCTTGTATTCCTTGCCGAGCTTGACCCACTCATCGACCTTGATGTGACCGGCGGCGTTCGCGAAATTGCTGAAGTGCATCATGGCGGTTTTGGGATTGACGGCCTTGCGGAGGTCATCGCGCGTTTCGACTTCAATAAGCTTCACGCCCGTGGAGCGGAGCTGATGATCGAATCCGTTGCGATGCGATTTTTGGATGATGACTTCGGATTTCATTCCGGTCAGATCGGGCAACTGCTGAATGAACTGTTCGCTGTCGCCGGTGAGAATTCCGGCGAGGCCGGATTGCATCGCCGCCGCCGCGCCTGAAGTCACCAGTCCCGTGTAGCCGGACGGCAGCTTCAGCATTTCCGCGATGCGCTTGCCGGCGGCGACCTCGAGATCGGGGATACTGCAAAAATGCTGGCTCGCGAGGGTCATCGCCGCTTCCACTTCCGGGCGCATCAGCGAGCCGCCGAGCACGGTCATGGTGCCCTGGGCGTTGATCACCGTGGTGACGCCGAGTTCTTCGTATACGTTGCCGGAAGCGCCGAAGCCGCTGACCTTGGTGTCCGTGGGTCGCGCAGTGGCGCTGCTGCCGGCCGCAAATAAATTTCGTGGATTCAGGAAGGCTGCGCCGAGCGCGGCGATGATGGAGACGAAGGAACGGCGCGTTGGCTTCAAATTGTGTGTCATGTAGGCCTTCAGCCGAATTGCGGGGCAATGTATCATCTCTCGGCTCTTGACACCAGCCAGGGGAGCCGGCATTAATTCGATTCAACCAGAAAGAATGATGCGCAACGGGCTTGAGCAGTTCTTGAAAAGGGCACGCAAGGAAGAAAAAGATAATGCGGAGAGGCACAGAACTCGCCGGGAAAGCCGCAGGAGAGGCCATGCCCGAAGGCGTCGCCGAAACAACGACGAAAGCCGTTTCACTGCGTGATCGCCTCACCACCGGGCCGGCCATCGTCTTGTATATCGCTCTCGCCAAGCTCGCGATCCATCTCTATGCGGCGCGCTTCTACGGATATTTTGGCGACGAACTTTACTTCATGGCGTGCAGCCGGCACTTGGCGTGGGGCTACGTCGACCAGCCCCCGCTCATCGCCCTGATCGTAAAAATGGAACGCCTGCTTTTCGGCGACTCCCTGCAGTCCATCCGACTATTTGCGGCATTCGCGGGTGCAGGCACTGTGCTTCTCGCCGGATGGATCGCCCGCGAACTCGGCGGAAAGAGATTTGCCCAGGCGCTGGCCGCCTTGGCGGTACTTGTCGCAGGGGTCTGCCTCGCGATGAACCACTACATCTCGATGAACGCTTTCGAACCGCTGGCCTGGGCGGGATGCACGCTGGTCCTGATCCGGATCATCAAGACGGGCAACCAGAAATTATGGCTGTGGTTCGGCGTCATTGCGGGCGTAGGCCTTGAGAACAAGTATGGCATCGTCTTCTTCGCCGCCGGCGTGGTTGCGGGCCTGCTGCTTACCGAACATCGCGCCATGCTCCTCAAGCCCTGGATCTGGCTCGGAGGCCTGCTCGCCTTCCTGATATTTTTGCCCAATCTCATCTGGAACATCCAACATCACTTTCCATTTTTCGAATTGCTCGCCAACATCCGCCGCAACGGGCGCAACGTGCCGCTCACGCATCTACAATTTCTCGGCCAGGTGGCGATGCACATGAATCCCGCCTCCGTCCCTCTCGTACTGTCGGGGCTGTGGTTTTACTTTGCGCATCCGCAAGGCAAGCAGTTTCGCGTTCTGGGCTGGGCCTCGCTCGTTCTCCTCGCGGTCATCATGTTTTCGGCAAATGGGCGGCCCTATTACGTGGCTCCCGCATATCCCATGCTATTCGCCGCAGGAGGGGTTGCCATGGAAGCGTGGTTCTCTCGCCGCGGACTGCAGTGGCTCAAGCCCACGTACATGTGCCTGCTGCTGTTTACCGGCGCGATTGGAGCGCCTATGGCCATACCGGTGCTCTCCCCCGAAACTTATATTCGTTACTCGCAACGCTTGCATTTCACTCCCCCGCCCGTTGAGACAGATAGACTCGGGCCGCTCCCGCAGTTCTTTGCCGACATGTTCGGATGGGAGGAGATGACCGTCGAAGCGGCCCGCATTTACAATTCGCTTCCGCCGGAGGTCCGTACAAAAACGGCGATCCTCGCCGGCACGTACGGCCAGGCCGCGGCGATTGATCTGTTCGGACCGAAGTACGGCCTTCCCGAAGCCATCAGCCCTCACCAAAGCTACTTTCTGTGGGGACCCCGGAACTACACCGGCCAGAGCGTCATAGTCCTGGGTATTCGCCGAGAGGAACTTGAACGTTTTTTCAACTCCATCGAACCTGCAGGCAAGGTCGGCCACCCCTACGCCATGCCCAACGAGTACTTCACCATCTACTACTGCCGCCAGCCGAAGATTTCCCTGCAGCAGTTGTGGCCAACAATCAAGAACTGGTCTTGATTCGGTGGGCCCTTAGGAAAAGGGGTATAAGATTCTTCGTTTGCGTTGTTCTACGCCGACACGGCTGAAGCCCGTGCTACTGGTTGCGGACGAAGCTGCGGCTGTGGTCTTCCTTGCCACGCAAGAGGAGGATGGTGAGCACGGCGATGGTTACGATTTCGAAGCCGGCGATGGCCCACTGGTAGCCGACGCGGTCGCGCAGGGCGTACTGGATGGAGTTTGTAGGCGAGGCCAGCAGAATCCCGAGTTGATATGCAAGGCCGGGCATCAAGCCGCGGGCAGCGTCCGCAGATAGCTCGTTCAAGTGCACTGGGATCACGCCCCAAGCGCCTTGCACTCCTGCTTGCATCAGGAAAGCGGAAAAAATGATGAGCGGGAGGGTGTGCCCGAAAGCCCACAGCGGGATCACAAAAAGAACCAAGCCCAGAGCGGCCAGCATGCCTTTGCGCCGTCCAGCCACTTGCGAGAAATGGCCGAAGATGATGGCGCCGACAACCGCTCCGCAGTTGTAAATGATGGCCACGTTGGCGCGCATTGTCGCGGAAAGCTTGTGCACTTCCTGCAAAAAGTCCGGATACAAATCCTGCGTGCCGTGGGAGAGAAACATCATGAAGGTCATCAGGGCGACGAGATAGGCGAAGCGCTTCCATTCGCGGGCCACTACTCGCAGCACTTCGCCCGTGCTAGCGGCACGATGCTGCCTCCAGGCCTCGGACTCCGGCACTTTCGTGCGAATGTAGAGCGCGAGAAGCGCGGGCGCCGCGCCGGCCCAGAACATCGCGCGCCAGCCGAAGGCCGGCAGCAGAAAACGCGCGGCCACAGCGGCCAGCAGATACCCGATGGAATAGCCGGCCTGCAAGATGCCGCTGAGAATCCCGCGCCAACGCACCGGTGCGGCTTCCATGGCGAGCGACGCGCCGACGCCCCATTCTCCGCCCATGCCAATGCCAAAAAGCGCGCGCATGACCAGGAAAAATGTGTAGTTAGGCGAGAAACCGCAGAGCACTTCAATGATTGAAAAATAGAGAACGTTGAGCATGAGCGGAACGCGCCGGCCATAACGGTCTGACATCAGGCCGAACAGGAGCGCGCCGAGCGGGCGCATGGCGAGCGTTGCGGTGACGGTGAAGACGATGCTCTTTTTTGGAACGCCGAACTGGTGAGCCAGCGTGTCGTAAAGGAAGACGACTACGAAGAAATCGAAAGCGTCGAGCGTCCATCCAAGAAAGCCGGCGAGGAGGGCGTGGCGGGCGCCGGAGTTCTTCTCGGTGTTCGCGGACTCAGTCACTGCGCGGCTCCGCCGGGATTCGTTTGTTGACGCTGACCCATCCTAGTTGGCAAGAGGGGCCCGCGCGGCACGGCCCGGATGAACACCATCGACGAGCTGGCTGTCTTTTACAACAAGGACGCCATTGACGAGCACGAAGGGAATGCCTTCGGAGTATTGCAGCGGCTCGTCGAAGGTGGCCTTGTCGATCACGCGAGCGGGGTCGAAGATGGTGACGTCGGCGTCAGCGCCCACTCGTATACGCCCCTTATCCTTGAACGCTGGGGCGCGCTTTTCAAGGCGCTGCGCAGGCATCAAGGTCATTTTGCGCAAGGCGGTCATCAAGTCGAGGGCTTTTTCCTCGCGCACGTAGTGGCCGAGGACTCGCGAAAATGTGGCCTGGCCACGCGGATGGACTTTCGGTCCGGTGATGGGCATGCCATCGCTAGCGATCATGACGATGGGATCAGACACGGCGGCGCGGGCGGCTTCTTCGGGAATGGAATGGATGACGACGATGCCGCCTTCTTTGCGGTACTTCGCAAAGGATTCCGCAGTCAGACGCTCTCCCGTGGCAGCCCACTGAACGTCTTTGTACGTGATGCCCATATTTTCTTGCCATCCGGGATCGAAGATGGCGGACTGCAGCGCAGTGCTACCGGCGGTGTAGGGATAGCACTCGGTAGTGACATCGAAACCATGTTCCTGCGCTCCTTTGACCATGGCGATGAGCTCCGGCGTGTACTTCAGGCCCATGCTGGTGATATGCACGACGTGCAGAGGAGCGCCCGTCGCTGCGGCGGCGGCGAGGACTTCTTCGAGGGCGGCAAGGCCGGTGTTGGGTTCCTTCAGTCCGCCGTAACGCAGGTGAACGTGGACGGAAGCGCCATACTTAGCGGCGAGTCGGAACATCTCGACGATTTCCCAGTGCGTCGCACCCGGCGTGTAGTTCACGCCCATGCCTTCGGCGAGCGCGCCTTGTCGAAACCCTTTTTCGATCATGCCGGTAATCTTGGCGAGTTCTTCCGGGGACGCAGCACGATGGGCAGCGTCGCCCGTGGGGAGCATGCCGGACTGCGGGTCGCCCATCACTTTCATGCGGACGGGAATGTGGCCGATGCTTACGCCGAAATTGATGAGCGACTTCCCTTCCCGGGCGGCGTACCAGCGATCGACGTCGTCGGTGCCGGCTTCGAGTTCGAGGGAAGTAGTGACGCCGTCGCGGGCCTGAAACTCGTAGTTGCGAGGCTCCTGGCCATGCTCGTGTAGATCGATGAAACCGGGTGCGACGGCGAGACCTTTTGCGTCGATGACGGATTTTGCATTCAGAGGCGCGGTGGAAATCGTGGCGATTTTTCCGGCGCGAATGCCGACGTTGCGGATGGCGTCCAGGCCGGATTCGGGATCCATCACGCGGCCGTTAAGAATGGCGATGTCGTACGCCTCATCCGCGGCAACGCGGGGCTTGGGGACTAGCGCGGCGAGACAAAGCAGCAACGTCAGCGACAGGACTGCCTTGCCGCCGTTTAGGATTCCCTTCATTGGTCCTCGCATTTTTTGAGCCGCCACAACTCAAAGTCGGGAGGCATCCTACAACAAAAGCGGCGTGTTGTTTCGCAGGTAAAAAAAACCTCGGGTCTTCGGGGGGTACGAAGACCCGGGGTTGGGGATACAGCAGAGGGGGGCCGGAGGAAAGTCGCAGCCTTTAGTTCACTTGGCGCACGGTCATCAGGCAAATCCTGCGAAGCTCTTCATAGGTGAAGAAAGTCTCTTCTTGGTTGCCGGTACGCTCGGTGTGGCCAAGCCCGGATTCGTTGGAGATTCGGGAGAGCTCGTTCTCCGGAATTCCCAGCAACATAGCGGCTCGGCCTTGCGTCACGTATTTGGGAACTGAGCTGTCCATATTCAAAACCCTCCTTAGGCAGCAACCGTGGCCATGGAATCCTCCTCCACGGCCAAAACCATTGTCTTGTAGATATCTACGTCCCACCTGTCGCCGATGCGCACCCTCAGGGTGTCGCCGCCTTCCTTCAGCAACTTGCCGCGGAGCGGAACCTTGATATCTCCCAGTGCGATCTGCAGGACTACCGGCTGCCCGATCCACGCTGCAAATGCGCTGTGCATGCCCCCTCCGTCAGGTGGGTCCTAACGTGGAGAGAATCGCGCGACGTACTGCGGAGGGGAATGGTACAGCGAGGGCAGATTGGTAGTAAGAAGGTACTGTTTCAAGAATTCCTCCATTCTTGAGCGCTAAGCAGCTCAAAGTACATCCGTACTGTTTTTTCGGGACGCGCGACCCATTGGCGATTCGTGCGAGCGCTGGCACTCTCGGGGCGTGACGCACAACCATCAACTCGGCCCGTTCGAACGGGCAATGCCGGCCATTCGGCCAGGAATTGGCTTGGCATTGGGAGGAGGCTTCGCGCGCGGTTTTGCGCACCTGGGCGTGCTTCAAGTGTTGGAACACCACCACGTACCTATTTCTTGTATCGCGGGAACCAGCGTGGGCAGCATTCTGGGCGCAGCGTATGCGAGCGGTGCGTCGCTGGCCCGCATCATGGCTACTTGCAGGACGCTGCGCTTGCGGGACATTGCGCGGTGGCGCGTCTCGCGGCTGGGCTTGGCGAGCAACCACCGGCTGGGCGACCTGATCGAGCGTGTTTTCGAGGCACGGCAGTTCGAGGACTTGCACATCCCTATGGCGGTGGTCGCCACGGATTTGAACAGCGGCGAGCCGGTGGTCATCACGCACGGCAATTTGATTGATGCGATACGCGCAAGCTGCGCGTTCCCTGGGTTGTTTGAGCCAGTGGAGATTGGAACACGCTGCCTAGCGGACGGCGGGCTGGTGGCGCCGGTGCCGACGCGCGCGGCACGCGACTTGGGCGCGGAGTTTGTGCTGGGCGTTTCGGTAGGAGTGCAAGATGGGTATCACGGAACGCCAAGCAACATTTTCCAGGTAGTTAGCCGGGCGGTCACTGCGGCGCAAAAGCATCAACACGAAGTCTGGGAGCGACACGCGGACCTGGTGCTGCGACCGGATGTGCAATCGTTGGCGTGGGACGATTTCGAGCGAGCCGATGAGGCGATAGAGGCGGGCGCGACAGCAGCACGCAGCGCTTTGCCAAGAATACAGAAGTTTCTGGCACGCGGGCCAAGCATGCGCGAATGCGACGCGCAGGAACACAGTCAACTGTGGCTGGCGGAGGCGATGCGATGAGGAGCCTAAGTGCGTGGTACGCGGTGTTTGCCGGTGCGGGCCTGCTTTGGCACGAATGCGGACACGACCTTGGCGTTTTCTGTTACCGTATTGGCTGTGGCGTTTTTTGCGCAGCTCGCGAGCGAGCTTTCGAGCTTGTGCCGCTGAGAGCCACAATGAATCCGGCGAGGACCACCGCGGCGTGCTCGAATCGATCCTTCACTTTTTCCGCTCGCTATACGACCCCGAAGGACTAAAAGAACTCATCCGCAGCGGGGGTGCTCCGCTAGTCTGCACGATTGTGTTTGTGGAGACCGGATTCTTCGTCGGCTTTTTTCTGCCGGGCGATTCCCTTTTGGTTACGGCGGGCATCTTTGCGGCGGCGGGCGTGGTTCCCCTGCGCTGGCTCTTGGCTCCGGTGATGGCCTGCGCCATTTTTGGCGATCAGATCGGATACTGGATCGGACGGAAGGCGGGGCCGGCTCTGTACAGACGAGAAGAGTCGTTCTTTTTCCGCCGCAGCCACCTGCAACGAGCGCACGATTTTTATGAGAAGTACGGCGGGCGCGCGGTGATTTTTGCGCGGTTCGTACCGATCATCCGAACGTTTTGCCCACCAGTGGCGGGGGCTGCGCACATGCCCTACTCGCGATATTTGATGTTCGACATTGTCGGCGGCGGGTTTTGGGTTGGGGCGATGATTTTGGGCGGTTACTTCCTGGGGAGGTCAGTGCCAAATATCGGTGAGCGCATCCATTACGTGATTGCGGTGATAGTGGTGGTGTCGGTGCTCCCGGTGGTGATCAGCATCATGCGGGCGCGGCGCGCGGTTGCTCGTGGCGAGGCCAAGTAGACGTGGCGGATGGGAAGGTTCGCGCGGTCATTTTCGATATCGGACGCGTGCTAATCCGCATCGATGTGGCGCGCGCAATGAAAGGGATGGCTTCCGGAACGTCGCTGTCACCGGAGGAACTCTGGTTGGCCATCGCAAAGGATCCGCGCTGGACGGATTGGCAGGAAGGCCGCATCTCGGCACGCGATTGGCATCTACATGTGAAGCAGCGCTTTGGCGGGCCGGCAACGTTTGAGCGGTTCGCTGAAGCGTGGAACCTGGCGCTGGATCCTGAGCCGATACTCAGCAACGAACTGTTCGAGAAACTGTCGAAGAATTATCGATTAGCGCTGCTGTCCAACACTGACCCGATACATGTGGCGTACATGGAGTCGCGCTACGATTTTTTCCCATATTTTCCGGTCCGCATCTATTCCTGCGTACTAGGAGCAGCAAAGCCGAGTCCCCTGATCTACAAGGAGGCGCTGCGGGCTTGCCGGGTTCGAGCAGAGGAGACTGTATACGTCGACGACATTGCGGCCTATGTGGAGGCGGCACAGCGGCTTGGCATCAGGGGTATCCAGTTCCAGTCTTCCGAGCAACTTGCATTGGCGTTCCAGGAGCTGGGCTTGGAGACCTGAAAAACCTGCAGTGTCAGTTTTTCCACGGTCGAACTGTTCAGGTGCGTAATCTTTCCCAGGACTAGTACGCCGGGCCTGTCCTCTCGGTCTGCTGGCTTGGCTTACCAAGACCCATACCTTCATTCACTTACGAAGGCGGACGTTCAATATGGCAAGCACGGGCGTTTGGCGCGAGGCATGCACTCTCCTTCGCCAAGGGCCGGTACTTAAAACGAAGTTTCGCCCCACAGGGGTGAAGGAGAAAAGATTGTCTATGTCCGACGAACACATTATCGAAACCAGAGAAACACCCACATGGCAGCTTCCCGCGATCGTAGTGCTGGGACTTATTGCGCTAGGCGGCTTGTGGTTTGGCTGGAATGCCTCTTCCAAGCTTGATACAACCCAGCAAACAGTGGCAGCGCAGCTTAAGACGACGGAGCAGGCAGTGCAGCAGGACGTCTCTTCATTGAAAGATCGGCTGGCGCAGGACGAGAAGGCCAACACGGATCTGCAGGGCGACCTCAATGTGGTGACCAAAAAGCTCAAGATTACGCAAGGGCAGTTGAAGACTGCTCGCGCTGAAGCCGCTAAGCTCAACGACGAAACCACTCAGAAACTGACTCAGCTGGATAGCTCGGTCAAGGGGGAACTCGCAACGAAGGCCTCCTCGGATGACCTCAAGAACGTGGACACCAAGGTTGGTGGGGTTCGCACCGACCTGGACACCACGCGCGAAGACCTGAAGATGGCACGCAGCGAGATGGGAACCCTGATTGCGCGCAATCACGATGAGATCGACCAACTCCGCCGGCTGGGCGAGCGCGATTACGTTGAATTCACCATCGCAGGCAAGAACAAACCGCAGAAGATCGGAAATGTGACCGTGGAGCTGAAAGGCATCAACCAGAAGCGCAACCAGTACAGCGTCGTGATGACGGTGGAAGACAAGCGCTTTGAAAAGAAGAATCGGGCGCTGAACGAACCGGTCTTCTTCTACACTTCCGGCACTCGTCTGCCTGAAGAGATGGTGATCAATAAGGTCGGCAAGGACCAGGTCAGCGGCTACGTAAGCATCCCGAAGGCGAATACGCAACAGACGGCTGCGGCGGCATCGACTTCCGGCAAGTAAAACACAAGGAGAGGCCCGGCTCGAATCGTGGCCCGGGCGCAAAGGCGGGCAGCTTCGGCTGCCCGCCTTTTTTTGTTGCAGCAAGCGAGCCGCGTAAAGTCCGCTACAATGACTTGGCTGCACGGAGCCACCTTGCTTCAGACGCCCGCGATTGTCTTCTGCGATGTTGATGGCCTGACACCGGTTCGCGGGAAGATGGCGCCCGGATTCGACGAGTTCAGCGCGGAGCTGGACCACGCGGCCATCCCGATGGTTTGGGTTACCACCCGCACCCGCCTGCAGATTGATGATCCACGCCGAAAACTGGGCCATAACCATCCATTCATCGCGGAAGGAGGCTGCGGAGTTTACCTTCCTGAAGGCTATTTCCACTTGCGTCCGGCGAAAACCGTGCGCCTTGGCCGTTTCACATGCTTGCCGGTTGCGGCGCCCCAGCCGGCAGCAGCGGAAGCTTTGGAGGCGCTGTCCGCGGAAACCGGCGTTGCGGTAGTGCCGATGCGGTCTCTGTCTCCTCGGGAGTTGGCGCAAAACGCAGCCCTGCCGGCGCAGCACGCAGAATTGATGCGTCACCGTGACTTCGACGAGCTTTTCTTCTTTGCTGGCGTCGCTGAGGCCGACGTGCGGCGTTTCGTTGAGGAGAGCGCGAATCGGCATCGGCAGTTGCGTCCGCGCGGTGTCTTATGGTCGCTTGCGGTTGGAGCAAACCTGAAACAGTGCGTGCGCGAGCTTTCCAAGCTGTACACCCGGGCCTTGCGCTCGCAGCCAAAGATTGTGGGAATTGCCGGGGAGAACGGCGCTGCGGAACTTCTCGCGGCTTGCGATCGCGGCTTTCATCTGGTGGATCGCGCGAACCTGGGGGAGAACTCCGATGCCACAAGAGAACGCCCGCCAGCACGATTTCGAGAACTTGAGCTTGGCTCGGCGGATGTTTGGGAGCGGATTGTTGAGGCGCTGTGCGGCAAGTCCTAAGTGTCACCGGAAAAAATGTACCGCTAAATCGTCCGTTTTGCGCAGGTCGAGTCGCCACGACTATTGCGCACTTTCGCCGTGACGCTTGCAAGCTATTGATTCTCGAAGACCATACGCGCGTCTTTATGCACCCCGGACTGGCCCTTCAGTTGCCCGTGCCATAGCGCGACGCGGCTTCGCGTCTGCCGGCAACTCTCGCGTGAGGCCCACGGCGCAGCGGCCGAGTACTAGGAGACTTGTTACCATGGCTTGGATCGCGCGCTGCCTTCATGTCCCTGCTTCAGAGACACAAAAAACCTTTGTTATTGCTGCCTGCGTCGTCGCGATGAGCATGATGGCGGTAGGGCTTGTATGGCAAGCCGAAATTATCGCGCACCAACGGGAAGCCATTCGCTGGCTGGAAGCCGCAAAGTTCGGCGGCTGAGGTTCTGAAGGCTACGACCTGATCGTCTGGGACAATCCTCGCGAATTGTATTCCCGGACTGCTACACTTTCCGCGATGAGTGTGATTCAATATCTTCACTTCGGGGAATCACTCCGCGGAGTCTTGCAATGAAACACATCGTAGGTGTCTTGGTGCTGGTCGTGGCGCCGGCCGTTCTTGCGGTGCCCAGGCAGACTGCGTCACCTGGGCCTGCTCCGCAGGCCAGCAACGACAGCCCGCGTTCCCCTTCCACCAAAGCCACTTCACACGCCCGCCATGTTAGCAAGCATCGCGCTGGCAACCACCATCGCCGCCCCCGCACGACGGCGAAGAGCCACAACTCGTAAATGAAATGGGGAGCCCGACGGCTCCCCATTTTTCGTTTGCTGTGTCGTCTCGGAAGCGAGGCTGACTGCGCACAGGTTTTCGGGCGACGCGCACCGCGAGAGCGGTGTGTTCAGTTTTGGTTCAGCTCTAAGCCCGGTGGAGTCATGCTCCCTCCAGAGCCTGATGAGCTCACGCTTCTCCTTTACTCCTGCGAAGCCCGAAGTGCAAGCGAAAAGATGAAGAAATGCAAAGGAGGTCAAACCGCGGTCGAGGAAGTTTGCGCACCTACTTGATAAAGAGCGATTCGCGAAGCTGGTCGCGCCCGATAAATGACTTCATGGTTCGGTAGCGGCCGAAGAGATCCTGAATCTCGCGATTTTGATACACGCGCTGCGCTGGACACAAGACCGGCGAGGAAATCATTTGCAGCGAAGTCGAATCCACGACGCGATAACGCTGGAAGCCCTCCGGCTTCTTGCTGTGAAACAACGCGAAAACGACGCCACCTGGGCGCAGCAGTTCCGTCAGATTTGCAACCATTTGCTTGGCTAAAACCGGTTCGAGGTAGTCGAGCAAGTCCCAGAGCAGGACGGCATCAAAGGAAGAGTTCGGATATCGCAGGTTGGCTTCGAGAAAACGCGCGGCGCGTGACGAGGGAGTCACATCCAGAGTGTGTTGTGCCGCGCGTCCAGCTGCTTCGCGCAGCTTTCCTTCCTCCTCCACCAGAAACTCCTTCCATGCACGGAGAAGATCCTCAGAGGAAACGCGAAACCCACGCTCGATGAAGAAACTCAGCGTGGTTTGCCAGGCAGGGCCGAGGTCCAACAGGGCGCCGCGGCCGAGTCCTTCGAGGTTCCACAAGAATTCTTTCAGCCCGTTGGAAACGCGGTTGGATTCGCGCAGTTCCGGAGCTCGACTTGCGCCCGCCGCGACAGGTGAAGGACCGGTGTTGCGCGTCCTGCCAGACATGCCCATCGTCCGGGGCAATTTCCGGCTGCTGGCCGCTCCGGCGCCTACGCCAATGCCTAGCTTGCTGAG
>Ga0137418_10001140_pt1 | contig 24383 bp, 23 predicted proteins | sample CZODoug3_1_2_16f_FD_122242 | JGI IMG/M metagenome (GOLD analysis project Ga0137418, IMG submission 122242) | Vadose zone soil fungal communities from Angelo Coast Range Reserve, California, USA - CZODoug3_1_2_16fungal (Hybrid Assembly) | ecosystem: Environmental > Terrestrial > Soil > Vadose...
GGGGTGAAGTCGTAACAAGGTAGCCGTAGGAGAACCTGCGGCTGGATCACCTCCTTTCTAAAGTAGTCGTGGCTCAACCCGCTATGGTGTGCGGGTCATGCCACGCATTGCATCTCTAAGCTCTCACGGGCCGCGGGGATGCACGCTTCGAGTTACTCTCACTGCCCTTCTTCGGCTCCGGCTGAAGTCACGGCAGATTCGGGCAGATTCTGGCAGATCGTGTCGAGTCAAAGAGGAAGACAAATTTTGTGAGTGCCTCCGGGCCGCTGAGTGATCAGCGGCCTTTTTTTTTGGAAAATAACGTCCCTCCTGAAGCGCGCCCGATTTCTGCGGCAAGCCCATCCATCGGATACCGCACTTTCCACGGTGCTGCCCCGCACACACGCTGCTGTCAAAAAAGGAACAGACTCGCATCTACCGATACTCCTAGACTCACTGCGCGTGGGGATTCCTTGCTCTGCGGGTATCGGCGCTTTCCACGACATCAGTTCGCCTGATCGTCCCGCCCGGCAAAGAACGGAGATAGCGATATGCTTGGACTAATCGCCGCTGTCTTGATTGTTCTCTGGTTGCTTGGGTTTCTGGCATTTCACGTCAGCGCCGGTTTAGTCCACCTCTTGCTTATCGTGGGGATAGTGCTGCTAGTTTTGCATTTCCTGCGGGGGAGTTCACGAACAGCGTAGGCGACCGCCGGGCGTCCTGCTCGTGGAGTCGCAACGTTGCCCGGATGAGTTTGACATCTGTATCAGTATTTCCCGTACGGTTTGGGCTCTGGATCCAAGAAGTAAATCAGTGAAGACAGGGGAGTGGATGTCCTTTCACTCCTTAGAATCAAATTGGGGAGAACTCATGAAGAATAAACTGTTGCTGAGTATGTTCGCCGTATCCACGCTGTTGCTGGTGCCAGCGATTGGTTCCAGCGGGGACAAGGACGCCGAAGTCCGCACCTTGACTGGCTGTTTGACTAAGGCGGAGGGCGCTCACGAGTACAAGTTGACCACCGAAAATGGCGGCACCTGGGAGCTCCACAGCAAGAGCGTCAAGCTTTCGCCTCACAGGGGTCATACCGTAACCGTTACCGGCAAGGTGCGCAATGCCGACATGCATGAGGCCAAAGAGAAGGTCAAGGATGAAATGAAAGAGCATGGCATGGACAAGGATGCAACCGAACACGGTCACCTCACTGTGACAAAACTCAGTATGGTCAGCGATAGCTGCAAGCGGTAACGGCAGCGTCCTCGGGAACCAGTGTGAGGGAAGGCTTAACGCCTTTCCTTCGCGCTCTTCGCAAACCGTGCCGGTATTTCCCTTCACGGCCAGCGGGCATGGCTGTCCTTCCAGGTCGCGGGGCAGCAGAATATGAGTCCGTTTGTTTTCCATGACGTCATAAGTCTGTGCGCCAAGTCTTCGGGCCAGATTTGGCCACTGTCCGGAGGCGCGGTAAAGGATTCGCTACGCCTTGGCGCGTTTCGCGTTGACTGTTCCCCTGCGCGGACTTAAGATGATTGTGTTGCTCTCGTTTTTTCTGAAGGAGAGCTCAGCCCATGCGCCATTCCTTCGCTGCGGTTCTGTGTTCCATCAGTCTGCTTGCGAGTGCCGCTCCTGCTCAGAGTCCAGATGTTGCTCCCATCCGAGTCACCGCGGGCACTGTTCTGAAATTTCACTTGCAAACCCGTCTCAATCCAACGGCCGGAGATGCGCTGGATACCCTGCCCAAAGGAACTGTTCTGCAAGTAAAAATGTTGGATACTGTCGACTCTGCCGCCGATCGCGACGGCACGGAATTTCACGGCACTCTGGCGGCTCCCCTTCTTCTGAGAAGCGAGGTAATTGTCCCTTCTGAAGCCGAGGTGCGAGGCTTGCTCGCGCTCCTGAGGAGCCGAAGCCATCCGGAAGGTTTTCGCTACGAACTTTTGCTTACCGGACTCACCGACCGCGGAAAATCCTACGACTTGACGGCATCTCTCAATCCCTCTTTCCTTGATTCCGGAGATCAGCCCGCTCCGAACTCGAAACCCGAGGCCAAATAGTACTTCGCTGAAATTGCAGCATCGGCAATAACGTCCGGAGAGGAATCCGGGCAGAAACTAGCCACATTGGAAATCCATTGTGAAGAGATTTCCCGTTCTAGTACTCGCGCGACACGGCGCTTCAGATCTCGTGCTCTCCACGTAACCCTAATATTCGCTTAAGGATAGAAGGTTCTTCACAATCCCTCACACGGTTGGCAAATCCTCTGCACAAGAATCTGGCTCGGCCGAAAATCCGAGGAGGGTTCAAAAATGAGGACCGTAGGACGAGTATTTTTTTCCACCCTGGCTAGTCTAGCTCTCGCAGCGGCAGTGTGGGCCTTGCCACCAACCGCAACTCACGGCACCGCGATGCTAGGCTTGGCAAACAGTCAGGACGCCGCACAACAGCAATCCGTATCTGGAAAGATTGCATCCGTGGAGAAGAATTCCTTCACTCTTACCGTGGGGCAGTCGCAAACCTCCAGTGAGAAAAACGACGTGCAGTTGGAGGCAGGTAGTCCGAAAACGATGGCCTTCCAGCTCGACAAGAATACGACCATAGAAGGCAGCCTGAAGGTAGGTGCCACCGCCGATGTGACTTATCGCCAGGAAAAGGGCGCCAACATCGCGATCAGCGTCCACGTTACTCCGTAATTCCCGAACCCCCCGCGTTCACCCTAACCTCAGTCTCTTTGACCAAGACTGCTTTGCCATCCAGGGCCGCGAATTCCCTCGCGGCCCTTTTGTTTATCGGAAGGCTGGTTCACGTTTCGCGCGACGCGAGCCCTTTGGACCGGAGCCGCGTCATCGGTCCAACAGACTAGGCCCCCACAGCGGCGTTAGCGACGGTTTTTTCTTTCCAGTGCAGACTGATGCTGGGCGGCGTCTTCAGCACCAGCTTTGCCCCTTTGAGTTCGATCGTTTCAAGTTTCACCATGTCTCGAAGCTTGTTCGCTTGGATCAACGCCCCAAGCACAACTGCCATCACCTCGTTATCCTTGTTCGCCTGAAATACGCCGTCCAGCTTGCTATCGCTCATCAGGGGGCCGGTCTTCAATTCGACAGTAACCGTGGGAGGTACTGCGAGATCGACGGTCAACTCACCCACCTGATACCCGGCATCTTGCAGGAGCGTCAGCAAATGGTTCGCCTGCGTCATTGCTTCGGCGGCTTGCTGAGCGCCAAAATTAAGCGCCGTCTCCTTTACCTTTTGCAGTTTCTCCATCGGATTAAAATTCATACGCGCCTCCTCGTTTCTAGCTCCCTCAAGAGCAGTTTGATCTTTGATCTATGCTTGGCCGGATGCCGGGCTGTTCCCTGGATGTCTAAGAGTTTTTTCCCGCTCGTGTTCCCCGTTGCATTTACGTAGTGATTTTCGATGCCGCTCCGTTTCAATCCTGGACGCGAAAGGCACTGGGAATCTCCTTATATCCCAGTTAAGGCGATGATCGAAGCGCGAAATCTCTCCAGAACTGCTGAGCGAACTCGATTGCAAACCGCTCATCATGGGAGTACGCTCTGGCAAGCCTCACCCCTCCCAGCTTCTCAACCCATCGTTTTGTGAGGCAGGGCCCATCTCCGTGGTAACGGATCGCAGCGATCCTGAGGAGGAGGAACCCCCCATGTCAGCCGCCAACAAAGCCATCGTTCAGCGCCTCTATGAAGAAGTCTGGAACGAACGAAGACTCGAAGTCATCAAAGAAATAATCTCCCCCAGCCACGCTCTACAAGCACCCAACATTTTCGGCTCCTCCATTGGGCCTGAAGCGTATAAGCGCAACGTTTTGCTCTTCCTCGCGGGCTACCCTGATCTGCGCTGGACCATCGAGGACACCATCGCCGAGAAGGATAGAGTGGTTGCCTGCTGGACTATTTCCGGCACACACAAAGGCGATTACCTGGGAATTCCGCCGACAAACAAGAAAATATCCGTGGAGGGAATAACCATCCATCATATCGCCAATGGAAAAATCATGGATTCCTATAGCAATTGGGACGCTCTGGGCATGATGCACCAACTCGGCGTCGTTCCGCCCCTGGGACAAACGAAAACGGTGACTGCTCGCTGATCGCGGGTTGCCCCGGCCCCGGATAATCACATCTTGGCGCTTCTTGTCGCATGCATCTTTGCCCCCTGAGAACTATCTCCAGCCTCAAGTGATTCGCTCGTCGGTAAAAGTCAAGGGATTGTCTTTCCGGGCTGCCACCGGTATGAGGTCGGTTCCTTTTCCCAAATTGAAACGATTCGTGCTCTCCCCTCACTACTCAAATGGAGGTAGTGCATCATGGCAGGACCAGTGTCCTCCCTTACCGAGCCACTTTACGAAATCCTGATTGAGGACGCAGACGGCCGGCGTGTTTTGCTGGAACGCGCCCCGGATCTGGAAACCGCACAGGCGCGCATGCCCGCGCTAGCCGCACAATATTCAGGCATGAGCTTGATACTCTGCAATCATAAGACTCGCGCGATCATTGCGGAGACCGGCGGCTATTAGAACCGCCGCGTTCTTCCGCTGTTCTCCACGTTCCGACCTTGCTCTTGCGTTTTCCAGTGCAGCGTTTTCCTTCAGTCGAACGAGAGGCATTTCTAAATGCGAAGCGTGGCGTGTCGCCAATTTTTGAACCAACCAGCTGCGCGCTGCTTCCGCCCGCCTTCTCTCCGGCAAACCTGTTTCCTTGATTCTATGCATTGAATCTTTCGATTGCCTCCCCAATGAATTCTGAAGCTACGGCTTTCCTTCAATGTAAAATGGTGGCCGCAGTCGAAAGGAGAAGTGCATGCCCAAGACGAGGCAGAGTTCCTTGAAAACGGTGAGCAAGCCGCGAGCAACCGCTATCCGTCCGACCACCGAGGAAATTGCCCTGCGCGCCTACCAAATCTATTTGGAGCGCGGTGGCGCCCCCGGAAATGCACTCGAGGATTGGACGCGTGCCGAACGCGAGCTGCTCGAAAAATCCAGCAAGCCTCGGCGCAAAGCCTCCGTGAGATCGATCGCCGCTTAAGTTTGTCGGATCTCGAGCCCGCAGTTTTCTAGACTCCGGAGCCATCTGCGTACTTCGGGGACACTCCTTTTTTCTCTGCTAATCGCGCTCGACAATTTGGCCTGTCCCGAGGGTCAGGTGTAACCGGGAAAGCAAATCAGCCTACGGCCTCCTCTCCATCTCTTCGAACCCTCTTAGAATTGAGGAATGACCCAGCCCTCCAAGGGTGCTGCCGCCTTCCTGACCCTTTTCGGACTGCCTTTCCTGGGCGCGGGTCTTGCCTTCATTTACGCGCAGCTCGTCAGCCGCGGAAATTTCAAAACGTACGATGTGGTCGCCGCAGTCCTCTTCGGTTTGGTTTTCGTTTTCATTGGGGCCTCACTCGTTTACGCAGCGATCCGCGGCTACGGACTTATGAAGCAGCAGGCTGCGCGCGAAGAAGCGAATCCTCTTTCACCCTGGCTATGGAGAGCGGATTGGGCCATGCGCCGGGCGGAAAGCCAAAACAAGAAGAGCGAAATCTTGTTTTGGGCGCTCGCGATTTTGTGCAACATGATTACCCTGCCGTTTCTCTTCAACACGGTTCCGAACTTCATTCGAAGTGGCGACCCGCGTGTGTTTCTGCTTCTCGGTTTCAACTTGCTTGGCGTAATCCTGATCGTCAAGGCCGCGCGCACCACAATGCGCCACCGCCGCTTCGGCGATACGTACTTCGAGTTCGATACGCTGCCCTTTTCTCCGGGCGAACGCCTGAGTGGAAGGATTCATCTAAGATTTGACACTCGCGCGGAGCACGGCATCGACCTGCGGCTCTCCTGTGTGCGCAAAATGTCTTCGGGGTCGGGCGACAGCCGCAGCACGAGCCAGGTAGTACTCTGGCAGGCGGACAAGAATGTTCCCGCTGGCGCTGTCGGGCCTGGACTGCTTGGCCGCGCCATTCCCGTTGATTTTTCACCGCCGGCGGACTCCCTGTTCACAAATCATGACAATCCCGACGATCAGGTTCTTTGGTTGCTCCATGCGCAGGCGGACGTGCCGGGAGTGGATTACTCGGATGATTTCGAGATTCCGGTATTTCGCAGCACAGCGTCGCCGGCGACGGCAAGCGCGTCAGGAGCGGGTGCAGCCGCGGGAACTAACAACTTCGGTCTTGCTACATCGCAGCCCGTCGACTCGGATTCCGGCGAGGTCCCGCAGCCCGCGCAAACAAAAGTAGTCGTTTCGATGGGGTCCGGCGGCACGGAATTTTATTTTCCGGGTTTTCGGAATCCCGGCCGCGCCTTGATTTTACTTGTGGTCACCGTGATTTGGAGCGCAGTCGTTTACGCGCTTTATTTGAAGCACGCTCCCATTTTCTTTTTCATTGCATTTGGATTTTGCGGCCTGCTTTTGATCGTCGGGACACTTCACGTCGCGCTTGGAAGCGCGCGCATCAGCGTCCGCAGTGGAGAAATTCTTTCACACCGGGGAATCTTCGGCATTGGCCTCACACGCCGGATTCCAGTATCCGATGTCGGCTCGATTGTGCCCGTCGTCAGCATGCAGCAAGGTGGCAACTCGACGAATGCGCTCCACACGATTCGACTGCGGTTGAAAGACGGCGGCAAAATCACGCTGGCGGATGAAATCGCCAGCCGCCAGGAAGCGCGTTGGGTCGTATCGCAAATCAAAACACTGGCCGGTCTGAAACTGGATACCCATGTGGAAGTAGATTTACCCCTCGGCGTACCTCCACAACCTCTCAGACAATCGTCAGGACAACTTTTCACTCCGGCGCGATCGCGCACGTCCGCGGCCGCATCTGTCGGCGCGTTCTCTGTCTTCGTGATAGCGATGTTCGGCTTCATGGCCTGGCGGATGCTCTCGCCCGCTTCTCGTGCCGGCAGTTCGCGCACGACGGCGGCCTCGGCCGCGAAACTGGTACCGCGGCGCGTCTTTTCCGCGCCGTTGACCGATGCAGACGAGGAACGCGTGCGCACGCTTCCCGCGCAAGCGCAGGCCGAGGAGTTGCTCGAACGCGCCATCGGACATGACATGCGCGCTCTGGAACTCTTCGATCAGCAATTGGAAAGCTGGAACGGGCACATTCGAATGACGGACCGGATGCGCCAACTGGAGCGGCGCTCGGAATTTTCCAAGGATCTTCGCGTGCGCTATGCAAATGCCGACATCAATCTCGCATTGGAAGGTTGGCAGAAGAACGAGCACGCCGCCGATCTGTTGATCCAACGCGCGCAATCTGACGCGCGCTACCGCGCCGCCGCGGTCTATTTCCTCGGCATGCTCGCAGGCAGTGGCGTGGACTACGAACGCATCCACGGCGTCCTCTTGAACTATGCCAGATACGATAGGGACGCCATCGTGCGGCAGTGGGCCGTCGAGGGTATGCGCTTTCTGGGCAAGGATGAGGTCCTCGATGAGCTGTTCACATCCTTCACGGAAGATCCCGCCACCAGCGTGCGGGACCGCGCCGGCTGCAATATTTCCGATTGCGGAATTTTCACGCGCAAGCAGCGAATGAGAATGGTGCCGAAGCTCCTCGATTTGGCGAGGAATCCCCGCACAACCGGGCAAATGAGAAATTCGACTTTCCTCGCGTTGCAGGAAATCACAGACGAAAATCTGCCTACGGACGCGCTTGTCTGGAGCCGCTGGTACGAAGAACATGGCTCCGAGAAAATGGCCGAGTTCGAACGCCTCGAGTGGTGGCAGGTTCGCGGCGACGAATAACTCTATTACCTTCAAGGTCCACGTCGACCGAACAAGAATTTCAGAAATACATCCATTTACAGCGAAACGCCGCGGTGTAGACTACCTCCTCGTCGGAGGAAGGCCTCACCCATGCCGGTCACTCAGGAAAAGCAAGAGCACCTTCGCGTGGGTGTGGATCTTGGCGGCACGAAGATTGAATTCGTGGCCCTCGAGCGCGACGGCAGGGAACTGCACCGCCATCGCATCGCCACGCCGCGCTTCGACTACGAAGCCACGGTGCGCGCCGTAGCAGAAGCCGTCGAAGGGATCGAGAAAAAACTTGGACGGAGCGCCACCGTGGGCATGGGAATCCCTGGGACCATTTCCACGAGGACTGGTTTGGTAAAGAACGCCAATTCCACATGGTTGAACGGAAAACCGTTCGACAAGGACTTGAGCCGTGCAATGGCGCGCGAAGTGCGATGCGCGAATGACGCGAACTGCCTGGCCGTTTCGGAAGCAACCGATGGCGCGGGGGCGGGCAAGCACGTTGTTTTTGCGGTCATACTGGGCACCGGTTGCGGCGGCGGAATTGCCGTCGATGGCCGTCTGCACAGCGGTTCGAATGGAGTCGCGGGCGAATGGGGCCACAACACTTTGCCGTGGATGCGCCCCGAGGAGTTTCCCGGTTTCGCTTGCTATTGCGGAAGGAGTGGCTGCATCGAGACTTGGATTTCCGGAACCGGCCTGGAAGCGGACTACCATCGCGCGACAGGTGTCGCCCTCAAGGGCCCCGAGATCCTCGCGCGAAGCAACGCCCGAGAAGCGGCCGCGCTTGCCGCCCTCGATCGGTTCGAAGACCGGCTCACGCGCGGATTGGCGCAAGTCATCAATCTTCTGGATCCGGACGTAATTGTGATGGGCGGGGGCGCTTCGCAAATTCCGCGTCTCTACAAGAATGTTCCGGCCCGCTTGGAGGAATACGTTTTCGGCAAGGAAGCAGACACTCCTATTCTTCCGGCCAAGCACGGCGATTCGAGCGGAGTACGCGGTGCCGCCTGGTTATGGCCGTTGTAGATAGATTGAGCCGCGCATCGGATCATTCAGATTTTCTGATACACAACGGGCAAACTTTTGCCAGACTAGAACTCTATCGCCGCCGCTGCATACCCTGGCGTTCTTAGCAAGAGGATTAGAGCAATGGCTGAGGCTCAAACAAAAGACACAGCCGTCGTTCGAAACATTTCGGACACCGCGCGATGGGCGGCCGTCTTTCGTGCGCGCGAGACCCGGCGAGCCGATGCCCTCTTCCGAGATCCCTATGCGGAGCGGCTTGCCGCGAAAATGGGCGTGGATATTGCCAACACTCTGCCGGAGGGAAACAGTCACGCGTGGGCGTGGGTCGCGAGGACCTACCTTTTCGATCAGTTCATAACCAGGGAGATTGAGCAGGGCGCGGACATGGTCGTGAATCTCGCCGCCGGCCTGGACGCGCGGCCTTATCGCATGGCTCTGCCGGCTTCCTTGCAGTGGATCGAAGTCGATCTGCCGGAAATTCTTGCCTACAAGGAAGGAATTCTTGCGAATGAGAAACCGGCTTGCGCGCTGGAGCGCGTCCGCACGGATTTGTCCGACGGCAGCGCCCGCCGCGCGCTGTTTGCCAATCTCGATCGGCGCGCAAACAGAATCTTGGTTCTCACGGAGGGTTTGCTCATCTATCTGAGCGCCGAGGAAGTTGCCGCTCTTGCCAGGGACCTTGCAGCCGCTTCGCATTTTCAGCGCTGGATCATGGATCTTGGCTCGCCTGGGCTTCTCCGCATGATGCAGCGCACCACCGGCAAGCAACTCAGCAAAGTGGGCGCGCCTTTCAAATTCGGTCCGGCGGAGGGGCCGGCTTTCTTTACTCCGCATGGTTGGGAGCCGCTCGAAGTGAAGGGGCTGCTGAAAACCGCGACGCAATTCAAGAGGCCTCCGTTCTTCTCGCGATTGCTGGGCCGCTTGCCGGAACAAAAGGGACCAGCTGGAAATCGTCCCTGGTCTGGTGTTTGCCTCTTCAAGAAGCGTTAGACGCGTTCTCTCTGGAATTCCTGTGCGGATTTTCTCTTCTTAAAGACAAAGGCCTCGCCAACTGTTTCGCAGTCGGCAAGGCCCTCGTGGATCTTGGTGTGCAGAAATCACTTCTGGCCGGCAGCAGCAGCCTTGGCCATCTTCGCGGCAAACTCCTTGGAGCGGCGCTGCATTTCTTCCGGCGACACGTCCTCTACATGCTGTGCGAGGCCCCACTGATGGCCGAAGGGATCGGTCACTTTGCCGTAGCGATCGCCCCAAAATTGATTCTCGAGCGGCATGTCCACCTTGGCGCCTGCCGAGACAGCGCGGTTGAAAGTAGCGTCCACGTTTTCCAAGTACAGGAAAAGACCGCACGGGTTCTTGGCCCCTGGCGTGGGCGCGCTGGACATGCCGGGGAACTCGTCGGCCAACATAAGACGGGAGTCGCCGATTTGTATTTCGGCGTGGCCAATTTTGCCGTCAGGGCCGGCCATTCGCATAGTTTCCGTGGCGCCGAAGACCGACTTGTAAAAATCAATCGCTTGGGCCGAGTTCTTACAAGTGAGATACGGCGTAACACTGTGATACCCCTCAGGGATTGCGCGGACAGGATTCGACATGGTTGCCTCCTAGTGGCTTCTGAAGTGCGCGCCGAAAACGGGTGGGAGCAACAGCAGAGCGCGCGCAAAGACTTAGATACTCTCTTGATTTGCTGGTGTCAACAGATTCTGCCGCTGGCCACGGCCGCGGATCGCGGGCGCTGAGGTTGCGCGAAATTACTGCGCCAGGCGGATTTCATCGAAGGTGCATTCGAAGCCAGTGCCTTCAGGAGAGCAGCACATGATGCCGGTGTCCACGGCGGCTTGCAAAGGGAGATAGCCGAGGCGTGTTGAAATGAAATTTTTGCTATCGACGGAGTAGAGAACTTCAAGCGAAGAGCCTTTGCGCACGATGCGCCACCACAGTGGGTCTTTCGTCGTGATGCCACGCACAGTGGACCAGTCCGAAAACTCGCGGGTGACGACAACGCTGGCGTGGCCGATGCCGTCAACAAGTTCGAGGCCGCACTTCACCCAATTGCTGGAGTCGACCCGGACCATTAATCCTGCTTGATCGTAGAGCGCCGCGTATTTTCCGGCGACGCGGCTTTCGAACGTGAAATCGCCCGTGACCGGCAGAAAAAAGAAGTGGCCATTATCGGTGACGTAGTCATAAAAGGTTTTTCGCCAGAAATCGGTTTTGGGTTTTGTGGTGACGACGAGTTGCTCACCTGATTGTTTCGCGGAGCCCGGCTCGTTGAACCATTTCATTTTGGCGAGAACAGATTTGCCGGAAAGCTGATTCTTCGAGGCTGGCACTGCGGATGCCGCTGCGAGAGTCTTCGCCACCGTTGAATCATTCCATAAGGCGCCACAACTCAATGCCGCTGCCTGAGTGAGGAATACCCGGCGATTCGCAGTGTCATAGGATGCTCCGGGAGTAAGATTCCCTGTTTAGACGGGCATAGTATCCGTTGGGCTTGTTTCTCTCAAGGGTATCTGCGCCCTTATCGAGGGCATCAAATTGACGCGATTGTTTTCGGGAGAGAGAATGTCCGCGGAAACCGCGCGCAGGGATGGGCGTTATGGGATACGAATTTCTTGTTGAAACGTACGAGACCGAGCGCATCAAAGTTGTCAGCGTGTGGAGTGAATTCCGCGATGAGGATCTTCCGGTGCGGCCGCGCGGGGGGGACCCGCGGGGGCGCAACGTGCACGAGCAGATGGTGCATCAGTGCGTGAGTGAAAATCTGTGGTTTGTCGGCATGCTGGGAATTGACGTCGACGCGCCGCCGTTGCCGGCGGCGGAGACTCGATTGGAATTCATGAAGCGCTATGCGGAAGACAGCGGAAAGCGGCTCGCGGCGCTGCGGGCGAAAGACAACGCCTGGTGGGAGTCTGAAACGAAATTTTTTGATGTACCGCGATCCCGGGCATGGGTTGTGGTTCGGAGGATTGCGCACACGGCGCACCATCGAGGCCAGCAGATGGCGATGCTGCGGATGCTAGGGAGGGACTTGCACAGCAATTATGGCCCAACGGCGGATACCGGCGGGCTCATGCAGAATCATGCGCCAACAATCTATGGTTATCCCAGCCTGAACGCGTTATTCGACGGCGAAGCGGTCGGCAGCAAGAAGACACCGCTCCCAGGCGCCGGCGGCAAAGCCGTGACCGAGCGCCCGGACAAGAAATAGATTTGCGAAATGGAGTTGGCCGGGAGTTATTCCGGCTTGGTGATGACGCCGCAGGCGATACGCGGCGGGGCGCCGGTGCCGGTACCGCCTGCGACGGCGTGAATAACAATCGCGGTTCCGCCATTACTGAAAACGGAGTTTTCGTCGGTGCCGAGAGTTACATTCGGCGCAACGGTGGTTGCATGGGCGGTTCCATCCGCCGCAACGATCAGCGCAAAGTCCGGTATATCGCCCGCAGGCATTCCTTCATGGCCGTGGCCCCCGCCGCCAAAATGAGGACCCGCGGATTTGAAGTCGGGAGGCTCGCACTTCGCGACCTGATGAATGTGAATGGAGTGCTCACCCGGCGGAAGATTCTTGATATCGATCTTGATGGTGACGCCCTTGGCCGCAGGCGTCAGCGTGGCAGTGCCGATGCTCTGGCCTTGCGCGTTCTTGATGTCCACGGTAACGGGCTTGGCGGCGGCGCGGGCCTGGCTGCTCTGCGCAAAAACCAAGCTGGCTGCCGACAACAACAGCGCTGCACAAGCGAGTGCTCTCATGTGATTGGTTCTCCTCCCGGCAAATTGTAATCTAGAATGCGGACTCTCTCAGAAACAGCCCATTCAATCTAGCGCAAGGCTAAAGGAGAAGTAACAACTTGTCCACAAATAGATAGCCCCGATGCGGGAGGAATTCGCGGCGGCGCAAAGAGCAATCTCGTGCAAGTTCAGACGACCAGAGAACGAGGCAATCGGTCATCCGAAAAAGGCGTTTTAGCACTAAGGGCGACAGAGGTTTGGAAAATCCTTTTTCAGGTTTTCCAGTTTGGGCAGGTCGTTGTAGACGATGTATGGATTATCGGGATTGTTCTTCAGATAGTCCTGGTGGTAGTTCTCGGCCGCGTAAAATGCCTGGAACGGCTCAACTTTTGTGACGATCTTACGCGAGTAAACTTTCGCGGCGTCCAACTGCGCTATGTAAGCCTGAGCGATGCGCTTCTGATCTTCGTTCGTGTAGAAGATCGCGGAGCGGTATTGGGAGCCGGTGTCCGGGCCCTGGCGATTCCACTGCGTGGGATCATGCGCGACCGAGAAAAAAACCATCAAGAGCTGACCGTAGGTGATTTGGGACGGATCATAAATGATGCTGACGGTTTCCGCGTGGCCGGTAACGCCCATACTCACACTTTCGTAAGAGGGCGACTTAACATGGCCGCCCGAGTAGCCGGAGGTCACAGAGGAAACTCCCTTGAGATGCTGGAAAACGGCCTGCACGCCCCAAAAGCAGCCTCCGGCGAGAACCGCGGTTTGCCGGCTCTTGGCAGCGGCCAACGGAACATCGATGGCCGGCGCGGGGAAGGGTACTTTCGGCGTTTCGGGAGGCCGTGCGCCCAAAGCACGGAAAGCGGTCCACGCAACCAGGCCAACAATCACCACAAACGCGATGCCACGGCCAATATACGGGCTCTGCATGGCTCATCTCCCTAAACACTTGATTCTAGTCCACTCTACCCGAGCCCCATTAGATGCGGCTCGATGGCGTCGGATGGTGGCAATTTCGCTGCACTCGCTGACTTCCCGCAGATTCGACGATGGCCCTTTTTTTTGAGCAGCATCAGCATATGGAACTGAGTATCCGTCTAAGGCATCATAGGGTGCGAACTATTATTCCGTCTTCCGAAAGGTTACTACCATGCGCGCGCGCAATCTTCTTGTTTTATCTTTCACAATTTTTCTGCCCTATCAGGCGCCGGCGCAAGTCACGCACGGCCAGAAGCCCAAGCTGCCCGCGCCGTTCGCCTCGAAATCAGCCGGCAATGGACCAGAAAAACGGACACCTCCCGCCGGATTCCTGCCGACTGTGCCCCAGGGATTTCGCGTGAATGTATTCGCGACGAACTTCAAGCGGCCAAGATGGCTGACGGTGGCGCCGAACGGGGATATTTTTCTGGCTGATATGGGGTCGGGGGAAATCATCGTGATGCGCGATCCGGGGCAAACCGGCGGAGCACAAGTGCGCGAAGTCTTTGTGGATGGGCAGAGGCGGCCGTTCGGCATCGCGTTCCACGAAAACTACGTTTACGTGGGGAACACGAACGAAGTGGTGCGCTTTGCATACGATCCCAAGACCTCCAAGCGGCTTGGTGAAGCGGAACACCTGCTGGATTTGCCGACGGGCGGGCACGATACGCGGTCGCTGGCCTTTTCGGCGGACGGGAAGCATCTGTTCATCGGCGTCGGCTCGGAATCGAATATAGACACGGGAGAAGATCCACGCCGCGCCGCCGTAACGGTGTGCGATCCCGATGGAAAGAACGCCCGGCGCTTCGCGACGGGGCTCCGGAATCCCGTCGGGCTCGGGCTCGAACCAGTAACGGGCGAAGTCTGGACGACGGTCAACGAGCGCGACGAACTGGGGGACGATCTTCCCCCGGACTATTTCACTTCGCTCAAGGACGGCGGATTCTACGGCTGGCCGTACAGCTACATCGGGGACAACGTCGATCCGCGCGTCAAGCCGCAGAAGCCCGACCTGGTTGCCCGCTCGATTATTCCGGATGTGCTGCTGGGTGCCCACGTGGCACCGTTGCAGTTTGCGTTTTATACCGCGAAACAATTTCCAGAGAGCTACTGGGGCGGAGCGTTTGTCGCGGAACATGGCTCGTGGAACCGGGCCATGCGCGCGGGATACCAGATTGCCTTTGTGGCGTTTAAAGGTGGCAAGCCTTCAGCCGATCCGGTGCCGTTTATGACGGGCCTGGTTCCGGATCCGGGCGGACCGGATGTGCTCGGACGGCCTGTAGGCGTGGCGGTTGCGCCTGACGGAGCACTGCTTGTGTCGGACGATGGGGCGGCCGTGATTTATCGCATCTCCGCAGCGAAATAGCGCGCTTGAACAGCGGCTAACACTGTCATGCCAGAAGTGCTCCCGGTCCAATCTGTCAGAGGTGTCCCCTGTCTGAACCTAGAAAACTGGCCCCCCTTCCCCCACCCGGCATTTTTTCATCAAGTGTTGATTCTAAAAGTAGTTGAAGTCTTTTGTTTTGACACACTTTTGCAGGTGTTGATTCTAAACGGACTTACATTGCACCAAAATTGTGCAAAATGGGCGTGTCTCGCTCTAGGGGCGGGCATTCTAGGGATGTGGCATAAAGTCTCTGCAAAACATCTTCCGGCTTACTTGGATTCGCTTTAACAACCGCAAGAATCAATCTCTTTTCCGCGATACACTCCTCAAGCTGATTCTTTCTCCGAACGCAGAATACAACCAGTCAACAGCCAAGGTTTAAGGCACACCCCAGCTATGACTCATTTGAGAAAAAAGAAGAAGCGTCAAACTGGCGCCGACAACAAAGAATACAAGGGCCATAACGAAGCACCGCTCTGTACCTATTCATTCTAAAGGGAATTAGATTGCACCGAAACTGTGCAAGTGTTGTCTCTGTTGGCTTTATGGCGTGGACGCTAGACTGAGGTTACGAAATTGTCGACAGATGTACCTAACAATTAGAGTACCGGAGAAGTAGCAGTCTGTCAAGGGAAAAGAACTCCCGATGGCATGTCAAGGGAGGATCAACTGGGAGTCCAGCTGGGGTGGCTGGAGAAGAGGCCATTGGTGAACCCGGTCTGATAGCAAACGAAGAGTCCAAAGCACAGACTGAGCAGGCCGGATGCTGTCACGAAGCCATGATTCAACCAGGCGAATCTGGAACCAGCAAAGGAAAACGGCAGGGCGAGCGCCGCGGTGATAAGCATCATCCCTGCGATCGTGCCGGCGCCGAAAATCAATAAATAGAAGACCGCCCATTTCGGATCGTGAATCGTGCTCAATACCAGCAGAGCGACTGCGGCGGAACCTGCCAGGCCGTGAACAATTCCAACGAGCAGAGGGCGCAGGGCGTGAAAAAGGCCCAGCCGGTCAAGAGGCCCGCGCAGCCAAATCGGCGCGCTGAGGCTATTGGCGTGATGTTCGGCGGCCGGGGCGTGAGAGTGCCAGTGAAAATGCACGCGGGAGCCGTGTTCGTGGAGGTGGGCATGTTCTCCCGTGACATGCGGATGGGCGGGGGAAAATTTTTCGCTGATCCATTTCATTGTGCCGGTAAGGTTGAGCAAGCCGAGAAGAATCAGCATCAGGCCCACGGAAAATTCCATCGTTAGGCCTAGGCGCGCGGGAATTGCCAAGCCAAATAAAATAATGGCCGCCCCGACGGCGACGATCGTAAGCGTGTGGCCGCAGCCCCAAAGGATGCCGATGAGACCCGCCTTAGCTATCGAGCGCTCGCGGCTGACGATCGTCGACACGGCGATCACGTGGTCCGGATCGGTGGCATGCCGCATCCCCAGGAAAAATCCAATCGTCAGAATGGCGATTCCGCTCGTCAAGCCTGCATCCCCGTTTTTCGGAATTTCAAAACCCTGCACACCGAAGCATATCTGACATGAGAGAAATTTTCTCGGAAAACACGGACGCGGCGGGATTCACTCCTCGCGAAGAATGCGCATGAGCTCAGTGGCGGTATGCGGGAGGCGCGCTCCGCGCCGCGAAACGAGATAAACGTGACGCGGCATGTTCAATTGCCTCACTTTTACCTCCTTCATCCAGCCGTGTTCGATTTCCCATTCGACGCACATGCGCGGCACGATGGCCACGCCCATGCCCATTTGCACGAAGCGCTTGATGCTTTCGATGGTGGGCATTTCGATGGGCATGTTGAGCGCGGTGCGGTTTCTGGCGAAGAGTTCAATGACGCGGCGGCGAAAGGGAGATTCGACGCTGTGGGCGATGAAGTTTTCGTCGGCAAGCTCGGCGACATCGACTTCGCGTTTCTTCGCGAGAACATGCTTCGGGTGCACGACAAGAGTCAGCTCATCCTTACGGATTTCCGTGGCCAGAAGCTGGGCATCGCGGGGCACGAAAGAGATGGCGCCGAGATCGAGGCGATAGTTCAGGACTTCATGAGGGATGTCCCGCGAAAACATGCGGTGCACGCGCACCTGGACGCCGGGATGCTTTTCCCGAAATGTGGCCAGGGCAGGGAGGAGGGCGTGAATGGAACTCTCGTTCACGCCAAGAGAGAGCTCGCCGCGTTTCAAACCCTCCAATTCGGAGAGCCCTTTCTTGACTTCGTCCCGGAGATTGATCAGGCGCTCCGCGTAGTCCTTCAGAAGCGTGCCCGCATCGGTGAGGCGAACCGGCCGGGCGCCTCGGACAAAAAGAGGCTGGCCGAGGGAGTCTTCCAGCTTGCGGATAGCCAGGCTGATGGCGGGCTGGGTGCGATAAAGGCGCTCACCGGCGCGGGAAAAGCTGCCCTCTTTGGCCACCATCAGAAATACCTGCAATTCGCCGAGGTCCAAGGAACCCTCCTGGCGGCAGTATAAGACATTATTATCAAAAGTAGAATAAAGATAAATTGGACCGCAGGGTGCCTCCTGTGCGTTACTAGAGCATGGGGGACCCTATGGACGTCGTACGCATCTTTGACACCACGCTCCGTGACGGCGAGCAATCGCCGGGCTTCTCAATGAATACCGAGGAGAAGATTCGCCTGGCACGCCAGCTTGCGGCCTTGAAGGTTGACGTGATTGAGGCAGGTTTCCCGATTGCATCGCGAGGCGACCTGGAAGCAGTCAAGAGGGTGGCGCAAGAAGTGCGCACCGTGCCGATTGCGGCACTCGCGCGTGCAAGGAAAGAAGATGTCAGCGCGGCGATTGAGGCGCTGAAACCGGCAGCGGCGCCACGCCTGCATATTTTCCTGGCAACCTCCGATTTGCACCTTCGCGTGAAACTAAAGATGACTCGTGAGCAGGCGCTGGAAGCCATCGACTCGATGATTCGCTACGGCCGGCAGCATGTTGGCGAAGTGGAGTTTTCCGCCGAGGATGCCGGGCGAACCGACATCGATTTTCTGTGCCAGGTGTGCCGCGTGGCTGTGGACGCTGGTGCGACGGTCCTGAATCTGCCGGACACGGTGGGGTACGCGGTGCCGGAAGAATACGGCGCGATGTTCACCAAGGTGCGCGAGTCTCTGGGCGATGCGCAGGGGATCACGCTGAGCGCGCATTGCCACGACGACCTGGGCATGGCGGTGGCGAACTCGCTAGCGGCGATTCGCGCCGGAGTGCGGCAGATCGAATGCACCATCAACGGTATCGGCGAACGCGCCGGAAATGCTTCGCTCGAAGAAGTCGTCGTAGCGCTGGCAGTGCGGAAGGACAGCTTTGGCGTTACGACGGGCATTCGTATGGAGGAGCTTTTCCCCACGAGCCGCATGCTCACGGAAATCACCGGAGCGCAGGTGGCGCCGAACAAAGCGATTGTGGGCGCGAACGCCTTCGCACACGAAGCGGGAATTCACCAGGATGGGATCATCAAGAACCCGCTCACTTATGAAATCATTTCGCCGCAGACGGTTGGAGTGCCGGCGCGCTCGCTGGTCCTCGGAAAGCATTCCGGCCGCAATGCGCTGCGCATGACTCTGCGGGACTTGGGTTACGACGCGAGCGATACCGAGCTTGCGGAAGTTTATGGCCGGGTGACGGCGCTGGCCGATCAGTCCAAGCAAGTGCGCCCGCGAGACATTGTGGCTATCGCGCATGAAGTGATTCGGCGGCGTCCCGCGGCCATGGCTGCGGAATCGTCTTCCGCCGCTTAATCGGGGCTGCGGCCAAAAAAATTTCGCAACGCCTGCATCGCGCCGTCTGCGCCTTCCTGAAAAGCGCGCGTGGCTTGCCCGATCTCTGATAATTTGTGGGGACCACCATGAAGAAGACCATTGTCCTTCTGCCGGGAGACGGTATCGGCCCGGAAGTGACGCGGGCTGCCGGGGCCGTCCTGCGTGAATCCGCGCAAGAATTTAATCACCAGTTTGAGTTCGCGGAATTTCCGCTTGGCGGCGCGGCCATCGACGCCACAGGCACGCCACTTCCTAACGAGACGCTGGACGCCTGCCGCAAAGCTGACGCCATTTTTCTGGGAGCCGTCGGCGGACCGAAGTGGGATGGACTGCCCGTCGGGAAGCGCCCGGAGAGCGGGCTGCTCGATCTGCGAAAAGGGTTGGGGCTCTACGTCAATGTTCGTCCCGTGAAGCTGATCGAGCCGTTGAAGGGCATTTCGCCCTTGAAGGCCGACCGGCTCGGGGACTTGGATCTTGAGATTGTGCGCGAGCTCGCCGGAGGAATGTATTTTGGCGAGCGCGGGAACACCACGGAAAAAGGCGTCGAGCGCGCCTGGGATACCGAATCGTACTCGACGCCGGAGATCGAACGCATCGCGACATTTGCTTACACGCGCGCGGAGAACCGCTCGCGGCGGCTGTGCTCCGTGGACAAAGCCAACGTGCTGACCAGCTCGCAGCTCTGGCGCCGCACGGTGACGGCCATGAGCGCGGTCTATCCTTCCGTGAAACTCGAGCATATGTACGTGGACAACGCGGCGATGCAATTGACGCTGCGTCCGGCGCAATTCGACGTGATGCTGAGCAGCAACATGTTCGGCGATATTTTGAGCGATGCGGCAGCGGCGCTCGTCGGCTCGATCGGCCTGATCCCATCGGCCAGTTTTGGTTCGTCCGCGCCGCTTTTTGAGCCCATTCATGGCTCGGCACCGTCGCTGGCCGGGATGGACTCCGCCAATCCGATTGGTTCAATTCTAAGCGCCACGATGATGTTGCGCGACGCCTTCGGCCTTTCGCTGGAAGCAGACTGGGTCGAGCAGTCGCTTCAACGGGTGCTGGCGGGCGGTTACCGGACGCCGGACATTACAGAGCCAGGCGCGCGCGCCGTGGGCGGCTCCGTCTTCACCGAAATTCTGCGGGAAGAGATGCAGCGCACCTTCGAACACGCCGAGCGCTACGGCTGGGGCGTCTAGCCCCCCCCTATCTCTGGACTTTGTACAATTTGTCGCCATCGGACCACCAATCCGACCGCGCTACTGCCGTCAGCCCGACTGCCTTGCGAGAAGCCGCTGAGAATGCTACTTTTACATTTTCCGATGCAGCTGGCGGCAAGCCAAAGTCGGGGCCACACTGCGGTGTGGACAAGACGCCGGCTGCGAATCCGTTACAGAGCAGCTTGACCAAAAGGTGAGAAACATCATTACTCATCGCCATTTTCTTGAGCTATCCTCGCGGCGGATTCGCCGCCATTTGCCGTAGGCCTGTAATGCCACAGCCCGGATCCAATTCGAACGCTGTCTTGCCTCCCACTGGGACCGGCAACGTTTCCTATTGGCGCGTGGAAGGCTCCCTGCTCGAACTTGGCGCTCTGCGCCCCGTCGGATTTTTCACTTGGAACTCGCAAAGCTTTGCCGAACGCTGGGCGCGTCGCGCGGGCATGGCAGGCATGGCGCTGACAAGGCCCTTCGCCTACTTCGCCAGCCGCACGTTTGCAACGCGCTTCCTGCACACGTTGCTCCGCGGAGTCAGCCGCGATCGCCTGGATCTCCTCGGCGAAGAGTATTTTCAGTACGTCCTGAAACCGCAATTGCGCCGCGAGGCCACTGAACAGTTGGTCGAAGCCGTTCGCAACGGTGAGCGCGTCGTCCTGGTTGGACAACTCCTGGAAAGCATACTTCGGCCCTTGGCGCATCATTTGGGAGTCGAGTCGTTCATCTCGAATCGCCTGGAATTTCGCGATGGCAAGGCCACGGGACGCCTGCTTGATCCTATCGTGCGCCCGCGCGGACCTCTGGCATGGATCGCCAGCGGCGACACGAACGGCCGGATCTCGCGCGAAAAACTGCTGAGCCAGCTTGGCTGGACGAAGAAGCCCGAACAGCTTGAGACTGCCGTGCGGACAACAGCTCGTCCAGCGATTCCGCGAGGGAAATCGGTCGCCCTATTCGGGGAAACTCCGCGCGTCAAGCGGCTCTCCGTGCGCGAGAACCTGGCGAACCGGCATATTTTGTTGATCGGCGTAACCGGATTTATCGGCAAAGTCTGGCTGGTCGATTTACTCGAAAATGTTCCTAATATTGGCAAGATCACGCTGTTGATTCGCCGCAACCGCACAACCTCCGCGCAACGACGTTTCGAAAAGATCGTCGAAGAATCTCCGACGTTCGACACGCTTCACGACCGGCATGGGCGGAGGCTCGGCGCCTATCTGGAAGAAAAAGTGGAAGTGGTTGAAGGCGACGTCAGCCTTCCTGGTCTGGGGCTCAACGAAGCCACCCAGGCGCGAATCGCAAAATCCCTCGATCTCATCGTGAACAGCGCCGGCTTGACGGATTTCAATCCCGATTTGCGCGAAGCGGTCTCTTCCAACGTCGATTCCGCCATTAACCTGCTCGATTTTCTGCGAAAGTGCAATCACGCCGGGCTGATGCATCTTTCCACCTGCTACGTGGTCGGCATGCGCGACGGTCGCGTCACCGAAGAGCTCCAGGACAATTACAATCCCGCGGGCGATCCCAAGTTTGATGCCGAGCGCGAAGTCGAGTCGCTGCGCGAGACCATTCGCCGCGTCGAGGAACGCGCGGAGAGTCCGGAACTCGACAAGGCGCTTCGACGCCAGGCCCTGGGACGTGGCGGCAACGAAGCTTCCGCGCCACCGGGAGAGCTCGACGGTGTTCTGAAGCGCAATCGAGCGCGCTGGGCGCGCAACCGGCTCGCGCGCGTCGGTCTGCGCAGGGCGCAACATCTCGGCTGGCCGAACACCTACACTTTCACCAAGAGTCTTGGCGAATCCATCCTCACGCGGCGAGGCCACGATCTACCCATCGCCATCGTGCGCCCGTCCATCGTGGAGAGTTCGGAGCGCTCGCCCTTCAACGGTTGGAACGAAGGAATCAATACGTCTGGCCCGCTCTCCTATCTTCTCGGCACGAATTTCCGCCAGCTCCCTTCGAATGAGCGAAAATGTCTCGACGTGATTCCCGTCGACATGGTTTCCCGGGGAATGACGCTCATCGCTTCCGCGGTTGTCGCGCGGCGCCACGCCCGCTTGTATCAACTCGCGACTTCCGCCATCAATCCGGTCAATATGGGGCGCAGCATCGAGCTCACGGGCCTCGCTCACCGCAAGCATTACCGGACCACGCAAAGCATCGACAGTTGGCTGAAGGTAAAGTTCGAAACCATCCCGGTCTCCAAGCAACGCTATGAGCGTCTCTCCATTCCGATGCAGAAAGCCGTGATCTCCAGCATCAATCGCGTGGCCATTTCTCTCCGTATGAAGAAGCCGCCGCTGGCCCGGGCGGAGCGCGACCTGATCCGCGCCGAGAAGCTGATCGAGCTTTACGAGCCCTTTATTCTTCACAACGAGCACGTCTTCGAATGCGAAAATGCGCGCTTGCTCTCCGCGACGCTGCCGCCCGAGGAACGCTCGCTCTTTGATTTCGCGCCCGAATCCATCGACTGGTGGGACTACTGGATCAATGTGCACATCCCGGCGCTGCGCCGCTGGTGCTATCCGCTGATGGAAGGCCGCCCGCTCGAATCGCGCGAGCCGCGAGCGCTGGATTGGTCCGGCGAACCCGCGCCTGGCGCACCGCTCTCCAAAGCCGCTACGCCGTCAGACACTTTATGGCGATCTTCGTAACCGGGTCGACCGGCTACCTGGGCAGTTATCTTGCTGCGGGGCTCCTCAACGAGCACCGTGACAAGCTGAATCTCCTGATTCGCGCCAAGACCGAACAGGAAGCGCGCGAACGGCTATGGACTTCCCTTCAATTGCATTTCGAGTTTCCTGAATTTTCCGAATATCTAAACACGCGGGTCCGCATTTTTCGTGGCGACCTGACCGCTGACCGTTTTGGCCTTTCCGATGACGAATACCACGTGCTCGTGGACACTGCGGACTCGCTGATTCACTGTGCTGCTTCGCTGAACCGCAAGTCGGAGAAGCAGTGCCTGAACGTCAACCTGCGAGGCACTCTCGAAGTGATTCAACTCGCGCGGCGCGCGCAGAATCGCAATGGCCTGCGCCGCTATTCGCACGTTTCCACCGTTGCCGTCGCCGGGAAAAGAAAAAACGAAGTCGTCACCGAAGACGCGGCCATCGACTGGTCGCGCTCCGATTACGACCCCTACGCGCGCACCAAGAAATTCTGCGAGCACATGGCCAATCAGCTTCTGCCTGACGTTCCTAGGACGATTTTCCGTCCCGCCATCGTTATGGGCGACAGCCGCCGACCCGAGACTTCGCAATTTGACATGGTTCAAGCCTTTCATGTTTTGGCGCAGATGCCTGTTCTTCCGCTGCGTCCTCACGATAAAATCGACATCGTGCCGGCGAACTACGTTGCTAAAGCCATCGTGACGATTCATCAAAAAGAAGCGCCCGCCCACGGCATCTACCACTTGTCGTCCGGCACGGGTTCCCAGACTTACCACGAGCTGACCGATGCCCTCGCTCAGGCCGGCGGCATGCTTCGGCCCATGTTCTTGCCGTCTCTGGGCGGACCGTTTTCCAGTACTGTCAATTGGATCGCGAATCGCAGCGGCGCGACGGGGTACGGCGCTTCGCTGCTCAAAGTTTTCTGGCCGTATCTCGATTGGAACACCGTTTTCGATAATTCGCGCGTCGTCGCCGAGCTCGGTGAAACACCCGCGAAATTCTCGACCTATGCTGTGCCTCTTCTGAAATATAGCCGCGAAAATAAATTCCAGTTTCCCGCCAAGCCCTGGCCTTCCGCTCCGGGCGCGGAAAAGAATGCCGCGGCAGGGAGAGCTCGCGCATGACGGACTTTCTACTCGTTGCGTGGGTCAGCGCGTTGATTGAGATCACGCGCTTTGGCTGGATGCTCGGCCTCGGCAAGCGCTGGACGCCCGGCGAAAAACTGAGGCTGCTCTTCGCCGGTTACAACGGCAACCGCAATACCGGGTCTGACCTGCGTGTGCAGGAAACGCTCCGCCAGATTCGCCACGTTCTTGGCGCGGAAAACGTGGATTTCAGCGTCATGACCCAGAATTTCGATCTCACCCGCGGTTATTTTGAGAGCACGCGCCAGGTTCATCTGCCCGATGTGTTCCCGCCTTTTCTCTTCCGCGAAGTTCGCGCCAATCACGGCGTGATCGCTTGCGAAGGCTCGATGTTCAAAAGCAAATTCGCCAACGCCCTCACAACCATGATGATTGGCTCTCTCGGAATCGCTTCGGCGGAGAACAAGCTCTCCGTTGGATATGGCGGCGAGGCCGGGCACATGGATCCGCTGATCGAGGGCATGTGCGCGCGTTACGTGAAGGATTCCCTGATTATTCCACGCAGCGCGGAGTCCCAGGCCCTGCTGAGCAAACTGAGTATTCCTACGGAGCTTGGCACCGACACCGCCTGGACCTTCGAGCCGCACCCGCCCGAATATGGCCGGAAAGTCCTTCGCAACGCTGGCTGGGACGAGAAGACGCCGATTCTCGCGCTGTGTCCGATTCTTCCGTTCGTGTGGCCGGTCAAGGCTTCTCTCGCGAAATACCTCGCGCTCGCGACTACCGGCGC
>Ga0137418_10001141_pt1 | contig 24363 bp, 21 predicted proteins | sample CZODoug3_1_2_16f_FD_122242 | JGI IMG/M metagenome (GOLD analysis project Ga0137418, IMG submission 122242) | Vadose zone soil fungal communities from Angelo Coast Range Reserve, California, USA - CZODoug3_1_2_16fungal (Hybrid Assembly) | ecosystem: Environmental > Terrestrial > Soil > Vadose...
GGCTTTCCCGGCGAGCCAGCAGACCCGAGAGGAAGGCGCGAAACCCGCCGTAAGATTCGCATTCGCGCCGGTGTCCAGTGATTTCCACTTCTTGCCGCCGTCCGTGGTCAATTGCACCGTTCCCGTGGGCTGAACTTTCCAAAAGACTTTGTTGTCTGGCGTGAGGATCACGCCGGTATCTGAACCTGTGACTTCCACAACTTGGTTGGCAACGCCTTGCTTCATCATCATGGCGTCGGTCTGTATGTTTGGCGCTGCGGCCTTTGATTCAACAGGTACTGATTCTGTTATAGAGAAGGGAACACTTTTTGCGTCGGCATGAGCCGGCGGGCCACCACCACCCACCGCTCCTCCCACTGCGCCTCCCGAAACCGGCGGGGCAGGGGCAGGTGGAGCGGAAGCGACAGCGGGCGCGTTTTCAGGGGCCGCCGCGTCCGTCGCAGCACGCGCCGTGATTCTTGGAGCAGGAGAAGGCGGCGCGGACTTCTTTTTCTCCAAACGCCCGCTGGCAATCTGATCAAGAGATTCCCGCGCTGCATCGTCCGCGGCAATCGCCCGCTGCGAAGGCTTCGCAGGCGGCACAACAATAAGCTCCTGTTCTGTTTTCTGCCGGGGCATTTCGGTGGATGTCTGTTGCGCATCTTTTGATTTCTGCGACGACTGGACTTTGGCCTCTTGATCACCAAGCACTGGACTGGCCGCGGGCTGCTCCTGATGGCGGGCTATGATTGTGTCCGAGTAGTGAGCAACTTTCGGAGCTCGCTGCTCGTAGATTCCGATGAAGACAAGGACACCTGCGGCGACGGCACCGAGCGGAATCGCCCAACGCAAAAGTGCGGGACGGCGGCGACGCCAAATTTCAGCAGGAGTTGCAGCGCCCAGCGGAGCGGCCGAATCGGCTTGTTTGACACTTCGCGTTGGAATGTTTCCCGCGTGAACGGCCTGAATCGAAGCCTCTTCGAGCACTGGAATTCCCCGGTTTTCCCAATCCTCGGCGAGCTGGTTTTCGGTTGTCTCGACCAGCGCGAGCGCTTCCTGGCAGGCTTCACAAGCTGAGATATGCTGCTTCCACTTAGCCATTTCCTCGAGTGAAAGATTTCGCTCGTGATAAGCGGCCAGCGTTTCCGCGTCGGGGCAGTTCGCCTGTGCCGAGCCGCCACGCAAATGTTGCGCGAGCGCGCGTTCAAATTTTGGATCGTCAGACGGCATGGCGCTCTCCTTCCTTAGAACGGCGGCGAAAGTAGTTCTTGCAGCACTTCACGTTGGTTCCTTTCGGTTTGCGTGCGAAGCGCCGGGCGTCGCATCGGGAAACAACTGCCGGAAATCGATTGGAACGTCTTCCGCGGCGTATTCAAAACATTGCTGGATTTCCGCATGGCTCAGGGAAAACGCATCGCGCAAGTGCTGCTCGGCTAGCGCGCGCAATTCCTGGCGGATACGTTCCAGGTTGCGGGAGACGCTGGATTCGTGTTCGCCAAGCTGCCGGCCAATCTCCGCCAGCTTCATCTGCCGGACGTAATAGAGTTCCAGCCGTTCGCGGTCGCCGGGATGCAAAAGTTTCAAGCAGTGCCGCAATGCCGTTGAAAAGCAGGAGAGGTAATGCGCGCGATGGGGATCCTGGAGCGGTTGCTGTTGAACGCGCTCCATTGGCAGCGCCGGCTTTTCGCCATCCTCCGCATCCAGCGATTCCATTCGACGGTGCGAGCGGATGTAGTCCACGTGACGCTGGGCAAGCACAGTGCGCAGCCAGGTCTTCAGCGAACTGCGCCCGTGAAAATAACGGAAAAGCGAGCGATCGCCGCGCTTCCCGTCCATCAAACCGAAAAGATCGGAGAACAAGGAGTCCGCAAGCTCTTGCGGGTTCGCGCCATAGCGGCTGGCCTTGGTGATTGCTCCGGCGGCGGCGCGCAGGTAGCCGCGATATTCCTGAACAAAATATTCCCACGCAGCTTCGGAGCCTTCGATGCAAGCGGTCGTCAAGGCAAGATCTTCCAAGTGCAGCGTAAGGAGATACTCTTCGAGACGGCTCGGGGAGGGAGCGCCGTCCTGGAAGCGCTTGCGCAAGCTACGCTCAAGTCCACAAACAAACTGAGATTGGGAGAGTCCCCAGCGGGCGGCGCCAGACTGGGAGTACAAAGAAGCAACCAGCGGCTCGCAAGCCGCAAGTGGAGATGAGGACCCGGGAGACGGCTTCTTTTCTTGCGGAGGCTGCGGCACTGTTCTCCTGGCGGAGTCTAAGACTCTTTCTTTCAGCATCCTAGGGCGTCGAATAAATAACCAACGCCCTGAAGCGAACGCGCATCCTAAAAGGTACCCTAAAGGAATGACCGGAGGGTGTCCACCGGGATTTCCCTGAGTTCATCCTGCCCTCAATGGGTTATTCTATGGAGTGTTGCGCTTCCTGGCCCGCAACGGATTGCGCCTCGGCGGGTTTGTCCGAGAAACCGAGTCGTGTGAAGAGATGCACTCGCTTTAGCATTAGCGAGTTCGCGTCGTTAGTACGAAAGTCCTATTCGGGGCCCAACCCCCCCTCAGTACCCTCGTACTGGTAAATCACACGTTTTGTTCTCGAGAAATCGAAACTTCGGTGCTCTTGGTATCGAGGTTGCAGGACAAACATTAGCACGAGGCGGCAAGCGGATGGCCACAATGATTGCAGAACCACCAAAGAGCAGGTCGTTGGGCGTTGGGTTTAGCTCCAACCGCAGCCGGACCGGGAATCCCGAAGCCTGGAAACAAAACATTGGAAGCAAGCAAGTGCCGGCCCGCCTGGCCCTTTTGCCCGATGCGAAGCCCAACTGGCACCGCGTGGGATTCAGCGCCGCGGTGCAACTTGCCATCCTGGGATTCTTCCTCATCGTTCCGATGCTCTATCCGGAACAGATGAAAACCGCCATTCAATATTCGTACACCGTCATCGCCCAACCGGTCACAATGATTCCGGTTGCGCCTCCGCCACCACCTCCGCCGCCGCCGAAGGTGAAAGCGGTTGTACCCAAGCCAACGCCACCACCGCCTGAACCACCGAAGCTGAATCCGAAGCAACCTCACATATTCGCCGACCTGGTGGCGCCCAAGACGCTGAAGCCCAAGGTGGAAAAGGTCGAAATCAAAGATCCGGACATGTCGCCGAAGTTCGAACCGACGAAGATTGACGTGAAAGTGAACGGGCCGAAGCGTCCGAAAGATGAAGTGAAGGTGAATAACCTGAATTCGGGGAGCGCGGCGCCGGCAACGGTTGTCGCTCCTGTGGAAAAAGTGCAGACCGGCGGGTTTGGAGATCCGAACGGAGTAGCCGGCAAGGGTGATCCGAAACACGGAACGACCGTCGCGCGGCTTGGTTCTCCGGCATTACCTGGCGGCGAAGGATACGGCAACGGCACGGGCGGCAAAAAAGGAATCGCGGGCACGGTAGCCAGCACGGGCTTTGGTAACGGCACGGCGAATCCTCCTCCAAGCGGCAAGAAGGGCACGGTTGTCTCCACCGGGTTTGCCAATGCGGCGGACACGACCGCGGAAGCGCCGAAGAAGAAGCAGCAGGCCACCGGCGCGGCGGATACATCGCCCACGATTCTGGACAAGCCGAAGCCGGAGTACACGGCCGAGGGACGTTCCCTGAAAATTGAAGGCGACGTGGTTGTGGACATGGTCTTCCGGGCGAATGGAACCGTCCAAATCAATCATGTGATCAGCGGCCTGGGCCATGGGCTGGATGAAGCAGCCGTACGGTCCGCGCAACAAATCAAGTTCAAACCGGCGAAACGCGCGGGCGAGCCGGTGGATTTTCCGGCCCGGGTACGTATCGAATTTCGTTTGGCTTATTGATTGGGGTGAAGGGGAGATGAACATGCGAAAGCTGTCGAATTACATCCTGCTGCTGGCGCTCGGCGCTTCCGCTGCTACAACTGCCTCCGCCGCGCCGGCTCCGAATGCGGATCAACCGCGCACGATGGAGCAGGTGGTGGATCGGGTCACGCACAACGAACAGTTGCTTTACGGCCAGATCCGCAACTTCTCTCCACTGGTGGAAACGTATATCCAGAATCTGAAACCGGACAAGGACCTGGGCCAGGTGCCCGCGGGGGACAAATATTTCCTTGGCCGCGCGAACTTCGCGAAGGGTGTAAGCCTGGTGCCCCTGACCGAAACCTCGAACAAGGGGAAGAGGGCGTTCGCGTCCATCGGCAACTTCTTCAGTTTCGCGATGCAGTTCCTGCCGGACGGCTTCCTGCAGATGGTCTTCATCGACACCAATGGGTTTGACCGGCAGCACTACAAGTTCGACTACGTTCGCCGCGAATTCCTGGGCGAAGTGCGCTGCCTGGTGTTTGACGTGACACCGCTTGAGAAGAAGAACAGCGGGCGGTTCCTCGGCCGCATCTGGGTGGAAGATCAGGACTATCACATCGTGCGCTTCAACGGCGCTTACGGCGGCAACGGGCACTCCAGCTGGTACTTCCACTTTGACAGCTGGCGGACCAACGTACAGCCGGGAGTGTGGATGCCGACGTTTGTGTACAGCGAAGAAAAAGATCTGCACTACGCCATTTCGAAGAAACTCGACTTCAAGGCACAGACCCGCCTGTGGGGCTATAACGTCGGCAACGCTTCGCAGGAGCAGGAGTTGAGCAAGATTTTGGTTGAGACGCCCATGCAGGACGACACGAAGACCGCCAACGACCTGACGCCCATTCAAGCGCAACGCTCGTGGGACCGCCAGGCGGAAGACAACATCGCGGATCGCCTGGAGCGCATTGGACTGATGGCGCCAAAGGGCGAGGTGGACAAGGTGCTGGAGACGGTCGTCAACAACCTGGAAGTGACCAACAACATTGACGTGGATCCTGAAGTGCGCTGCCGCGTGCTGATGACCTCCACGCTGGAATCCTTCACGCTGGGCCACACGATTGTGCTGAGCCGCGGCTTGATTGACGTCCTGCCCGACGAAGCCAGCCTGGCAACGATGCTGGCGCACGAACTGGGTCACGTGGTGCTGGGCCACCGCCTGGATTCGCAGTATGCCTTCTTCGACCAGTTGCTGGTGGAGGATAAGGACACGTTCCGGCACTTTGGTTTTTCACGCACGCCGGATGAGGAAGCTCAGGCCAACGCCAAGGCCATCCAGATCCTGAACAATTCTCCCTACAAGAATCAACTCGCCAACGCGGGACTCTTCCTGCAGGCTCTGGACAGCCGCCAGAAGGAAATTCCAAACCTGATCAGCGGTCACTTGGGAAATCGCGTGCCGCAGATCAACGACCTGAAATCCACCGCGGCTGCGGATCCGAAGCAGAACCCGCAGAAGATTGCGGCGCTGCCCATCGGCGGCCGCGTGAAGATCGATCCGTGGAACGACAAACTGGAACTCATCAAGAGCAAACCAATAGGCACGGTGGCGGAACGCGAGAAGATGCCGTTCGAAGTGACGCCGTTCATGCCTTACCTGATGCGCTACGGCGCCGAGGCTACGAAGCCAGTGGCCGCCAGCACGACGGTTCCGCAGGACGCCAAGCCGGGCGAAGCGCCGGCAGATCCAACCAAGCCGTAATCGTTCCAATCAACCTTTGAAATCGAAAAGCCCCCGAAGTTCGGGGGCTTTTCTTTTGGTATTTGGTTTAAGTCAGCGCGATCTCGCCTGAGCGATGCGCTTACAGTGGCCCGACCTCGACAACGCGACCCGGCTGGATCGCGAGAAGAACTTGCGCACACGCCGACATGAGAGGCAACAGATCCTTCATGCGATTTGATTTCGCGCAAAGGATCACGATAGACACACTCCGCCCCGTCATATTCTGTTGGTATTTAATATTTCGATCGCTGGTTAGCAGCACGTCCCATCGGCCTTCAGCAAGCCGGAGGAGCTCGCCGTTCCTCTTGGATCCAAATCCTGCTTTCCGCACCGTTTCACACTCATGTCCCAGCGCAGTGAGAGTCCCTTTCAGGCCAGCTGGAAGGCACTCGTCAATCAAGATTTTCATTTCCCAAAGCGTGCCAAGACAAGGGCTTTCGCTTCTTCCAGAGCGGCAATGGCCTGTTCTCGGGTGACTCCGGGGTACTGTTCCAGGAATTCGCCCAGGGTTTCTCCACCTTCCAAATAATCCAGTAATGTCTGGAAGGGGACGCGCGTACCGCGAAAGATGGGTTCGCCGCTGTGGATATCCGGATCCTGGACAATGACACTTTCAGAGCCGCTAGCCATTGTAAACCTCCTGCAGGTACGTCAATTATCGCATCCTCCCGTGAGTGCCGCTGTAAAAAGTGTGGGCCCTATACCTTCCGGCAATCCGGAGCCCGTCTCTATCTGGTAGGCCGATGGGTCAGGATATTGGCGCCTCACACTTCACTTCGCTGTCGAGAGCGTTTTCACAAAGCGGTAGCCGAACTCGACGCCGTCGTAGAAATCCTGGACACCTACGCGCTCGTCTTTGCCGTGGGAGCGGTGGTCTTCCATATCGAAAAACATGCAGGCGATGCCGTAGGTGGGAATGCCGGCGATGCGGAGGTATTTTCCGTCGGTGGCGCCGGTGGACATCGTGGGGACGATGGGGACTCCGGGCCACATTGTTGCGAGAGTCCGATCGAGAGCGCTCGTCACTTCCGGGAGCAACGGGGAAGGCGGAACAGTGACGATGGGAATGACTTGTCCATCCGCTGTTTTCTGCACCACGGCGGTGATACTTAGCTTTGGATCCGCGGCGGTGCGCTCGAGAGCTTTACGGACATGCTCCGGGTCCTCGCCGGGGAAGATGCGGCAATTGACGTTGGCGCGCGCCATTTGCGGGAGCGCGTTTGGCGCGTGGCCGCCGGAGAGCATGGTGGCGACGCAGGTCGTGTGCAGCAGCGAGTTGTAATAAGGATTATTCGATAGCCGCTTGATCGAATCGGGATCGGGTGGTTCCTTTGCGGCGCCGCGAAGATCGGCGGCCAATTGTCCGGTGGTGAGCGTGGCGGCGTGGGCAAAATAATTACGCGTGATCTCGTTGATCTCAACGGGGAACGAAAAGGACTGCACCTTCAGCAGCGCGGCAGCAAGTTCATAGATGGCGTTTTCCGCGCCAGGCACCGAGCTGTGGCCGCCGGGGTTTCTGGTTTCAAACTGAAAGTCCGCGTAAACCTTTTCGCTGGCCTGCATGCCGGCGAGCACCCGCTTCCCTTTCAGCTTTTCAAATTCACCGCCGTCGAGATTGATGCAGAATTCCGCGTCGATCCAATCGCGATGCGCTTTCAGCAGCCAATCGATGCCGTTGTAATCGCCGCCCTCTTCGTCGGCGGTCAGCGCAAGGATCAGATCGCGGTCGGGGACAAAGCCTTCGCGTTTCAGGCGCAGAAAACTTTCCACCAGGATGGCGTCGCCTTCCTTCATGTCCTGCGTGCCTCGGCCATAGAAAAATCCGTCTTTTTCGATGAACTGGAAGGGGTCCACGGACCAGTCTTCGCGGCGGGCTTCGACCACGTCCAGGTGGCCGATGAAGAGGATGGGTTTTTTCTGGCCGGAGCCGTGATAGCGGACGACGAGATTCTTTTTGCGATCGTTCGGGCCTGCGACGATGACTTCTTTTTCCTGGAAGCCGGCGGCGAGCAGCCGCTTGGCCATGGCTTCAGAGGCTTTCGTGACGTTGCCGACGGAATCGCTGGTGTTGGTCTCGATTAGCTGTTGGAAGATCGCACGGGCTTCCGTGTTGATCGCCGGGTCGTTCTGAGCGCTCAGCTTTACAGGAAGGATCGCAGAACCACACAAAACCACCGCTAAGCCGAGACCTCGGGTCATTCGCTTCTCCTTGTAAATGAGGGATTCAGCCTAACGGCAAATCCTGTGCTCCGTCAAATTGGATGCGAGTTGCCGGTGTAACGCGGAGTCGCATAGACTGGCAGGATTGTCCGCATAGGGAGGAATTTTATGGATTCGCGAAAGCGCCGGTGGATGCAGATCGGTATGGGAATCGGGCTGTTTCTGGCGGGAAGCGTTGCCGGAAGCGCTCTGACGCAGAAGGTATCGGCCGTGAATCGTTTTGGCCAGCCGAAGACCGTCATTCACGTGGTGGCTTACAAATTTCGCGACGCCACTTCGCAAAATGACCAGGAGCAGGCTATCAACGGCATCCGTGACATGGCGGGAAAAATTCCCGGGATCAAAAATATCTGGTTGAAGACCGAGCGGAACCAGATGCGGGATTGGAGCGGAGTCTACGTGATCGAATTTGCGAGCCCCGAAGCGGCGGCCGATTATGCGGAAAGCCCGCTGCACGAAACGTGGCGCAAGAAGTGGGAACAACTTCGCGAGAACAGCCTGTCCTTTCAGATTTCGAATTGAACCTGTAGCTTACCCCTTCAGGGGTGAGGCAGTTCTCTGCACAAGCACAATCGCGCCCTCAGAGTGAAAACCCTCGGGCCTAAGGCCCAAGCTGCAGGCGGCTCCATTTTCAGGCTAGCGCCTGCAAAAGATCCGCGATCAGGTCGTCAGGGTGCTCCAGGCCGATGGAAAGCCGCAACAGGTTCGGCGGCGATGTGGAGCCCTCCCCTTCCTCGGAGGCACGATGCTCGATGAGACTTTCCACGCCGCCGAGGCTTGTGGCCGCTTGAAACACCTTCACGCGGGACACAACGCGCACCGCCGCGTCCCAGCCCCCTTTAACCAGGATCGACATCATTCCTCCAAATTGCTTCATCTGCGCGGCGGCAATTTCATGGCCCGGATGCGAGGGTAGTCCGGGATAAAACACACGCTCCACTTCTTTCGCCTGGGCAAGAGCCTTGGCCACGGCCATAGCGTTCGCAGAGTGGCGCTCCATGCGGCACGGCAGCGTGCGCAGACCACGCAAAATCAACCAGGAATTAAAAGGCGAGCATACCGCTCCCTGAACCATCCGGATGTGAAAGAGTTTGTCGTGGAGCGGCGCGCGCTTCTTGAACACCAGGCAGCCGCCCTGCACGTCGCCATGGCCGCCGCAATACTTCGTTGTGGAATGCATCACCACATCCGCGCCGAGATCCAGCGGCCGTTGCAGCGCCGGCGTGGCAAACGTGTTGTCCACCGCCAGATAGGCTCCGGCCTCGCGTGCGGTCTTCGCGACCGCGGCGATATCCATAATTTTCATCTGCGGATTGGATGGCGTCTCGGTCCAAATGACTTTGGTATTCGGGCAAACGGCAGCGGAAATCGCGGCGAGAGATTGTGTGTCCACGCTTGTGAATTTGAGCTGCCAATTCGCGAAATAGGTGGCGGCGAGGACTCGAACGTGCACGTAAACATCTTCCGGAATGATTACGTGAGAGTGAGGCTCCAGGGTTTGAAAGAAAGCCGTCGTGGCGCCCATACCCGAGGAAAACACCAGGGCATCCTCGCCGCCTTCGAGAGCGCTCATCGCGGCTTCCAGGCGATCCTGCGTAGGATTTTTGTCCCGCACATACATGTACCCGTGAATTTCTTCGCTCGCCGGACCATGGATAAAATTTGTGGAGAGATGAATCGGTGGCGCGACACTTCCCGTGACCGGATCGGGTGCAAACCCGGCATGAACGGCCATAGTTTCCATTTTCATGAAAAATAACCTCGCATTCAGCGATGCAAACAGTGTAGTCCAGCTATAGCTCTGAAAAAATCATGCGGGGGAGGGCGCTTCTCCCAATTTGGCTGGCCCTCACAAACGCTCTTCGGAAAGGCTGTCGAACGGGAGACTACTCTGTTTCTTCGCGGTCAATTCCGAACTTCCGCCGCAGAAACGAATCGAGGAGCGTATCTGGAAGAATGCGCCGGCCGAAGGCTGCCCACTTCGCGAGCGGAGTGACGGTGTAGCGCGCTTTCGGGTGGCTGGCTTCGATGGCGTGAAGAATGACGCGGGCGCAATCTTCCGGCGTGGTTTTGGATTCGCGGCGGCTGCTGGTGGCTCCGGCGATCGCGCCGGAGTAGATTTTCGCGTAGGGGCTGATGGTGGAGCCTTCCACATAGGATTGCGCGAGTTCCTTCGCGGTCTGCTGGAAATTGGTCATGATGTAGCCCGGCTCGATGAGAATCACCTCGATGTTGAAGGGATAGAGCTCCAGACGAAGGGCATTGGAAAGAGCTTCGACAGCGTGCTTGCTGCTGCTGTACGCGCCGTAGGTGGGCGGCGTGAGGATGCCGGCGACGCTGCTGAGCATCAGGATGCGGCCGGCCTTGCGTTCGCGCATGTGCGGCAGAACGGCTTGTGTGACACGCAGCAAGCCAAAGATATTCGTTTCATACAGACGGCGCAGGTCGTCGAGTTTGAGTTCTTCGGTAACGGCCATCAATCCGACGCCCGCATTGTTAATGAGCACGTCGATGTTAGCGGCTTTTTGCAGGATGTGTTTGACGGCGCGAGAGACGGAACTGTCGTTGCAGACATCGAGCTCCAAAGTTTCCAATGGAAGTTTCTTGGTGGCAGCAAGCCGATCCAGTTCGGCGCGCTTTTCCGTTGAGCGTCCCGCCGCAAATACGCGATAACCTTTTTCCGCCAATAGCAATGCGGCGGCACGGCCGAGCCCATCCGTTGCGCCGGTAATCAATACCGTCTGTTGCGCGTTACCCATGATTCTCCTCTGTTGAGAGGCCCATTCTACGCATCGGTGTGCCGGTAAGCCAGCCGGAATGGGCAAAAAAGTCAGTTGCGGCGGTGTTTCTTGCGGGCGGGCGGGATTTTGACGGGGGTTTGCGTTGCGTCGCGCAGTCCGGCGACGAGTTCCCTGGCACTTTTGGAAAGCGGGCGGCGGCGCGGCAGAATCACGTCGAGGCTGCGCCGCAACGGTTCGGAGTCGGTGATTTCGAGCGGGCACAACTTGCCGCGGCGGAGTTCATCGACCACCGCGATCCGCGGGAGAAAGGCCAGGCCAAGTTTGCGCAAGACCATTCGCTTGCAGGCTTCGATGGTCTCGACTTCCAGGACGACGTTCGGCAGTAAACCGTTACGGCGGAAGAGTCCGTTCATAAGCGTCCAATCGCTGGAGCCGCGGTCGTAGGAAATGATGGGCATGGACTCGAGTTCTTCGAGGCGCAGTTTTCGCCGGGCCAGCGCGGGATGCCCTGGATGGCCCACCAGAATCAAGGGATCGTCGCGGAGTTGAATGGTTTCGACTTCCGGATGATTCAAGGAACGCGCGAGGCCGAGGTCCACTTCACCGTCGAGAACCATTTTTAATACTTGGGCGGAGTTTCCGCTGCGCACGCTGACGATGACTTTCGGATGGCTGTCCTGATATTTCTTGAGGACTTCGGGAAGCAGGTAAGTGCAAATGGAAAGCGAAGCCGCAATCGGTAGAGTCCCTCCGGCAAAGGGGTGCAGTTCATGGACGGCTTGGCGGGCGACGGCCACTTGCCGCAAGAGTTGTTCCGCGTGGGGACGCAGAGCCTTACCGGCCAGGGAGAGGGAAAATTTGCCGTGTTCGCGCTCGAAGAGCCGAGTACCGAGCGATTCCTCCAAAGTACTAATCCGGGCGCTTACCGCCGGTTGGCTGACGCGGAGGGCATCGGCGGCGCGGTGAAAACCGCCGTAGGTTGCAACTGCCAGAAAAGTTTCGAGTTGGAGTATTTCCATGGGCGGCCAGCCTCCCGTACCTTTATCCTAGACGTACCGATAGAAATTGTCTATCGGCATGATAATTACAATCCGTTTGACTGACCACCTCCCTTTCCGCAAAATTGCAGCACCTTGAACCTGAAGTGCGCGGGGCCGGATTTTCCGGCCCTTGCGTTTCAAGAAAGCGAGACAGTGCGATGTCCACCAATCAAGCCAACAACGTTGCGGCACTTGAGAATCAGTGGCGGTCGAATCCCCGTTGGCAGGGGATCAAGCGGCCTTATAAAGCCGACGACGTTATCCGGCTGCGCGGCACCGTGCAGGTGGAACACACGCTGGCGCGGCTGGGCGCGGAGCGGCTGTGGGACCTGCTGCAGCAGGAATCGTATGTGGCGGCGCTGGGCGCGATGACCGGGAACCAGGCGATCCAGCAGGTTGAGGCCGGATTGCAGGCCATCTACGTGAGCGGCTGGCAAGTGGCGGCGGACGCCAACAATTCGGGGCAGATGTATCCGGACCAGAGTCTGTATCCGGCCGACAGCGTGCCGAATCTGGTGCGGCGCATCAATCAGGCGCTGATGCGCGCGGATCAGATCCATCACGCGGAAGGCAAGAACGGAAAATATTGGTTTGCGCCGATGGTGGCGGATGCGGAAGCGGGTTTTGGCGGAAACCTGAATGCGTTTGAATTGATGAAGGCGATGATCGAAGCCGGCGCGGCTTGCGTGCACTTTGAAGATCAACTTTCTTCGGCGAAAAAGTGCGGGCATCTGGGCGGAAAAGTTCTGGTGTCGACGACCGAGGCGATTCAGAAACTGGTGGCGGCGCGGCTGGCGGCGGACGTGATGGGAGTGCCGACGCTGATTATGGCGCGCACCGACGCCGATAGCGCGGGGCTGCTGACGACGGACATTGATCCGCGGGATCGCGAATTCTGCACTGGGAAACGTACCTTGGAGGGTTTCTTTGAAGTGCGGAGCGGCATTGAAGCGGCGATTGCGCGCGGCCTGGCGTATGCGCCTTATGTGGATCTGTTGTGGTGCGAAACGTCGAAGCCGAATCTGGAAGAGGCGCGAGAATTTGCGGAAGGGATTCACGCCGTCTATCCGGGAAAGATGCTGGCTTACAACTGTTCGCCTTCGTTTAACTGGAGAAAGCACCTCAGCAATGAAGAGATTGCGCGTTTCCAGCGGGAGTTGGGCGCGATGGGTTACAAGTTTCAGTTCATTACGCTGGCGGGATTCCACGCGCTGAATCACACCATGTTTGAACTGGCGCGCGAATACAAGACGCTGGGCATGAGCGCTTATTCGGAGTTGCAGGAAGCGGAATTCCAGAGCGAGAAGGAACACCAGTATTCGGCGGTGAAACACCAGCGGTTTGTGGGTACGGGATATTTCGACACGGTGCAGAACGTGATCAGCAGCGGCACGGCTTCGACGACGGCGCTGGCAGGCTCGACGGAGGCGGAGCAGTTTCACAATTTGCCGCTGCCGCCGGTTTCCGAGCCGCAACATGCAGCAGCCGGCAACGACTGATTGCCCAGCACCGGGCGAAACTATTCAGGTTGAAGAGTTGGAACCCGGCCGGCAAAGTTCCGGTTGACCGCCTCGCACTCACTGACTGAGGGGTAGATTCGAGTACAGCGTTTTGCCGCCACTTTCCATTACCAGGAACAACTTGCTGCTGTCCATGGATTGCTGAAGGTGACTCTTGTGCTCTCCGTCGGATAGTACAAAATATCGTTCACCGGAATTCCATAACGATTGAAACTGACGGTCGTCGATAAAGACGGGCGCGCTGCCCGGCGCGTACGATCCGTATTCCAGGTTATCCATTCGCCCGTTCCATAGCAGAGCTTTCCGCCCGGAGTAGAAAAGTACGGACGAAAATGCGTAATACGGGCCATTGATGATCAGTTGACCCTTTGGGGCTCGCACCAGCGCCTCCGCCAGGGGCCGCGAGGCGAGGTACGGGTCAAAGACCACCAGCGCCGCTCGGCTGGCATGAATGAACAACACCATCATCAGGGCGATGGCTAGATAGACTCGCGTGCCTCGCACCGTCCAACAGGCTACGGCGCCCGCCAGAAAGGCCAAGCCCGCTAAAACGAGCGGGAGGCGCAGGTAGGCAAAGGATTGCAGCGTCAGATCGCCCATGTGTCCCATGGACAGCGTGTACGCTTCCGGATGTTGCTCCAGCGCATGAGAGATGTCGCCCGGGGCCGCCATGCCTCGCACCAGGTACAGCAGAATCGCAACGCATACGGCACACACCGCGGAAATCACACCGAGGACCCTTGTGCCCCAAAGTGTCCAGGAATCATTTCTGGCCATGGCGCTGCCCAGCAGCAATGCCAGAGCCGGGTAAATAGGCATTGAGTAATATTCCTGGGTCGTCGAAAACGTGAAGAAAACCAGGAGGAACAGCGTCCAGCAGAGCGCCAGGAGGCGTGTCTTACCAGCTCGATCGCTGGGCTTGAAATTCTGCCGCGCCGCGGCAGGAAAATATACGCTCCACGGGAATAACCACACCAGGTGCAGTCCCCAAAATGCCAGCCGGGGAACGGTGTTGTAATCGCGTGGGTAGCGAAGATTCAGAAAACGCAGCACGTGCTCATTCATGAAGTAAAACCAGAAAAAGCCGTGGTACTCCCCCGGAGCACTGTGCATCGTGAAGTCGAGGTACGGCGGCATCCGGAGGGTGGCCAGAATGTGCCAGGGAGCGGCAACCACCAGAAAGATCGCGGCGCCGGATACCACATGCAATCTCTTCCACACTTCGCGGGAGAAAAGCTGCCTGGTTAAAACGAGATAGACAAAAATTCCCCCGCCCGGTATCACGAGGGCGATCAGACCCTTCAGCATCACTCCTACGCCGAGGCTCGCGGCTAACACGGCTGCCCAGAGGCTCGAACGCTCTTCCTCTGGATCCGTAGCACGCTGAAACGCCCAGAACGCCAGGCACACGGTCAGCGTCAGCATCACATCCGGAATCTGGATTCGCGTGAACAGAAACAAGCCGACGCACGTCGCCACCACTAGACCCGCGTAATAGCCCGCCCGCTCTTCAAACGCCCATCGCCCATATCGGTAGGTGACCCAGGCTAGCAGGAGCGCGGCAAATGCAACGGGAATTCGAGCAGCCCAATCGTGGACGCCGAAAACGCGGTAGGAGATCGCAATCAGCCAATAAATTACCGGTGATTTCTCAAGATAGGGGACTCCATCCAGTTGTGCAATCACCCAGTCGCCGGAATCCAGCATGTTGCGGGCAATTTGCGCCTGAACGGCATCCACATCATCCATCAAGGACGGTGGAGAAACGATGCAACCGAAGAAAACAGCCGCGGCAAGAAAGATCAGGACACCGCTGGTTTCGAAGCGATTTCCTCTGCCGCGAACGGTAGAGTCAGTTCGCTTGAGATTTGAATGTTCCAGTGTTTCATCCATAGAAATAAGATCATCAGGCCCCAGAGGTGAAAGCCCAGGTTGGCACGGCGTCCCATGTGGTCCTTGATCAACCCCGCGATCGCTTCCGGGCGAAATAATCCGGTCTGCTTCACCGCTTGCGGGCTTAGGATGTCTTCCAGGAACGGGCGCAGCGGGCCGCGCAACCAATCATGCGTGGGGATATCCAGTCCGTTTTTCGAGCGGCGCAACACACTCGGCGGCAGTTTTGATTTCATCAATCGCCGCAGAATAAGTTTGTGGCATCGGCCGCTGACTTTGAACGAGTCCGGGAGAGAGGCGGCAAATTCGATGAGGCGATGATCAAGATACGGGGGGCGAACTTCCAGAGAGTGGGCCATACTCATGCGGTCGACTTTTTGCAGCAGGTCGTCGGTCAGATAATATCTTTGATCGAACGCCAGAAAGCGGCTCAGATTCCCTTCACCATTCGATTCGGGCAGATCCGACTCAAATAGATCCTGCACTCGAGCAACATTGGTCCGCAGCAGTAATTCCATCTGCTGGTTTCTGGAAAAAGACCCGTTCCAGTACACATGCGCTTCGTCGGGTGAGAGCAGCGATCCTTCCAGGAATCTCTTCACCTTGTACTCTAATCCGATCTTTTCATCGGACACCGGCCAATAGCGGAGCGCGGCAAGCAGGGAGCGCCGCGCCGCGCTCGGCAGCAATCTGGCGTAACCCGCAAGATGGTCGGCCCGATAGGTGACATACCCGCCGAAAAGCTCGTCCGCTCCTTCGCCGCTCAGCGCCACCGTCACGCGTTGGCGGCTCAGTTTGGATAGAAACCACACGGGGACTGCGCCTGCATCTGCGAAGGGTTCATCCGAATAGTAAGCGAGTTCCTCAATCGCGGAAGGCAGATCAAGCGTGGGATTCAGATCCAGTTCCTGATGCTCGGTGTGGTATTTCTCCACCAGCTCGTGAATATACGGAGTTTCGTCGAAACTCCGCCCCCGAAATGTGATGGAAAAAGTGTTCAATCGTTTTGTGCTTGCCTGGGAGGCGTAATGCAGAAGTGCCGAAGAATCGATCCCGCCGCTCAGCCAGATACCCACCGGCACGTCGGAGATTAAATGGTCCTGCATGGACCGCTTTAGAAGATCGTCGAGCGCCTCTTCCGCATCGGGCAGGCTCCAATTCTCATTCTGGCCGTAGGGCAGCTTCCAGTATTGTTCCTCCAACACCATACCGTCTCGCCATTCCAGCAGGTGTCCCGGTAGCAATTTCTGGATTCCTTCAATCAGGGTGAACGGGCCCGGAACATAATTCATGGCCAGATAGTGGTGGAGGGCGCTAAGGTCCAACCGCCGGGGAATTTCCGGATGGTACAGAATCGTCTTCAATTCCGAACCGAAGTAAATGTCGTCTCCCAACCGGCAGACGTAAAGAGGTTTGATCCCCACGCGGTCGCGGACCAGAACAAGTCTTCGTTGATCGACGTTCCAGAATGCAGCCGCGAACATCCCGCGCAGGCGCCGGAAACAGTCCGTATCCCACTGGAGGAAGGCTCGGAGGAGAACCTCTGTGTCACTCTGCGTAGAAAAACGGTGGCCCAGTGCACGGAGTTCTTGCCGGAGTTCACGATAATTGTAGATTTCGCCGTTGAAAACGAGAACGGTCTTCCGGTCGTCGCTAAAAAACGGTTGTTCGCCCGCCTCGAGGTCGATGATCTTTAGCCGCACCGCGCCAAGAGACACGTCGGCGGACTCAAAAGTTCCTTGTTGATCCGGGCCCCGATGAATTAATCGATCGGTTGATTCCTTGATCGCGGACGGATTAAAGACACCACCACGGTGGGTATAGCCTGATATACCGCACACGAATAATGTTCCCCCATTTACGCCAAAAAGCGGTTACTCTTCCTGGCGCACTACTCTCCTGATACTTTCGGCTTAGAAGCGACCTGAGTCGCCCTGGTTGCCCACGGAACCGTCAACTCCACTTCTCTCCTGAAGATGAAGCGACGCTCCGAAGCTCAGGGTCCCTCTCGTGCGGTAATAGTAATATGCTTTGAGAGAAAAAGGCAGAATTTCCGCCGCGTTTTCTTGTTCAGTCCAGCGGCTTCAAATCCGGACCGAGCCAGCCGCAGCAGGCTTGCAGGCTTTCCAGCTTCCCCGCCGAGTAGTGCTCCTTCAATAGATACCTATTCAGAAATTGGGGATGGGTTTTTATCCATCCACAAAACGAATCGCCCGAATCTGATTTACAGCAGGCTGCGGCCACAAGTCGTGCCCATGCAATGGTTATGGTGTAATGAAACTTCTGCGGGGCGCCGGCGTGTTGGGCCATCTTGCGGATTCCGTCTAACAATAAAGCTTCCGCTGCGCGCGCACCGTGGCGATGGACGTAGAGCCACGCCAGGCGGATGTGGTCGGCGTGGTGAAATTTGGCTGGATCCAGTTGGCACGCTTCGAACGCACGCAGAAACACATCGTCGCTCAGGGACGCAGTTCCGAGGTTGAGTTCCATCGGGAGCCTCTCTCCGTCAAAATGTTGGGGAACAAAGAAAAAGGCCCCGATCCGAAGATCGGGGCCACTTTCAGAAGTATACCACGGCTTTTGGCAGGCCTGCGAAGGGGAAAATGTCGGGAGCGAGGAAAATGTCGGCGCGCCGACATTTAAAGTAAAACTTTAATGTTTATCGCGGGCCACACGCGATTTTTGGATTAGGATGCTACCAGCGGGTGGGCGGAGGGAGGGCATCGTCATGAAAAATCTCTTTGAGGCGGTGACGGCTAAGGAAGTGAAGGAGCGGATCGCGAAGTTGGGGCTGAAGAGCGAGCGGCAGTGGGGGAAGATGACGGCTCCGCAGGCGATGGCGCACTGTTCGGCGGCGATGGAGTGGGCGGTCGGGGACAGGGTCGAGTCGCGGATGTTTTTGGGGCGAATCCTTGGGCCGCTGGTGAAGTCGCAGGTGCTGAAGGATGAGAAACCGATGGCCAGGAATTCCCCGACGGCGAAGAGCCTGGTGGTGTCGGATGAACGCGAATTGGGAAAGGAATGCACGCGGTTGTCTACGCTGGTCGAGCGGTTTTGCGCGGGCGGGCCGCAGGCATGCACGAAGAATCCGCATACATTCTTTGGGCAGATGACTCCGGAAGAGTGGGCGACGTTGATGTACAAGCATGTGGATCATCATCTGCGGCAGTTTGGGGTGTGAGAAAGGCAGTCGAAAGTTGAAAGTTCAGAGTTCACAGTGAAGAAAGGCTGCCCCGTAGGGATGAGCCGTCCGAGTTTTCGGGGCGCCCCGCAACAGGAGGATGCGTAATGTTTGGTCAGATTGGCCGTTGGTTTGGGGCGATTGGGTGGCTTGGCCTATTGGTAGCGTGCGTTGGCAGTGCGGCGGTGATTCTTGTTGCTGGTGCTGGGACGGGGGCAGCCGGGGCGCCGGTGCAAAGCGCTGACGCAAACTGGGTGCTCACATGGAGCGATGAATTCGATGGTCCCGACGGATCCGCGCCAGACCCGAAGAAATGGACCGTGGAAACCGGCGGGAGCGGCTGGGGAAACAACGAACTGGAATACTACACGGCGCGGCGAACGAACTCTCGCGTGGAGAAGGGCAATCTGGTGATCGACGCGGTGCAGGAGAAATTCACGGGGCCGGACGGCGTGGCGCGCGAGTACACATCCGCGCGGCTGAAGACCGAAAAACTTTTCACGCAGAAGTATGGAAAATTCGAAGCGCGTATCCGTATCCCAAAAGGACAAGGCATGTGGCCCGCGTTTTGGATGCTTGGCGATGACATCCCGACGGCGAAGTGGCCGGCGTGCGGGGAAATCGACATCATGGAAAACATTGGCTCTGAGCCGGGGACAGTTCACGGCACCATTCATGGGCCTGGCTATTCTGGCGCCCATCCGTTGGGCGCTCCGTACGTTCTCCCGAGCGGCAACGTTGCCGATGATTTTCACGTATTCGCCGTAGAATGGGAGCCCAAAGAAATTCGGTTCTATGTCGACGGGCACCTGTACGAAACGCGCACGCCGGCTGATCTCCCGGCGGGTACTCGGTGGGTGTTCGATCACCCGTTCTTTCTGATTTTGAACGTTGCGGTGGGAGGAGGCTGGCCGGGCAATCCGGACGCCTCAACGAAGTTCCCGCAACAAATGCTGGTCGATTACGTCCGAGTCTATTCGCGGAAATAGGCGGGTGGCCTGGACATAATTGGAAGGATGACGTTGGGTGCCCAAAGATGGCAAATTCTTGCGCATATCCCGATTCTATCTCCTGCCAAATGAGTGACCTGGCTTTGGCCATGTGGTTGCACCAAATTTCTTGTTATTGGTGCGAAAGGTGGAGGTCCCCATGCGTAAGTTTCTGATGCTTCTGGCGCCCATTGTTGTGCTAGCCTTCGCGTCTGGTGCGCTCGCTGACACGATTAACTACACAGCGACCGGCACGACCATGGGGCAGAGTTTCACCTTTACGTTCTCTGAGCCCGGCACATTGACCTCGCTGGATACTTTTACGACTGCTAACTTCACGGCAGGAAGTCTTACGCTTACCAACCTTCCGGCTGAAGTTATCTTTTTCTCGGCTGCGGACAGCGGTCTCCTTGACATCATCGTAACCCTTGAAGGGACGGACACCATAGAGTTTTTTGGTGATCAAATTTACTCCGGCACCGGGCCCTTCAGCCTGCTGACTGGGACGTTTCCCCTTTCCGCCAGCCTTGGGTTTGGCGACATCTTGGATGCGAACGGCAATGTGTTGGCAAACCTCGACGGCGGATCAGTGGTGGCAACCAGCGCGAGTGCGGCGCCTGAACCAGCTACGCTGGCTTTGCTGGGATCCGGGCTTTTCGGCCTTGCGGCGGTGCGCAGGAAAAAGCGCCTGGCCTGATTTTCAAGCTTTTGTAGAATCCCAGCTTTTCAAAAACTCCTTGATTCCGGCGCCCAGCCAGGAATCAAGGAGTTTTTGCTTTTGGCGGGTTGGTCATTGAACGTGTCGCCTCGTTTTATTTGGCGGCGAGGGTTTGCTTTTCCAGCTCCGCGTGGAACTCCTGTTCTTTTTCGGCTACGAACTTCTTGTAGCCATCCGGATCGATGAAGGGGTTCGCAGCGCCGGCTTTCAGGTGCGGATATTTTTGTTCCAGGCCGAAGTAACCGCCGTGGGCTCCGAGGAAAATATCGCAGGGCAGAGACTTCAAAGCGTCGAACATGCGCTGGTAATCCTGGGCGATCTGCGGATAGCTTTGGTTGTGGATGAGCTTGTAGCCCGGGTTCACATTGGGACTGCCGACGATCACCACGTTGTAGGTTTTGCCGCCCTCGGTCACCTTCATGGTCCACGTGGTGCAGCCTTTTGTGTGGCCGGGAGTGAGGTGCGCAACGAGCACTGCGCCGCCAAGCTTCACTTCGTCGCCATCGTGCAACACGCGATCGACTTTGGCCGGTGGATAAAGAAATTCAGCGCGGTTGCCGTACTGAAAATCGGCCTTGCCGCCGGATTCGACCACGGGCACGTCGGCGTCCATCACCATGTAGCTCGCTCCGGTCAGCTCCTTGATCTTCGCGCTGCCTGCATCGTGATCCCAGTGCGCGTGGCTGATCAGCAGAATCTTCGTGTCCGCAAATTTGAATCCCAGCTTTTCGATGCTGGCCTGGATCAGCGGCACATTCGCTTCCAAATCGCTGTTGATCAGAATGTTCCCCTGCCGCGTCGTAACCAGATAATTCGCCAGCCCCTTGCTGCCCACGTAGTGCAGGTTCCCCGCAACGCGAAACGGTGGAAACGGTTCAGTCCACTCCGGATCGTTCTGGGCGAAAGCGCTACCAGCAGTGGCCACGATGAGAATCAGTACGCGGGATAAAATCGGAATAAGTCGTCGCATCGGCAAATTATAAGTGGAATTATCGGCGTGGAGCAAAGAGAGGAACTGCCCACAATTTCGCCTCATGCAGCGGGCAGGCAAACCCCGAAAGGGTAGGCCACCCAAGACTCTTGGAATAGGATATGCCACCCGCCATCCGCCGGGACATAGATGGTCGTCTGGATGTATTCTTCTCCTGCTATGGTCTATCGCCCTTCTATTAATTCCAAGCTGTCGTTTGTTCTTATGCCGTTCAGGCCGCCGTTCGATAGTTATTACGAGGAGATAATCAAACCAGCAGCTAAGTCAGCGGGGCTTGAGGTCCTAAAGGCCGACGAGATTTATGGGACTGGACCGATAGTCCATGACATTTGGAACCAAATTTGGGCCGCGAGCGTTGTTATCGCTGATGTTACGGGGAAAAACCCCAACGTAAATTATGAACTGGGGATTTGCCATTCGCTGAATATTCCGACTGTAATTATCACGCAAGAAATTTCGGATGTGCCCTTTGACTATCAGCATCGTCGCTGCATTAAGTACAACACTACAGAAGTCAACTGGCAAAGCAAGCTGAAAAAAGCAATAACCGCCACCCTTAAGAAAGTTATAGCTGGGGAGGACGCGTTCCCGGAGTTACCTTGGCCTTACGATACGTCGCCACATCGTCAAGAAAACAATACCAGCTCACTTGTGCCTGCCGCGGATGCGCGCGATATGGTGGTCCGTGGTGCGCTGATTGTTCGCGATCCTATCGCGCTTGCTTTTGGGCCTAGGGGGGCCCACATATCTCTGAGTGCGGGCGCTCATGGGCAAGTCTACTATAGGCAAGGCGTAATGATTGCGAGGTCCCTAAGTTCTCCACGGCGGCTAGAGCAGATTGGAATCGGCCATGCCATCGCACTCGCGGATGATATGCGTCGGAAAGTTGGAGACGGAACAAAAACCGCTATCCTCATTTTTCAGAAGCTGCTCGAGGTTGGGAGCAATGCCTTGAAAAGCGGGCATTCACATACCGAAATCCTTCGCGGAATGGCACGGGCTACCGAGGTCGTTGTGGCAGCAGTCCGGGCGCAAAGCAAGCAGGTAAGAAAAACTTCGCTAACTCAAGTTGCTCGCACGGCGACTGCGGGGAATTTGCAAGTCGCCCACCTCATAGTGGAGGCGTTTTCCAGGGTGGGCCGTGACGGTATTGTGGTAATCCAAAAGGCTGGTTCGCGCGAAAGCGTCCTGGAGTTACAGGAAGGGATGACCTTTGACCGCGGGATCATTGATCAGGGTTTCTTTCAGCCGGGAGAAGTCAACAAATGTGTACTGGAGGATGCTTATGTGCTCACATGTGAACACACTTTAAGTTCAATGCGGGACGTCCTACCGCTTCTTGAGGAGGTCGCGAACGCAAAAAGGCCTTTGTTGCTGATAGTGGGAAATATTGAGGGAGAGGCACTGGCCACGTTAATAGTTAACCGCAAGAGAGGCACGGTGGACTGTGTGGCTGTCAGGGCCCCTGGATATGCGGATAGCCGTAGGGCGATCCTTCAAGACATAGCCGCGTTGACGCGTGGAACTGTTATAACGCTCGCCTCAGGTCAGACGCTTGCGACTGTATCTCTCAGGGAACTCGGCGCGGCGAAGAAAATAATTGTTACGAAGGACGAGACAACGATTCTTGGTGGTGCCGGAGAGGCGAGCGTAGGTGAGTACCTCGAAGCGATCCGTGAGCAGCTCTCAAGAACGTCAAATTCGTTTGAGAGCGACAAACTCAGAGAGAGGATGGCAAGGCTCAGTGGTTCAATCGCTGCAGTGCGCATCGGCGGAGAGAGCGAACAAGACATTACGGATAATGTCTATTCGGCCGAAAGCGCGATGTACTCCGTACAAACAGCTATTGAAGAGGGAGTTGTAGCCGGTGGTGGAGTAAGCCTATTCCGTGCCAGAGAAGCACTCAAAAAGCTTGACCTCAGGAAGCCTGGTGAGATTGCTGGGATCCTAGCCATGACCGAAGCCGTTGAAGAGCCGTTGAGGCAGCTCATGGTTAACAGTGGCGCAGATAGTGATGCCATGCTGCGAAAACTCACTAGGTCGAGGACAGCAGGGACGGGTTTCAATGCAGAGACAGGCAAATTGGAAATTTTGGACGAAGTTGGAGTGCTCGATCCCGTAGCCACCGTCACTCATGCGGTCCAGTTGGCGTATTCTCATGTGCGCCCATTATTGGCCACTGCAGCATGGGAGTCGGCGACTCTGAAAAGTGATCCGTCGATTACAAACTTCAGCGAACCGCAGGTCGAAGCAACCGAATCGGATCAACCGGAGGGTGGGCCCAAGTGAGCGCTTGACTGGGTCGGGACCTCAGGCCGGAGACGGGGACGAGAGGGGGGACACATAGAACGTTTTCTATAGCTAAGCGGCTTACCCAACTACGAGAAAACCCTCCGCCAGTCCCCCGGTTATAAGGAGATAATCATGAAGCGGATGCTGGCTTGTCGGATCGCGTGCATGCTGGTTTTGGCAAAAGGAACGTTAGGCCCCGCAGCATTTGCACAGGATCCTGGTACGCAAAAGAGTTCCCCGCCCAAAACTTGGCAAGAGCAGGAGCCCAAGAAAGAGGACGTACTGCGAGATCGGGCCGCTCTAAGATTTCAATTATTTTATAACTCCTTGGGTTGTGACATCTTGTTCTATGGCTACGGGAAGGACACAAAGACGATGAAGGTAGAGATTAATCACAGCGAACTCCCGAATATGACACCCGGGATAGTAGCCACTTTCAATGAAAAAAAAGAGTGGATCCGATCTTTGAGAGACGTCGGATTCGAACACGTCCTGATTATGTACGGGTCCAAACGTGCCTACTACAAGGTGACAGAAAAAGGTCTAGAATTGGCTCGAAAGTGAAAAACGGGCGTTTCGGGTGGGAGCGGTTCAAATCGAACCCACGGCCTTCAGCTTAAAAGGCCACTCGTCTGCCACCCACCATGAGTCAAGACAATGTGGCGGTCTGGGCGTAACCGGTCCGCGTGTATATTCGATTCCTGGGGGAATTATGGGGACGCTGGAAACGGTTTTGAAGCGTTTTGAGGAGCCCGACGAGGTGCGAACGTTCGAAAAAGGAAAATTCGAACTGGTTCGGGTCGGGGGCATGACCATCGGGCGCGCCACGTATGAACCGGGGTGGAAGTGGTCCGTGCATGTTGGGCCTCTGGTGGGGGCGTCGCGCTGCAACGTGGAGCACGTGGGCATGGTGCTCTCCGGCTGCGCCACGGCCGCGATGGAGGATGGAACGATCCACGAACTGCGCGCCGGCACAGTGTTCTACATTCCGCCCGGGCCTCCGGGTCATGACAGTTGGGTGGTCGGCGATGCGCCGTACGTGTCGCTGCACTTTATGGGCACGGAGCAGTACGCCAGCAAATAGTTGCGGAAGAGCGATCGCGAAGAGGCCGCTGGCAAGGCGGGCTGGCATAAAAGCCAGCGCTACATTTCGGTAGCGAACACGGTCCGGACGAGTCCAGGGGAAACGCGAGAATAGCCCGAACCGCT
>Ga0137418_10001144_pt1 | contig 24347 bp, 24 predicted proteins | sample CZODoug3_1_2_16f_FD_122242 | JGI IMG/M metagenome (GOLD analysis project Ga0137418, IMG submission 122242) | Vadose zone soil fungal communities from Angelo Coast Range Reserve, California, USA - CZODoug3_1_2_16fungal (Hybrid Assembly) | ecosystem: Environmental > Terrestrial > Soil > Vadose...
CGCGGCGGGTTGCGTCGAGGAGCGCGCGCCGAGCAGGTCCGCGAGGCCCCGGCCCAGGGTAGGCTTTCTGTGAATCATCGTGGCGTGTCCTCGCCGATCGCTTGGTCTGTGGGCGATTCGTTCGCAGCAGCGCTGCCCGCCGCGGCCGCGAACGCCGCGTCCTGAGCAACCGCCGCGCGCGCCTGGGCGGCGAAAGCGTCCTCCTCGCGCCGGATCATCTCCCCGGCGAGGGCCAGATACGCGAGCGCACCGCGGGATTCGCGGTCATGAAACAGCGCCGGCTTGCCGAAGGAGGGCGCCTCCGCGAGGCGGATATTGCGCGGGATGATGGTGCGAAACAGCTTGTCGCCGAAGTGCGTGACCAGCTGCGCGCTCACCTCGTTGGCGAGGTTGTTGCGCGGGTCGAACATGGTGCGTAGCACGCCCTCGATCGAGAGCTGCGGATTCGCCGCCTCGCGGATCTGCTCCACGGTGGTGAGCAGCGCCGACAGCCCCTCGAGCGAGTAGTACTCGCACTGCATGGGAATGAGCACACTGTCGGCCGCGACCAGGGCGTTCACGGTGAGCATGTTGAGCGCCGGCGGGCAGTCGATGAGGATGACGTCGAAGGCTTCGCGCTTGGGTTGCAGCGCCTGGCGCAGCTTGACCTCCCGGCCGATCGGCAGGGTGAGCAGGCGCACTTCCGCGGCGGTCAGGTCCTGGTTGGCCGGCAGCAGCATGAAGCCGCCCTCCGCCACCGGGACGAGCGCCGCCGCGAGATCGGATTCCCCGAGCAGCACTTCGCAGGCGCCGCGCTGCAGCTGCGCCTTGTCGATGCCGCTGCCCATGGTGGCGTTGCCCTGCGGATCCAGATCCATGAGCAGCACGCGCCGCCGGGTGGCGGCGAGGGAGGCCGCGAGATTGACCGCCGTCGTGGTCTTGCCGACGCCGCCCTTCTGGTTCGCGATGGCGATGACCCGCTTCATGGGGCGACAGTGTACTTCACCGCCGCGTCCGGGCCGGGGATGCATCCGGGCCGGCTCCTTTTAGGGGGCTCAGGCCACCAGTTTGTGCCGCCGCCCGCTGAGCAGCTCGCGCGCCATCTGGTCCGCCACCGCGTTGGTGGTGCGATTCTCGCGCCGGGCGCGCTCGAAGATCTCCGTCAGCCGCGCCGGAATGCCCTGAATATCGGCGATGACCTGCTCCTCGGTGGCGCCGCCGTGATACTCGCGTGAGACGCTGATGATGCCGCCGGCATTGATCACGTAGTCCGGGGCATAGAGGATGCCGGCCGCCCGCAGCGCTTCGGCATCCTGCCCCTGCGCCAGCTGGTTGTTCGCGGCCCCGGCGATGATGCGCGCGCGCAGGCGCGGGATCGACTGCGCGGTGAGCACCGCGCCCAGCGCACACGGGGCCAGCACATCGACCTCCTCGGCGAGCACTTCCTCGACCGGCACCGCCGTCGCCCGCAACTCCTCGCACACCCGGTGCACCGCCGCCGGCCGCACGTCGGCGACGCGCAGCTGCGCGCCTGCGGCCGCCAGCAGGGCGCACAGGTGGTAGCCCACGCCGCCCAGGCCCTGAACGGCGACGCGCAGATCCTGCAGATCCTGCCGGCCGAGCCTGAAGCGCACCGCGGCCTTGATACCCAGGTACACACCGAGCGCGGTCTTCGGCCCCGGATCCCCGCCCGCCTCGCCCGGCGCGCGCCCGAGGCCCGCGACCTGGCGCGTCGCACGCGCCACGCTCGCCATGTCGGCGGCCGTCGTGCCGACGTCCTCGGCCGTGACGTAGCGTCCGCCGAGGGAGTCGACCAGGCGGCCGAAAGCCTCGAACAGCTCCGGCGTCTTGGCCTTGCGCGACTCGCCGATGATGACCGCCTTGCCGCCGCCGAACGGCACACCGGCAAGCGCGTTCTTGTAGCTCATGCCCCGCGACAGGCGCAGCACGTCGCAGACCGCCTCGGCGGTGGTGGCGTACGGCCACATGCGGCAGCCGCCCGCGGCGGGACCGAGCGCGGTGGAATGGATGGCGATGATCGCTCGCAGGGAGGTCGCCGGGTCGTGCCCGAAGACGATCAGCTCGTGGCCGTCGAATTCGCGCAGGTCGAAGATTTCCATCGGGGCACTCTAGCTTCCCCGATCTGCACCGATTGTTACAAAAGTTGCTTCCTTCGGACTATTGATGAAATATTCATTGCATGGTTCATATCTTTCTCGAGGTGAATCATGCACAGCGATCTGGACCGAGCCGACCTGCGTATTCTGGATGTGCTGCAGCAGCACGGTCACTTCTCGGCCGCCGAGGTCGCGGAGCGCTTGAGGATGACCGCATCGACCTGCTGGCGGCGCATCAGCCGTCTCGAGGAGCTCGGCGTCATCCAGAAACGCGTGGCGCTGCTCGACCGGGAGAAGCTCGGGCTCTCGGTCATGGTGTTCTCGCACGTGAAGGTCGCCGGTCACGGTCGCGACGCCCTGCTGCGCTTCGAGCAGGCGGTGCGCGCGCACCCCGAGATCCTCGAGTGCTACACGCTGATGGGGGAGACGGATTTTCTGCTGCGGATCGTGTGCCCGGACATCAAGGCCTACGAGGCGTTCTTCCTCGATCACCTGTCGCGCTTTCCCGGCGTGCAGTCGGTGAACTCCTCGATTGCGCTCGCCGTCATCAAGGCGACGACGGCGCTGCCTCTGCAGCTTTGACCGGCTCGGACGGCGCGAGCTGCGCGCCGCGCTCAGCCTGCGCCTGCCCCGCCGGCTCGGGATCGAGCCCTGCGCAGGTCACGATCTGCTGCGTGTTGATGAACGGACCCTTCAGGGCACGCGGTACCGGAGCGCGGCGGCTCTTGCGCCACAGATCGAACACCGTCAGAGCTCCGGTGAGGGTCGCGAGCGTCGCGAAGTAGGCGCGCGGCCCGAAGGCGGCGATCAGGCTTCCCGTCAGCGCCGGCCCCGCGGCCGCGGCCATGCCGTTCATCAGCAGCAGCGCGCTGCTCGCGGCCACCATCTGCGCCGGCTCGAGCTTGTCGTTCACGTGCGAGACGGCGAGGGAATACAGCGTCAGCGCCGAGCCGCTGAAGAGTGCCGCCAGCAGCAGAAATACCGGACGAGGCAGCGGGCCGAGGGCTGCGATGCCGCCCGCCGCCAGCGTGGCGAGCGTGCACACGCTGGCAATGACCGTGCGCCGGTCCATGCGGTCCGACAGCCTGCCGACGGGGTACTGGGTGAGCACCGCGGCGAGAATGCTGACCGCCATGAATGCGGCCACCCCCCGGGTCCCGGAACCGTTGAGCCGCGCGTACACCGGGCCCATCGAGAAGATGATGGAGGAAATCATGCCCGATACCGCGACCGCCACCACGCCGAGCGGCGAATTGCGGTACAGGTCGCGATAGCTCACCGGGTGCGGGACGGCGGGTTCGGGCGTTTGCTGTGCGGAGGCGAGGATCGGCACCATCGCCAGCGAGATCAGCGCCGAGACCATCATGAAGGGGGCCGCCGTTTGCGGGCTCGCCAGTACCAGCAGGAACTGGGCTGCGCCAAGACCCACATACAGCACCAGCATGTACACCGCCAGCAGCCGGCCGCGATTGGTGCGGGTGGCGCGATGATTGAGCCAGCTCTCGGCGACGACGTAGATGCCGGCGAAGCACAGGCCCGAGATCAGACGCATGGCGCCCCAGGGGAGCGGGTGCACCCAGGACGCGTGTACCAGGGCTGCAACCGAGGCGAGCGCTGCGAATGCGGCAAACACCCGCACGTGCCCGATCCGGCGCAAGAGGCGCGGCGCGATCAGGGTGCCGAGCAGATAGCCCACGTAGTAGCAGGACATGACGAGGCCGGTGACCGGCGTGGGGAAGCCTTCGATCGTGGCGCGCAGCCCGAGGAGCGTCCCCTGCAGGCCCGCCCCCAGCATGAGAATGGCCATGCCGAGGAGCAGCGGCCAGGTCGTGGTGAGCGGATTGAGGGGCACGGCTTTGGCTCAGGCGCTCGTCAGCACGATCACGCAGCGCGCCTCGGCGAGCCCCGGGATCTTCAGCTCGCGTGAGCCGGCGAGGCGCCAGGGCGCAGGGAGCGAGGCGAGCTCCTGCGTCGGCCAGCGGCCCTTCATCGCCAGCACGCGGCTTTTGGCGCCGCACAGCGGCGCGACCTGCGCCAGCAGCTGCGGGAGCGGTGCCAGCGCGCGCGCCACCACCGTGTCGAATGGCGCCTCGGGCTGCAGGCTCTCCGCGCGCGCGTGCACCGCGGTCACGTTGCTGAGACTCAGCGCCTGCGCCGCATGCGAGACGAAGCGGATTTTCTTGGCCGTGGAGTCAATCAGAGTGAAGTGCCGCGCGGGATTGCACACTGCCAGCGGCAGGCCCGGAAACCCCGCTCCGGTACCCACGTCTGCGATGCGCGTGCCCTGAAGGTCGCGCTGAATGGCGAGGCTGTCGAGCAGGTGGTGCGTGAGCATCTCGGCTGGGGTGCTGATCGCGGTCAGGTTGTAGGTGCGGTTCCAGCGCGCGAGCTCATCGAGGAGCGTGAGCAGGCGCCGGGCGTCGTCCTCGCTCAAGGCCACTCCCAGGGTTGCCGCATCCTGCACCAGAGTCTCGAGAGCGCTCAATCGGGCTCCTTGCGCGATCGCAGTCGCGATTGATCATACTTCGCACATGAGACTGCTGCTGGTGGAGGACGACGCCATGATCGGCGAGGCGATCCGCGCGGGACTGAAGCGCGAGGGCTTCACCGTGGACTGGGTGCACGACGCCGAAGCCGCCGACCCGGTGCTGCGCACCGAGCCTTTCGAGCTGGTGCTGCTCGATCTGGGTCTGCCCGGGAGCGACGGGCTGAAGCTCCTGAAGGTGCTGCGCGCGCGCGGCCTGGCCGTGCCGGTGCTCATCATCACGGCGCGCGATGCGGTGTCCGATCGCGTGCAGGGCCTGGATGCGGGGGCCGATGACTACCTCATCAAGCCCTTCGATCTGGACGAGCTCGCCGCGCGCATCCGCGCGCTGCTGCGCCGCAAGGCCGGCCGGCCGGCGCCGAGCATCGAGTACCTGGGCGTGGTGCTGGACCCGGCCACTCATCGCGTCACGCGCGCGGGCACCGAGATCGCACTCTCGCCGCGGGAATTCGCGCTGCTGCAGCTGCTGCTCGAGCGCCCGGGTGTGATCCTGTCGCGCGCCCAGATCGAGGAGCGCCTGTACGGCTGGGGCGAGGAAGTGGAGAGCAACGCCGTGGAGGTTCACATCCACGGGCTGCGCCGCAAGCTCGGGGCGCAGTTCATTCTCACCGTGCGGGGCGTCGGCTATCGCGTGAGGCCCGCGCCATGAGCTCGCTGCGCGCGCGGCTGCTGGGCTGGCTCCTGGCCGGCGTGATGTTCATCGGCGCCGCGGGCGGCTGGATCGTGTACCGCAACGCCTTGAGCGAAGCGGACGCGTTCTTCGATTACCACCTGCGCCAGACCGCGCTCATCCTGCGCGACCAGCCGGTCGAGTACCTGCTCGCGCCGCAGCTTGCGCCGGCGGACGCGGCCTACGACTTCGTCGTGCAGGTCTGGTCCCTCGATGGCGTGCGGGTGTATCTGTCGCGGCCGCACGCGGTGCTGCCGCAGGTCACCACCCTCGGATTCGCCACCGTCGCCACCAGCGAAGGGCGCTGGCGGGTGTTCGGGGTGCAGGCGCTCACCAAGGTCATCCAGGTGGCGCAGCCGATGAGCGTGCGCCAGCAGCGCGCCGCGCAGCTCGCGCTGCAGACACTCAAGCCGTTCGCGCTGCTGCTGCCGGTGCTGGCGCTGCTGATCTGGCTCGCGGTCGGGCACGCGCTCGAGCCCCTGCAGCGCCTCACGGCGCTGGTCAAGGCGCGCCGCGTCGACGCCCTGGACTCGCTCCCCGACACGCGCCTGCCGGACGAGGTGCAGCCCCTGGTAAGCGCCCTCAACGATCTGCTCGCACGGCTGCGCGCCGCGCTGGAGCGCGAGCGCGCCTTCATGGCCGATGCTGCGCACGAGCTGCGTACACCGCTCACCGCGCTGCACCTGCAGATGGGCATGCTCGCGCGGGCGAGCGGGGACCTCGAGCGCGCCGCGGCGATGGAAACCCTGTCGGCGGGCGTGCAGCGCGCCATCCGCCTGGTCGAGCAGATGCTGGCGCTCGCGCGCCAGGAGCCGCGGGCCGAGGCGCAACGCGTGGCCGTGCGCCTCGATGATCTGGCGCGCGAGATCGTCGCCGAGCTCGTGCCGCTCGCCGATGCCGGCCGCATCGACCTGGGCGTCTCGGCTGCGCAGCCTGCGAGCGTGTACGCGGATCCGGACGCCCTGCGCACGCTGCTGCGCAACCTGGTGGACAACGCCGTGCGTTACACGAGCGCCGGGGGCCGGGTGGACGTATCGGTCGAGGAGCTCGCGGGTGACACCCGTGGTGCGCGTCTCACGGTGAGCGACGACGGTCCGGGCATTCCGGCCGCAGAGCGCGAGCGGGTGTTCGATCGCTTCTACCGTCGCGCCGGAACCTCGCCCCCCGGCAGCGGGCTCGGACTGTCGATCGTCAGGACCATCGCGGAAGGGCACGGCGCGCGCATCAGCCTGGCCGAGGGGTCTTCGGGCAAGGGACTCTCCGTGACGGTAACCTTCCCGCCCGGGACTTAAAGGGCCGTCCGGCCCTTTCGGCCAATCAATGAGCCAGCCTCTGCAGAAAGCTCGCCGCGGTCTGCAGATAGGCGTCACGGTTGGGCTTCTTCCTGAAGCCGTGTCCTTCGTCCTTCGCGAGCAGATACCACACCTCGCCGCCGGCGGCGCGCACGCTCCACACCAGTTGCTCGGACTCGGAAACCGGCACGCGCGGGTCGTTCAACCCTGCCACCACCAGCAGCGGCTTCTTGATGCGGCTGGCGTTGGTCAGGGGCGAGATGCGATTGAGGAACACCCGCATGCTGGTGTCGCGCTCGTCGCCGTATTCGGCGCGCCGCAGATCGCGGCGGTAGCCGGAAGTGTTGCGCAGGAAGGTCACGAAGTTGCTGATCCCCAGCAGGTCGATGCCCCCGCGCAGCCGCTCGCCATACGCGACCAGGGATGCGAGCGCCATGTAGCCGCCGTACGAGCCGCCCATCACGGCGACCCGATCGCGATCGAACTGCGGCTGCACACCGATCCACACCAGGAGCGAGCCGATGTCGCGCACCGCGTCCTCGCGCAGCACGCCGTTGTCGAGGGCGAGGAAGCTCTTGCCGTAACCGGATGAGCCGCGCACGTTGGGCGCGACCACGGCGTAGCCGAGCTCGTTGACGAGAAACTGCACGAACGGATCCCAGCCCGGGCGGTACTGCGACTCGGGCCCCCCGTGAATGTCGATCACCACCGGGCACGGGCCCGCCGTGCGCGGCCGGTAGACGTACGCCGACAGCTTGCGCGCGTTGCGGGGAACGCCGATGCGATCCCAGGTCGGATAGTGCACGAGCTCGGGGTTCGTGAGCGTATTCAGCTCGAGTGGACCGGGCTCGCTGCGGGTCCAACGCTCGAGCTTGCCGTGCTCGACGTCGTAGACATACACATCGCGCGGCACGAGCGGTGATTCCGCCGACATCGCGAGCCGGCGCCCGCTGCGGTCGAAGCGCGGGTTGCCGATGCGACCTTCCGGGAGCCCCACGGGGGCGAGCTCGAGTTTCGCTTGCGTGTCGAGCACCGTGAGGCGGCTGCGGCCGTCGTCATCGATCACGTAAGCCACGTAGCGCCCGTCGCTGCTGACGTCGAAGTCTTCGACGTCCCAGCCGGTGGCGGGCGTGACGTTGCGGCTCTGGTGTGTGACCGGATCCTTGAGTTTGAGCTGCAGGAACTCCCCGTCCTCGTCGGTCAGTACGTACACCCCGCGCCCGTCGGGAGCGAACTTCGCCATGCGGATGCCGACTTTGCGGGGGCTGTCCTCCAGCGCCGTGAGCGATCCGGTCGCGACATCCGCGAGGTACAGATAACTCTCGCTGATCGAGACGTACTTCCATACCAGGAGCTTGCTGTCGTCCGCCGACCAGTCGAGCGGGTACCAGGTGTCCTCGTGCCCGCCGACCAGCAGCTGCGGCGCCGCGCCGGTGGTCACATCCGAGACGTACACGTCGTAACTGAGCGAGTCGCGGTCGTTGCCGTAGAAAGCAACGCGCCGGCCGTCGTGGGCCCACACCGGGCTGCCGTGAATGAAAGCGCCGTGGGTGAGCTGGCGCACATCGCCGCTGCCGCCGCGGTAGTACACCTGGGCGTTCTCATCGCCTGCCTGATCCTTCAGGAACACGAAGCCGCCGCCGCTGCGCGGCGCGCGCGCCCACTCGATCGGGTCCTGGTAGAACGTGAGCTGCTCACGCATGCCCAGAGGGGTGGCAACGCGGTGCAGCTGCTCGCTGTCGCCGAAGCGCGTCGCGATGAGCAGGCTCCCGTCGGCGAGCCAGTCGAGGAACGTCGCCTCGCGCGACTGCTGGTAGCGCTCGAGCCGCGCCGCGAGCGCCGCATCCGGCAGCGGAATGTTCTCGAACACCAGAGTGCCGAGCTCGCGGTGCGCCGGGGCGGCCGCCTGCTGGGCGAGCGACACGGAGGCGCACAGGGCGGCGACACCCGCTGCGGCACACAGGGCGAGCGCCGCCGGGACGGAGCCGTGATCGGTCATGCGTCTAAGCTAGCCCACAGGTTAGGATGTGTACAACGCTCCGCGTCACATCCAGGTCGACGTTCCCTTGAAGCCGCGACTGTATCGACACCCGCACGGCATCTGCGCTGTGGATGCCGAGTACCTGTACCCGGGGCACGCCGCCGCGCACATCATCGAGGATGGCGGTCGCGCGGCCTTCGTCGATGTGGGTACCAACGCTTCCGTCCCCTACCTGCTGGCGGCGCTCGTGGAGCTTGGCATCGCGCGTGAGGCGGTAGACTACGTGCTGCTGACGCACGTGCACCTGGATCATGCCGGCGGGGCGGGGCGTCTGATGCAGGAGCTCCCCAACGCCGTGGCGGTGCTGCATCCGCGCGGCGCGCCGCACATGATCGACCCCAGCCGGCTGATCGAAGGTTCCCGAGCGGTCTACGGCGAGCGCCTCGAGCAGCTGTACGGGACGCTCCTGCCGATTCCGGCTGCGCGCGTGCACGTGGTGCAGGACGGTGAGCGGCTGACCCTTGGAGGCCGCACGCTCGAGCTCATCCACGTGCCCGGGCACGCCTTGCACCACTACGCCGTCGTCGATGCGGCTCACGCGAGCATATTCGCCGGCGACACCTTCGGCATTTCCTACCGCTCGCTCGATACTGCTCAGGGCGCCTTCATCACCCCGACCACGCCTCCCTCGCAGTTCGATCCGGACCAGCTCATCGCCTCCATCGACCGGCTGCTGGCGTACCGGCCCGAGTCCATGTACCTCATGCACTTCAGCCGCGTGACCGGCGTGCCGCGCTTGGGGGAGCTGCTGAAGCCCCAGGTGCGCGCGCTGGCGCGCATCGCGCGCGCTCACGCCCAGGATCCGCAACCCGCCGCTGGCATCCGCGCCGCGATACGCGATCTGTGGCTCGATCTGGTGCATCGTCACGGCTGCGCGCTCAGCGATGCGCAGATCGAGAAAGTCCTCGAGGGCGACCTCGAGCTCAACACCCAAGGGCTCATGGTGTGGCTGCAGCGCCTTGGCCGGCACTGAACCCTTGCCGCCGGCGGTGGCACGGCGTTAGGGTCTTCCAGGGTCAGGGATGCGGTGGTGGTGCATGTAAAGCAACCCCTGACTGAAGTCAGAGGCTTTATTCTGAGGAGCAAGCAGACCTTGCAGAATTCCCCGAACATGCCGGAGCTTTACACGAGAGCCGAAGCTCCCGGCCCAACCTATTTCCTTGTCGGGCTACACCGGTTGTTGGATCGTGCCGAGCGCGTCAACGTCCTATGCCGTACTTCTACGACGGGCCGGCTTGCGCCAACAATCCCCCGATATTCGGCTGTGCCGCCATGCGTCGATAGGGATACGCGCGACGGGCAAGACTGTAGCGCAATTCCTCGCCTGACTGAAGTCAGGGGTTTCCTTGCGGAGACTCTATGACTTCCAGATTCAAGGCGTTCCGCATTCATTCCGAAGCGGGCAAGATTGCCGCCCGCTACGAGGCCGTCACCCTCGATGACCTCGCACCCGGGGAGGTCGTGATCCGGGTCGGCTACTCCGACATCAACTACAAGGACGCGCTCGCGGCGACCGGGGCCGGCAAGATCCTGCGCCGCTACCCGCTGGTCGGCGGCATCGATCTGGCGGGCGTCGTGGAAAGCTCGAGCGATACGCGCTACGCGCCCGGCGATGCGGTGCTCGTGACCGGCTGCGGGCTGTCCGAGACCCACGACGGCGGCTACGCGCAGTTCGCGCGGGTGCCGGGAGACTGGGTCATTCCGATACCGCAAGGCCTGGACGCCTTCACCGCCATGGGGCTCGGCACTGCCGGGTTCACCGCGGCACTCGCCATCCACCGCCTGGAACAAAACGGCCAGTCCCCCACTGGTGGGCCGATCGCGGTCACCGGCGCCTCCGGAGGCGTGGGCAGCATCGCGGTCGACATGCTCGCTGCGCGCGGCTACCGGGTCGTGGCGGTGAGCGGCAAGGCGGGCGCGGCGCAGTACCTGAAGGAGCTCGGCGCGGCGGAGGTGCTCGCCCGCCAGGACCTCGAGCTCGGCTCCCGGCCCCTGGAGACTGCCCGCTTCGCGGGCGCCATCGACAATCTGGGAGGCGAAGTGCTCGCCTGGCTCACGCGCAGCGTGGACTTCTGGGGCAACATCGCCAGCATCGGCATGGCGGGGAGCGCGGAGCTCAAGACCACCGTGATGCCCTTCATCCTGCGCGGCGTGAACCTGCTCGGCATCAACTCCTCCGCGACGCGGCGCGAGTGGCGGCTGGCGGTCTGGAAGCGCATCGCGACCGACCTGCGACCCCGGCACCTCGAGCGCATCGTCACGCGCACCATCGCCTTCGATGAGCTGCCCGGCGCGTTTCCCGCCTACCTCGACGGCGCGGTCACCGGCCGCACGGTGGTGCGCATCGCCTGAGGCCGCGTCCCATCCTACCCGCGAGTAGGATACGGCGCGGCTGGTCCGCGGGCGCGCGCCGCGTATAGAATATCGGTCCCGTTTCGAGGGTCCTGTCATGTCGCAGCGATCAGTCAGCGCCGGGGCCCGCCTGCGGGCCGCGGTCGAGGCCGAGCGCCCCCTGCAGGTCGTCGGGACGATCAACGCCTATGCGGCGCTGCTGGCGCAGAACGCGGGCTTTCGCGCCCTGTACCTGTCGGGCGCCGGAGTCGCCAACGCCTCCTTCGGGCTGCCGGACCTCGGCATCACTTCCCTCAACGACGTCTGCGAGGACGTGCGGCGCATCAGTGCGGCCTGCCCGCTGCCGCTGCTGGTGGATGCCGATACCGGTTTCGGCAGCGCCTTCAACATCGCCCGCACCTGCAGGGAGCTGATCCGCGCCGGAGCCGCCGGCATGCATCTGGAGGATCAGGTGTCCGCCAAGCGCTGCGGCCACCGCCCGGGCAAGGCGCTGGTGCCGGCCGCCGAGATGGTCGATCGCCTCAAGGCCGCGGTCGATGCACGCGCCGACGGCGAGTTCGTCATCATGGCGCGCACCGATGCGCATGCGGTGGAGGGTCAGAGCGCGGCGCTGGAGCGCGCGGCGGCCTACTCGGAAGCCGGCGCGGACATGATTTTCGCGGAAGCCCTGCAGACCCTGGAGGAATACCGGCAGTTTGCCGCGAGCCTCAAGGTGCCGGTGCTCGCCAACATCACCGAGTTCGGCCAGACGCCGCTCTTCAGCACCGCGGAACTCGGCGGCGCGGGCGTGCGCCTGGTGCTGTATCCGCTGTCCGCCTTTCGCGCCGGCGCCAAGGCTGCGGTCACGGTCTACGGCGCGATCCGCCGGCACGGCACGCAGAAGAGCGTGCTCGATCTGATGCAGACACGCGCCGAGCTCTACGAGGTGCTCGGCTACCTCGCGTACGAGAAGAAGCTCGATGAGCTGTACGGGAAAGTGCGCAATGACTGAGACGGGCGCCTTCAAGCCCAAGAAGTCCGTGGCGCTGTCGGGCGTGACGGCGGGTAACACCGCGCTCTCCACGGTCGGGCGCACCGGCAACGACCTGCATTATCGCGGCTACGACATCCTGGAGATGGCGAACGTCTGCGAGTTCGAGGAGATCGCGTACCTGCTGATCCACGAGAAGCTCCCCAACCGCGCCGAGCTCAGCGCCTACAAGGCGAAACTCAAGTCACTGCGCGCCCTGCCGGCGGGGCTGTGCACGGTACTCGAGCAGCTGCCCGCGACGGCTCATCCGATGGACGTGCTGCGCACCGGCACCTCGACCCTCGGGTGCCTCGAGCCGGAGCCGGAGGCTCATGCCGCGGCCGGGGCACGCGCGATCGCCGACCGCCTCATCGCCTGCGTGGGATCGATGCTCACCTACTGGTACCACTTCAGCCGCGCGGGTCAGCGCATCCGGGTCGAGACCGGGGAGGACTCGGTCGGGGCGCACTTCCTGCACCTGTTGCACGGTAGGCCCGCGCCGGCGTCCTGGGTACGCGCCATGCACACCTCCCTGATCCTGTACGCCGAGCATGAGTTCAACGCCTCCACCTTCGCCGCGCGCGTCATCGCCGGCACCGGTGCGGATGTGTACTCCTGCATCACCGGCGCGATCGGCGCGCTGCGCGGACCGAAGCACGGCGGCGCCAACGAGGTGGCGCTGGATACCCAGCAACGCTACGACACCCCCGCGGCTGCCGACGCCGACATCCGCGCGCGCCTCGCCCGGCGCGAGGTCATCATCGGCTTCGGGCACCCGGTGTACACCCTCGCGGATCCTCGCAACGAGGTCATCAAGGAGGTCGCGCACGAGCTGGCGCGCGAGGCGGGCAATGAGCGCATGTTCGCCATCGCCGAGCGCATCGAGACCGTGATGCGCGACGCCAAGGGCATGTTCGCCAATCTCGACTGGTTCTCGGCGGTCTCGTATCACATGATGGGTGTGCCGAAAGAGATGTTCACGCCGCTGTTCGTCATCGCCCGCACCACCGGCTGGGCGGCGCACGTCATCGAGCAGCGCATCGACGGCAAGATCATCCGGCCGGCCGCCAACTACACCGGCCCCGAGAACCTTAAGTTCGTGCCCATCGGGCAGCGGCCCTGAAGCCCGCGCCAAGACCCGAGGTCACATGTCCGCACACGACGTCAAGTCCGCGCAGCGTCCGGAGCCGGACGCCGTGCTCGGCGCCATCGCCGACTACGCCCGCAATTTCATCGTCCGCAGCGAGCCGGCGTACGAGACGGCGCGCTACTGCCTCATGGACAGCCTCGCGTGTGCCTTTCAGGCGCTGAAGTATCCGGCCTGCCGCAAGCTCCTGGGTCCGGTGGTGCCGGGAGCGGTCATGCCGGGGGGCGCGCGGGTCCCGGGCACCTCCTTCGAGCTCGACCCGGTGCAGGCGGCCTTCAACATCGGCACGCTGATCCGCTGGCTCGACTTCAACGACACCTGGCTCGCCGCCGAGTGGGGCCATCCATCGGACAATCTCGGCGGCCTCCTCGCGGTGGCGGATTACCTGGCGCGCAACGCCGTCATGTCGGGTCGGACCCCACGGAGCGTGCGCGCGCTGCTCACCGCCATGATCAAGGCGCACGAGATCCAGGGGGTGCTGGCGCTCGAGAACAGCTTCAACCGCGTGGGACTCGATCACGTGCTGCTGGTGCGCGTCGCCTCGACCGCGGTGGCGGCGGGCATGCTCGGCGCCAGCCTGGATCAGATCGTGAACGCGGTTTCCAACGCCTGGATCGACGGCGGCGCGCTGCGCACCTACCGGCACGCCCCCAACACCGGCTCACGCAAGAGCTGGGCGGCGGGCGATGCCACCAGCCGTGGTGTGCGCCATGCGCTCATGGCGCTCACCGGGGAGATGGGCTACCCTTCCGCGCTGTCGGCGAAGACCTGGGGCTTCTACGACGTGCTCTTCAAGGGCAAGGCGTTCTCGCTGCCGCAGCCCTTCGGCAGCTACGTCATGGAGAACGTGCTGTTCAAGATCTCCTACCCGGCCGAGTTCCACGCCCAGACGGCGGTCGAGGCGGCGATGACCCTGCATCCGCAGCTGAAGGGTCGGCTCGCCGACATCGAGCGCATCCTCATCGAGACCCAGGAGCCGGGCGTGCGCATCATCGACAAGGTGGGGCCGCTCGCCAATCCCGCCGACCGCGATCACTGCATCCAGTACATGGTCGCGGTGCCGCTGATTTTCGGGCGCCTCACCGCGGCGGACTACGAGGACGCCGTCGCCGCCGATGCGCGCATCGACGCGCTGCGCGAGCGCATGCAGGTGCGCGAGAACCCGACGTTCACCCGGGAGTACTACGACCCCGACAAGCGCTACATCGGCAATGCCGTGCAGGTGTTCTTCCGCGACGGCAGCCACAGCGCGCGCGTGCAGGTCGATTTCCCGATCGGCCACCGCAAGCGCCGCGCCGAGGGCATGCCGGTGCTGGTCGGTAAATTCACCGCCTCGGTGGATGCGCATTTCGCGCCCAAGCAGGCCGAGCGCATCAAGGCGCTGTTCGCGAAGGCCCCCAAGCTCGATGCCCTGCCGGTGAACGAGCTGATGGCGGCGCTGGTGACCAACGGCTAGCTAGCCCACCCGTACCGGCACGAACAGCCGCGAGTCGCCGCGCTGGATCAGCAGCGCGATGTGCCCCTTGGATTTCTCCACCGCGCTGCGCAGCTCCTCGGCGTTGGAGACCGGGGCGCCGTTGGCGGCCAGCACCACATCCCCGGGCTGAATGCCGGCCTCGGCCGCCGGGCCGCTGGCGCGCTCGACCACCAGCCCGCCCTTGGTGTTGGCGCTACGCTGCTCCTCGGCGGTCAGCGGACGCACCGCGAGTCCCAGCTTGCCGCCCTCCTGTTGCGGCCCGGCGTTGGCGGCGATGCGCTTGTCCGCCAGCGCACCGAGCTTGACCGTGATTTCACGCGTGGCGTGATTGCGCCAGATCTCCAGGTTCACACTCGTGCCCGGGGTGATGGCCGCGATCTGTACCGGCAGCTCGCCGGAGTCCTTGAGCGGGGTGCCGTTGAGCTTGAGGATCACGTCGCCGGATTGGATTCCGGCGTGCTCCGCCGGACCGCCCTTCTCCACGCTCGATACCAGTGCGCCTTCGGGCTGCGGCAGGCCGAAGGAATCCGCCAGCCCCTGGGTGACGGGCTGGATCAGCACGCCGAGCTTGCCGCGGGTGACGTGGCCGCTGGTCTGCAGCTGCTGGCCCACCTGCATGGCGACGTCGATCGGGATGGAGAACGACACGCCCATGTAGCCGCCGCTGCGGCTGTAGATCTGCGAGTTGATGCCGACGACCTCGCCGCGCATGTTGAACAGCGGGCCACCGGAGTTACCCGGGTTGATGGGCACGTCGGTCTGGATGAACGGCACGTAGCCGGAATCGAGCGTGCGGCCCTTGGCGCTCACGATGCCCGCGGTGGCGCTGTTCTCGAAGCCGAACGGCGCGCCGATCGCCAGCACCCATTCGCCGACCTTGAGTCCGCGCGAGTCGCCGATCTTGACCGTCGGCAGATCCTTGGCGGGGATGCGGATGACTGCGATATCCGACTTCGGATCGACGCCCACGACCTTGGCGATGTACTCACGCCGGTCGGTGAGGCGCACGGTCACTTCGCTCGCGCCGTTGACGACATGCGCGTTGGTCATGATCACGCCGTCGGGTCGGATGATGAATCCCGAGCCCTCACCGCGCATCGGTTGCGGCTGCGGCGTCTGGAACGGCAGGCCGCGGAAGAACGGCGCAAACGGACTGTTGGGACCGAACGGGTTGCTGTCGTTGGGGCTGGCGTTGGGGTTGGCGTTGTTGTCGTCGGAGTTGTCATCCCCCTGGGGGCTCCAGGAGGTCGACACCTTGGCTACCACGCTGATGTTGACCACGGCCGGACCGTACTTCTGCACCATGCTGCTGAAGTCCGGCAGCATCGTCGCAGGGCTGGCCGCGGCGGGCGCCGGCGTCACCGGGCTCGCGGCCGCAGCGGCGGTGGTCGTGGCGCTCGGGATCGCAGCGCTGCTTGCGGCGGTGGCCACCGCACGCGTCGCTCCCGCCAGGTACAGGGCCCCGGCCGGCACGGCAATGGTGGCCGCGCCGAGGATGGCGGCAATGAGCGGTTTCCTGATCAGACTCAGCAGACTCATGGCAATACTCCGTAAGGGATGGGCCTTGGCGGCTAACTTAGAAGAGGCGCCTTATGGGAGCCTTAAGGCGCAATACCGCGGGGCTCAGGCGTAAGTTCCCGCGCCGCCTGCGGGGTAAGTACCCGCGTCAGTGTGCGGTGAGCCAGGTATAGGGGCGCGACTCGGTGCTGAGCGCGGGAGTGAGGCGGCTGAAGTACTGCGCGATGACCGCGACGTCCTCGTCCTTGAGGGTTGCCGTGAAGCCCTTCATGACCGGATTCTTGCGTCCGCCCTTTCGGTACTCATCGATCGCGCGCACCAGGTAGTCCTGGTGCTGACCCGCGAGAGACGGGTACATCGGCGCGATGGCGACGCCGTCCTGGCCGTGGCAGGAGACGCACAGCATCGCCGCCTGCGGCACGCTTCCCTGCGCCTTGCCCGTGGCAGTGAGCGGTTTGCCGGCGAAATACGCGGCGATGTCCAGCATGTCCTGGTCGGAGAGCTCCGAGGCCTGCGCATGCATCGTCACGTGCGCGCGGTCGCCGTCGCGATAGCCATGCAGTGCCGCCGCCAGATAATCGGGGTTCTGTCCCTCGAGCTTCGGCACGCTGTACATCGGATAGGCGTTCTTGTAGCCGTCGATGCCGTGGCAGCCGAGGCAGGTGTAGGAGATGGCCTTGCCGTGCTTGGCGTCGCCTTGCGCGGCCGGCTCCTGCGCCCACGCCGTGCCCGCGAGCGTACCCACTGCGATCGCGGCGATCGAAAGTCCCGCGTGCACGGCAGAACCTCGCCCGCGCCTCTGCATCGGTGTCTCCGCTGCTTAAAAAACGGCCCCGAATGTTACGGACTCACCGGGCCAAATGCCACACAATCCAAACTGTCATGATCGCTCTCATCCAGCGCGTCACCCAGGCCGAAGTGCGTGTCGGGGGCGAAGTGGTCGGCGCCATCGACCGCGGCGTGCTGGCGCTGATCGGCGTGCGGCGCACCGACACCGACTCCGCGGCGCAGCGGCTGCTCGAGCGCGTGCTGTCCTACCGCATCTTCCCCGATCCCGAGGGCCGGATGGGTCTTGCACTGCGCGAGGTCGGCGGCGGGCTGCTGCTGGTGCCGCAGTTCACCCTCGCCGCCGACACCCACAAGGGCACCCGCGCGGGGTTCAGCCTCGCGGCCGCGCCCGAGGAGGCACGGCGGCTGTTCGCGTTCCTGGTCGAGCGTGCGCACAGCGCCTATGCCCCTGTTTCCTCTGGCGTATTTGGTGCCGATATGCAGGTGGCGCTCGTCAATGACGGCCCGGTGACGTTCTGGCTCGAGACCCCCTAGGGCGCGGGCGTGACTTGGCTAGCGGAATCGAGCGAACTTGTGGGGTTCCGGGGCTCATTTGACCTATCATCCAGGGGTTTTCTCTGCACGGGCGGAGAGTTACGTGGAGTCCTGAGTCATGGGTGGTCTAGGAATGCGCGAGCTCGTGGTGATACTGCTGGTCGTGCTCGTCGTGTTCGGCGCGAAGAAGCTGCGCACGGTGGGCTCGGATCTCGGCGCCGCGGTGCGCGGATTCAAGAAAGCGATGAGCGACGGCGAGGAGGAGCAGAGCGCCGCGCCGAAGCAGATCCGTTCCGAGGGCACGGACGCGGAGTTCCCGGAGGTCGCGAAGAAGAGCGACACGAAGAACGAACGGAGCACCTGATCTGTTCGAGGGCCGGTTCTCGGAGATTCTGATCATCTTCGTCCTGGCGCTGATCGTGCTGGGACCGGAGAAGCTGCCGCGCGTCGTCGCCGAGATTGGCCGCTGGGTCGGGCGCGCGCGCGCCATGGCGCGGCAGTTCCGCGAGCAGCTCGAAGAGGAGGTGCAGCTCGAGCAGGCCCGTAAGGCGCAGGCACCAACCACCCCGGCACCCCAGCCCCCGCCCCCCTCATCGCCGCTGCCACCACTGAGCGCGGCGGCCACCGAGGCCCCGGTCGCACCCCCGGATACGTTCTCGCACGCCCACCCGACCGACGCCACCGGCGCGGACCCTGAAGCCGTCCGGTCCGACGCCGAGCGCCGATGAGCGAGGAACCTGAAAAGCTCGCCGAAGGCACGCTGATCTCGCACCTGCTGGAGCTGCGGGACCGGCTGCTGCGCGCGCTGGTGGCGGTGGCGATCGCGTTCGCGCCGTGCGTCTATTATTCCAACGACCTGTTCAGCTTCGTGGCGCAGCCGCTGCTCGCCAAGCTCCCGCAGGGAGGCAACCTCATCGCCACCGGGGTGATGTCACCCTTCACGACACCCTTCAAGCTGTCGTTCTTCGCCGCCCTGCTCATCGCGATGCCGTATGTCATTTACCAGCTGTGGTCATTCGTCGCTCCGGGCCTGTACCGCAACGAGCGCCGCTTCGGGGTGCCGCTGCTCCTGTCCTCGATCGTGCTGTTCTACGTCGGCATCGCCTTCGCCTACTACTTCGTGTTTCCGGTGATGTTCCAGTTCTTCGCCAGCACCACGCCCAGGGGCGTGGCGATGATGACCGACATCAACAACTACCTGGACTTCGTGCTCACGATGTTCTTCTGCTTCGGACTCGCGTTCGAGGTACCGGTGGCGGTGGTGCTGCTGGTGGTGATGGGCATCGTGCGGATCGAGAAGCTCAGGGAGCACCGCGGCTACGTGCTGATCGGCATTTTCATCCTGGCGGCGCTCCTCACCCCGCCCGACGCGATCTCGCAATGCTCGCTCGCCATACCGATGTACCTCCTCTACGAAGGAGGGATCCTGATGGCGCGCCTGCTGTCACGCCCCAAGGGCGCGCAAGCCGCGACCAAGGCCGGCGACACATGACTGAGGTCGCCGACGCCACCCTCGCCGCGCCTGCCGCGCAAGCAAAGACGATCTTCGGCCAGCCGCGCGGCCTTGCCACCCTGTTCCTCACCGAGATGTGGGAGCGCTTCACCTACTACGGCATGCGTGGGGTGCTGATCCTGTTCATGGTGGCGGCGGTGTCCAAGGGTGGCCTCGGGCTCGACGACAAGACCGCGAACAACATCTACGGCATGTACATCGGCGGCACTTATCTTTTCGGGCTTCTCGGGGGCTGGATCGCCGACCGGCTGCTCGGCGCGCAGCGCGCGGTGGTCGGCGGCGGGTTGTTGATCATCGCCGGCAATCTCATGTTGGCCTTGGGCAGCACCCAGGTCTTTTTCCTCGGGCTGTTCGTGATCACGATCGGCGTGGGGCTGCTCAAGCCGAATGCCAGCGCCATGGTGGCCTCGCTCTACCCCGAAGGCGGCTCGCGGCGCGACGCGGGGTTCTCCATCTTCTACATGGGCATCAATCTCGGCGCGTTGATCGGGCCGCTGCTGGTGGGCTGGTTCGCCGACCGGCTCGGCTGGCGCTGGGGCTTTGCGCTGCCGGCGCTCGGCATGGCCCTGGGACTCGCGCAGTTCGTATGGACGCGCCAGCACCTGGGAAGCTCGGGTCTGAGCTCGAGCGCAGCGCAGAAGAACTCGTGGAAGCCGGTGCTGCTGCTCGGCGCCGCCTTCGCCCTGATCGCGCTCCTCGCCATGACCGGCGTGCTCAAGATCAACGCCGTGGTCATGGCGACCGCGGCGTCGTGGGCCATGGTGCTGCTGGGCGTGGTGTATTTCGCTTATCTGTTGTTTTTCGCGCGTCTCACGCCCGTGGAGCGCAAGCGCGTGCTGGTGATGGTGGCGCTGGTTGCCGCCTCGGTGACCTTCTGGGCGGGCTACGAGCAGACCGGGGCGTCGATGAACCTGTTCGCCGAGCGTTACACCGAGCGGCATATTTTCGGGTGGAACATGCCCGCCGCCTGGCTGCAGGCGGTGAACCCGCTCTTCATCATCGCGTTCGCGCCGGTGTTCGCGGCGCTGTGGATCGCACTCGGCAAGCGCGCTCGTGATTTCAACGCGGCCGCAAAATTCGGCGCCGGCCTGATACTGCTGGGCCTCGGATTCATCGTCATGTATTTCGCTTCGCAGTATGTGCTCGCCGGCGAGACCGTGTCGCCGACCTGGCTGGTGCTCGCTTACCTGCTGCATACCTTCGGCGAGCTGTGCCTGTCGCCGGTGGGGCTCTCGTACATGAGCAAGCTCGCCCCGCCGCGCTTCGTGGGACAGATCATGGGCATGTGGTTCCTGTCCATGGCGCTCGGCAGCAATCTCGCCGGCCAGCTGTCCGGCCAGTACGACACCAGCCACCTGGAATCGCTCCCGGGCCTGTTCCTGAAGATATTCTGGTACGGAGCGATCGGCGGCGCCGTCATGTTGCTGCTGACGCCGTTGGTCAAACGCATGATGGCGGGCGTGCGGTAGCGCGGTGCCTTCATCGAGACTGGTTGCCTGCGTCGCGAGTGGCGCGCTGTTTCTGGCGCTGGCAGGGGGCTGCGCGCCGCCCGGTTCGGGTACCCCGGCGCCCGCGGGCGGGGTGTCCGGGCGGGCCGGCGCTGCGCAGAGCGCGGACGAGTTCGTCGCGCGCGTGAATGGCGAGCTCGCCGCGCTGTCGCAGGAGGCGCAGGCGGCCGGCTTCACGCTCGACACGTTCATCACCCCCGACACGCAGCTGCTCAACGCCAAGGCCAACGATCGCTACCTCGCCTACCTCAGCAAGGCGGTGGCGGAGGCCAGGCGCTACGACACGCACGAACTCTCGCCGGCGAGTGCGCGCGCGCTCATGAAGCTGCGCCTGAACGTCGCCGCGCCCGCGCCCGACGATGCGCACAAGCGCGCGCGCCTGACGCAGCTCGAAGCGCAGCTCGAAGCCAGGTACGGCGAAGGCAAGTACTGCCCGCAAGGACCCGCCTCCTGTCGCAACCTCGATCAGCTGTCGGACACTCTCGCCAGGAGCCGCAACTACGACGAGCTCACCGAGGCCTGGAAGGGCTGGCACGGCGTCGGTGCCGGCATGCGCGCGGACTACCGCGAGTTCGTGGCGCTGGCGAACGAGGGCGCGCGCGAGCTCGGCTTCAAGAACCTGGGCGTCATGTGGCGCGCGGGCTACGACATGTCGCCCGAGGAGTTCGATGCCGAGTCCGAGCGGCTGTGGCAGCAGGTGAAGCCGCTGTACGACGGGCTGCACTGCTATGCGCGCGCCCGGCTCGCCAAACGCTATGGCAAAGACAAGGTGCCCGCCGGCAAGCCGATCCCGGCGCAGCTGCTCGGCAACATGTGGGCGCAGCAGTGGAACAAGATCTATCCCGACATCCTCAAGCCCTACCCGGGGGCCAGCATTGAAACCGCCGACGCGCGCCTCAAGGCCCAGAAGTGGGACCCGCTGCGCATGACGCACTCGGCCGAGAGCTTCTACACCTCACTGGGATTCCCACAGCTGCCCAAGACATTCTGGCAGCGCTCGATGCTCGCGCGGCCGCGCGATCGCGAGGTGGTCTGTCACGCGAGCGCCTGGGACATGGGCAGCACGGGTGACGTGCGCATCAAGGCGTGCCTGGAGCCGACCGAGGAGGATCTGTACACCGTCTACCACGAGCTCGGGCACGTCTACTACTCCCTCAGCTACGCGAACCAGCCCTACCTGTTCCGCGACGGCGCCAACGACGGCTTCCACGAGGCGATCGGCGACACCGTCAATCTGTCGGTCACGCCCGCGTACCTGGCGAAGATCGGGCTCATTCGCGCGGTCGCCCCGAGCCACGAGGCGCTCATCAACCAGCAGATGAAAATGGCGTTGGAGAAGATCGCCTTCCTGCCGTTCGGTCGTCTGATCGACCAGTGGCGCTGGCGGGTGTTCTCGGGCGAGATCACGCCCGAGAGCTACAACAGCAGCTGGTGGGAGCTGCGCCGGCGCTACCAGGGCATCGCGCCCCCCGTGCCGCGCTCCGAGGCCGACTTCGATCCGGGCGCCAAGTACCATATACCGTCCAACACCCCGTACACGCGCTATTTCCTCTCGTTCATTCTGCAGTTCCAGTTCCACAAGGCGCTGTGCGCGGCCGCCGGCAACCAGGGACCGTTGTACCAGTGTTCGAACTACGGCAGTGAGCAGGCGGGCCGGCGCTTCGCCGACATGCTGAGTCTGGGTGCCTCGCAGCCCTGGCAGGACGCCCTCGAGAAACTCACCGGCACGCGCCGCATCGACGCGGCCGCGATCAGCGAGTATTTCCAGCCGCTGATGCAGTGGCTCACCGAGCAGAACCGGGGACAGCCGTGCGGGTGGTAGCGCAGCGGGCGCCATTCTTGATCTTCGCAACGCCCGCGCGCATCCTCGCACGCTCGCTCAGGTTCGTGCCCGAGCGCGTTGCACCAAAAGCCCACGCCATGATCAAGGGGGATCACATGAAGCGGCTGCTCTCACTCATATTGCTCGCGGCGGTGTTCTTCGCCGCCCCTGCCTTCGCTGCCGATCCGATCGTCGGGAGCTGGAAGCTCAATGTCGCGAAATCGAAGTTCGCGGACGTGGCGCTCACGGGGGGGACCCGTGTCTACACCGAAGCCAACGGGCTGTACACCCTGGACCAGAAGCTGACAGGCGCAGACGGCAAGGAAAGATCAGGCCGCGCACAGTACCGCGACGGCAAGGAGGAGAAGCAGGCCCCGGGAGGAGTCGCGGACGCGACGCTCGCGAAGAAGATCGATGCCAACACCTGGGACTTTGATCTCAAGAAGGCCGGCAAGGTTGTTGGCCACGTTCACCGTGTCGTATCGGCCGACGGCAAGACGCTGACGGTACACAACTCGGGTGCGAAGCTGAGCGGCGCCCAGGGCGACGAGACGCTGGTGTTCGACAAGCAGTAGCTCGGAAATGGCGGTGCGCGCACACGGAGGCGCGCACCGGCCACGGCGCTGCCGCTTTCGGCGGATGAGGCCGGGCTACTCCGTCACCCGCACGCCGGTCACGAAATACTCGCTATCCCCGAAGCAGGAGCTCGGGATCCACTTGTGCTGCTCGTAGTGCAGCGCCATGCGCTTGCCGACGCTCGCGTTGAGCTTCGCGGCCACGGCGTTGTCCGGCACGGTGAAGGCGAACTTCTCCGCCACCGTGCCCGGCATGGTCACCATCGCCATCTCGCCCTCCCAGGTCTTGCACAGCCACCCCTTGCGCGAGAGCTTCTGCACGTAACCGGCGCGCTCGCCGTCTGAATACGCCCAGTGCAGCGTGAGCCAGGTGTAGCCCGCGAGCGCGGCGATGAGGAGCACGAGAGCGCCGAGGATCTTGACCATGCTCGCTAGCATAACGCGTGCCACCGCCCGCGCGCCTTTCCCACAAACGGGCGCCACGCGCGCCGCGCGGCTAATATGCTCAGCTATGGATGTGCAGCCACTCGCCGGTCGCACCGTCGCGGTGCCGGAAACGCGTGAGCTCGAGGTGTTCGCCGCCATGCTCGAGCGGCGCGGCGCGCGCGTGCTGCGCTGCCCGCTGGTGGCTATCCGCGACGCCCCCGAGCCCGCGCCCGTCCTCGCCTTCGCCCGCGCGTTCGCCGGCGGCGCGTGCGATGACCTGATCCTCACCACCGGCGAGGGCCTGCGCCGCATCCTCGCCTGCATCGAGCGGCACGAGCCTGAGCTGCGGGCGGCCTTTCTCGCAGCTCTCGCCCGGGTGCGCAAGATCACCCGCGGACCCAAGCCCGCCCGGGCGTTGCGCGAGGTGGGCCTCAAGCCCGACCTGCCCGCGCCGACGCCCACCACGGCGGGCGTCATCGCCGCACTCGGCGGCCTCGAGCTCAAGGGCCGCCGCGTGGGCGTGCAGCTGTACGGCACCGAGCCGAATACCCCGCTGGTGGAGTTTCTCGAGCGCGCGGGCGCCAGCGTGCGCTGCGTTGCGCCCTATGTGTATGCGGACGCCGCCGACGATGCCGCGGTGCAGGGGCTCATCGCGAGCCTCACGGCCGGCGAGGTGGATGCGATCGCCTTCACCAGCACGCCCCAGGTCGAGCGGCTGTTCGCGGTCGCGCCCGCCGCCACGGTGTGCGCGGCGCTCGGGCAGACCCTGGTCGCCGCGGTGGGTCCGGTGGTGGCCGGGGCGCTGGAGCGCCACGGTGTCAGGGCGCGCCTCATGCCGGAAGAGTCTTTTTTCCTGAAGCCGCTGACGACGGCTCTGGAGGAGGCGCTGCGCGCGCCCCCGTGAGAGCGATATGAGCACCGAATCGCGGGCGGAGCTCACGCTGCGCGGAATTGTGCTGGGCGTGGTGCTCACCGTGGTGTTTACCGCCGCCAACGTCTACTTCGGACTGAAGGCCGGGCTCACTTTCTCCAC
>Ga0137418_10001145_pt1 | contig 24342 bp, 23 predicted proteins | sample CZODoug3_1_2_16f_FD_122242 | JGI IMG/M metagenome (GOLD analysis project Ga0137418, IMG submission 122242) | Vadose zone soil fungal communities from Angelo Coast Range Reserve, California, USA - CZODoug3_1_2_16fungal (Hybrid Assembly) | ecosystem: Environmental > Terrestrial > Soil > Vadose...
CAACGAAGCCAGGCGGGCGGGACGCCCGCGGTCCCAGTAGAAGAGCTCCCAGTAACAGACGCCCGTATTGTTCTTGGCGGCATTGCTCCTTCACCAGTGGAAGTTAAAGAAGCCGGCGCAGCCCTAATTGGCCACGCGTTTGATGACGACCACATTCAGGCCGCCGCTGAAGCTGCTTACATCAAAGCCCGCCCCCTCGACAATACTGACTTTGTCATGAATTGGCGTAAACAGATGGCGCGCCAATACACTCTCCGCGCTTTACGTGAACTCGTTACGCCCACTAGTTAGCCAATTGGTCTTTGGATTTTGGTCTTTGGTCTTGGCATGTAACCAACATCGACCCCAACACAATGACAAAGACCAAAGACCAAAGACCAAAGACGAGCGACGTAGTCGCAATCATCCTCGCGGCCGGCCAATCCAGTCGCATGGGCGCCTTCAAACCTCTGCTTCCTTTCGGCGACAAAACCGTCATCGAGCACACCATTGATTACCTTCGAGGTGGCGGAGTCGAGACGATGATTGTCGTAGTGGGCCATCGTGCCAACGAAGTAAGGACCCATCTAAAAAACGTTGAAGTCATATTTACAACGAACCCAGACCGGCACAGCGCCATGGCCACTTCCATCATTTGTGGATTGCGCGAATTGCCGCGTCAGGCGCGAGCGATAGTTATCACGCCGGTGGACCATCCCGCGGTTCCCAGTGAAGTGGTAAGCCGGTTAATCAATGAGTGGCGTGAAGGCGCGCGTCTTGTTATTCCGACTAGCGATGGGCGCGGCGGCCATCCAGTCTTAATCGATCTGAGTTTTCGCGCCGAGCTGCTCGGGCTTGATCCTAATCTTGGCTTGAAGTCTTTCTTTGATGCGCATCGCAACGAGGTCAAGCGTCTTGCGGTCAATTCGAATTATATTGCGCGCGACTTGGACACGTGGGATGATTACCAGTCGTTGCACCGGGAAGTTTTTGGCGTTTTGCCAATTAAAGAGCATCTTTCTGAGCTGGAAGCGATCAAAAGCAGAACCAGGGACAAGACCAACTAAAACCTTGCCCCGTTCATCTAACGCACTGCCCGGCCATTCGGCTCGCGGCGAAGGAGAGTAAATGAGAAACCGAAAACCCCTGTTTGCCCTGTTTATGGTGATGGCGCTGGTCGCTTCGCTGGCCACGGCCCAAAGCCACGGGCCGGTGGATTTTTCTCTGCGCTCGATCGAGGGCCAGACAATTACTTCCGAGAGCCTGCGCGGTGAAGTGGTGGTACTGGCGTTTGGCGCATCCTGGTTGCCGCTTTCAAAGACCCAGTTGACTGGTGTCAGAAAACTGGCCGACGAGTACAGCGATCGCGGCGTGGTGGTCTATTGGGTCAGCACTGAGTCGGAAGATCCGAAGTCGAAGAACTTCGCTACCGACGAACAGTTGCGCGCATTCGCGCAAAAGTATGGACTGAAGGTGACCGTGTTGCGCGACCCGGACGGCGTAACTTCCAAAAAGTTCGGCATCGACCAGTTGCCCTCGATTGTGATTATCGACAAACAGGGCAATCCGTTAGGGGAGCCGATTGGCGGACTCGATCCCAACGGCAACCTTGCCGGCCAACTTGCCAAGAGCCTCGATAAAGTCCTCTAGACAATTTCCTTTCTGAATGAATCTTTTGGGCCATCTTTCGACAAGGCGGCCCTTTTCATTGCCCTGTAGCACAAGCCAAGCTTTCAGCTTGCGCGCAAAGTCACAGTTTGCGTTACACTCACTGCTGATGACTTTCAAGTTCATAAATCCTGAATCACTCGGCGCGCCGCGCGGCTATGCAAATGGAATACTCGCCGCCGCTGATGGCAAACTGTTGTTTGTGGCCGGCCAGATTGGCTGGAATGGACAACAGGCGCTGGTGCGCAATGACTTTGTCGAACAATTTGATCAGGCACTGGCGAATATGTTGACTGTAGTGACCGCGGCTGGCGGTACAGCGGACAGTGTTGCGCGGCTGGTGATTTACGTTACCGATAAGAATGAATACAAAGGGCATCTGCGCCAGGTTGGCGAACGGTATCGTGCTCGCATGGGCAAGCACTTTCCCGCGATGGTGTTGGTGGAAGTGAAGAGTCTGCTTGACGATGCTGCCAAGGTTGAAATTGAAGCGATAGCCGTGCTGCCGGCATAGCTTCGTTACTATTGGAATGCTTAATCCCAAGAGTTTTCTTTTTGAAAAGGGCGCAGACGGCGTGGCAACGATCACGCTCAATCGTCCCGAGCGTCTCAACGCGTTAACTTTCGAAGTCTATCGCGAATTGACTGATCTGTTTGCCGCGCTCGCAAACGAAGCGGGTGTGCGCGTAGTTGTAATCACGGGCGCCGGACGAGCTTTCTGCTCCGGCGGCGACGTTCACGACATCATTGGCGAGCTCTTTAGTCGTGACGTTGAAGGCTTACTTACCTTCACGCGCATGACGTGCGAGCTGGTACGAAACATTCGCGCCCTACCAAAGCCAGTCATCGCCAGTCTTAATGGCACAACGGCGGGCGCCGGCGCCTGCATCGCGCTGGCCTCGGACATTCGCATCGCCAGCGAAGACGCGAAGATTGCATTTTTGTTTGTGAAGGTTGGTTTGTCCGGCGCGGACATGGGCGCCGCTTATTTGCTTCCTAGAGTTATTGGCCTGGCAAGAGCAACTGAGTTGTTGTATACGGGCGATTTCATTTCCGCGGGAGAAGCGGAACGAATAGGACTTTATAATCGCGTCGTGCCCATGGATCAATTGGCGGAAACAACTGGCAAACTCGCGCAACGACTCGCGAAAGGTCCGGCTTTCGCGCTCGCGAAGACCAAGGAAATGCTGACCCGCGAGCTGCACATGAACCTTGACGCGGCACTCGAATCAGAAGCGCAGGCGCAGGCCATCTGCATGCAGCATCCCGATTACCGGGAAGCGTACGAAGCATTCGTTAATAAGCGCGAACCAAAGTTCAACTAGGATTGCATGCAGTGGCAATAGCAGGTACACACGCTCTGGATCATTTCCCTCTCCCTTTGGGAGAGGGCAGGGAGAGGGTCTTAAGTTCCAGCTAAAACCCTCCCCTTCATCCCCTTCCAAAGGGAGGGGAAAATAAGCGCCGTCGTCGCTTCGCTCTGCCGGCGCACTCCAAAACTCTATGGACAAATTCATCGCTCAACTTCCCTTTCTAACTCCTGAACACCTCACGCTTGCGGGAGACATGGAAACGTTTGTCCGGCTCGAGATCGAGCCGACCGCGATTGAAGAGCGTGACGTCGAAGCGCGCCTACGCGAGTACGTAAACATGTTGGCCGAAGCGGGCGTCTTGCGTTATGCAGTCGCCGAGCCGGGCGTCAACCTCGGCGTGCGCGCACTCTGTTTGATTCGTGAAGCGCTCGCCTACTCTTCCCCACTCGCTGACGTCGCATTCGTGATGCAGGGACTCGGCACCTATGCCATCAGCCAGGCGGCACCCGAACACGTGCGCGATTTCTGGCTTTCGCGCGCGACCGAAGGAAAATCGATCGCCGCGTTTGCACTAACCGAACCGGATGCCGGGTCCGATGTTGCTTCGATCAAGACGTCCGCGCAACGCGATGGTGACAGTTATGTCATCAATGGCAGCAAACGATTCATTTCCAACGCCGGCGTCGCCGACTTCTACACCGTTTTTGCGCGCACCGGTACCGATGCGAATGGCCGGGCTTCGTTGTCTGCTTTCGTCGTCGGCGCAAAACTAGCAGGCTTCAATGTAATCGAACGCACCTCGATGCTTTCGGCGCATCCGATCGGAGAAATTGAGTTGAAGGATTGTCGCGTGCCGGCGGAAAACCTCGTGGGCGCGGAAGGTGATGGCTTCCTGTTAGCGATGCGCACCATGGATACTTTCCGCGCGAGCGTGGGTGCTGCTGCCTGCGGCATGGCGCATCGCGCGCTAGACGAGGCAGTCCGTTACGCGGGCACTCGCAAACAATTCGGCCGGCTGCTGGCGGAACATCAATTGATTCAGGAAAAACTTGCAGACATGATCACGGAGCTCGATGCCGCCAGGCTGTTGGTTTACCGCGCCGGCTATTTAAAGGATACCGGAGCCGCTCGCGTAACTCGCGAGGCCAGTGAAGCAAAACTCTTCGCTACCGAGGCAGCTTCCCGGATTATCGATCAGGCAGTGCAAATTCACGGCGGCACAGGCCTGGTGCGCGGCAGCGTGGTGGAACGTCTCTATCGTGACATTCGCGCGCTGCGGATTTATGAAGGTACATCCGAGATTCAGAGACTGATCATTGCGAGCCAGCTTTTGAAAGAGTAGGACAGACATTCCTGTCTGTCCCTGATACTGTCTATCAACATGAAGGCGTTGTCATCGGACACATCACCCGAAGCTCAGGAAATCCACTTTGCATTAATGCGCCGGCTCCCCGACTGGAAGCGCCTTACGCTGGCTCTTGAGCTGACACAAGCCACTCGCCAACTAGTCATGGCCGACATCTGCTCTCGCTTTTCCGATGCCAGCGATGACGAGATCCGCCGCCGCTTCATTGCTCGCGTGCTTTCTCGCGAAGACGTGATTCGTGCTTACGGTTTCGACCCGAAGCAAGAAGGCTACTGATTCAGAACCGATGGATAACCCTTTTGCCGTATTGTCACTCATTGCGAGTGTGCTGGATCAACAGCGGATTACGTATGTTCTAGTCGGTTCGCTCGCGAGCTCTATGCACGGCATGTACCGTTCCACCGCCGATATCGACATCGTCGCAGACGTTAGGTCTGAGCAAGTTATTCCCCTTCTAACTGTACTGCAAAAGCACTTCTATGTTGACGAGAAGGCGGTGCGCGAAGCGATTCGTCGGAAGCAGTCGTTCAACGCAATTCACTTCGACTCGGTTTTCAAGGTCGATATATTTATCCCAAAGTCAGATGAGTTCTCGAAGAAGCAAATTGAGCGGCGTGAATTGAAGCAGCTATCGCCGGACCTCGAGCAGATGATCTACGTCGCAACCGCGGAAGATACCATATTGGCAAAGCTACGTTGGTTTAACTCTGGCGATAGAGTCTCAAATGCCCAGTGGCGAGATGTTGTCGGAATTCTAGGTGCGTCTTCGAAAAAACTTGACCTTGAGTACTTGCGTGAGTGGGCCGCAAACCTGGGCATCACTGATCTGCTTGAAAAAGCAATAAGCGAAACTGCGTGAAAATAAACATTATCGGCGGCGGGCCGGCGGGAATGTATTTCGCAATCCTGATGAAGAAGTCCGACCCCGCGCATGACATCACCGTGTATGAACGCAATGGACCTGACGATACGTTTGGCTGGGGCGTTGTGTTTTCAGGAAAGACATTAACAAATCTTCGCAACGCTGATGAGGACTCACATGCGGAAGTCACCAGGAATTTCGCCGCCTGGGACAATGTCGATGTAGTCCATCGCAAGGATAAGATTTCAATTCATGGCAACAGTTTTTCGGGAATTGAGCGGCTTCAGCTTCTCAAGATTCTGCAACGGCGCTGCGAACAACTGGGTATCGAGCTCCTTTTCCGGACCGAAGTCGCCGACATTGATTCGTTACGCGCGAGTTGCGATTTGCTGGTCGCAGCAGATGGGGTCAACAGCACCGCGCGCAAGCAATACGCCCAGGAGCTTCGTCCGGCGCTCGATGTTCGTCCAAATCGTTACATCTGGTATGGAACAAACAAACTCTTTCATGGCCTGACGCTTACTTTTCGCGAAAACGAATCGGGCGTCTTCGCGGCCCATTCATACAAGTTCAACAAAACTACCAGCACCTTCATCATCGAATGCGATCCGCAGAGCTGGGAAACCGCCGGCTTTGCGTCAATGAGTGACGACCAGACACGTCAATATCTTGAAAGAGTATTTGAAAGCGATTTGGCGGAACAGCCGTTGCTTTCCAACAATTCCAAGTGGATCAATTTCCTGCTGGTGAAAAACGCGAACTGGTTTTTTGAAAATGTAGTGTTGCTGGGCGATGCGCTGCACACGGCACACTTCTCAATTGGCTCAGGCACAAAGTTGGCGCTCGAAGATGCGATTGCGCTTTTTGATTGCTTTCGAAAGAAACAAAGTGTTCAGGATGCGCTTGAGGAATTTGAGTCGACACGCAAGCCGGTGATCGAGACATATCAAGCCGCAGCGCATGACAGCATGCGCTGGTTTGAGAATGCGCAAGACTACATGAACCTCAGTCCGATTGAGTTGGCTTATTCGCTAATGACAAGAAGCGGAAGAGTGCGTGACGAGGATCTGAAGCGCCGCGATCCGCAGTTCATGGCCAGGTATGAAGCAGAACGCAACTCGTTTACTGGGACCGCGGGCGTCCCGCCCGCAAACGGTACCCGATCTCATTGATGCCGAAAAATCGCCATCACACCCGATCTATTTCTTGCGGAGGGCTTGGCACTCTGCCATGCGGGCGGGACGCCCGCGGTCCCAGTATATGCGGTCCCAGTATCAACTTACGCTTTCCATACGGGAGCCAGTAAACGCCGCCGTCCTTCATCAACTGTTGCAATCTCCGGCTCGTCGAGATCAAATCGATCCCAAAGCTTGCAGGTCACCGGCCGGTGCGCCTGGTCCAACGCTTCGCAGTAGTTTGTATAAGTGCACCGTCTAACTTCCGCGCCGCGTCCGAGTTTCACCTTTACAAACCAATCGGGATCAGCCAGAGCCTGGCGCGCAAACCCGATAATGTCGGCCTGCCCCTTTTGCAAAATCAATTCTGCCTGTTCGAAAGTGCTAATGCCGCCGGTTGCGACCACCGGTGTATTGAAATCCGCTTCGTTTACCGCGTGCTTGATAGCAGCGACCAGCGGCACGCTGCGTCCAAACGGCCCAGTCTCATCCGAAAGCACCGTTGGCATACACTCGTAGCCGCTCTGGCCCGTGTAAGGGTAAACCGCCTGGCCAACTTTCGGCTGTTGCGCGTCTTCAAATTTGCCACCTTTTGAGATGGACAGAAAATCTAAGCCCGCTCGCGCAAACTCAACGCCGAAATAGCTGGCATCGTCGATGCGATTGCCGCCGGCAATCACTTCGTCACCAAGAAAGCGCACGCCGACTACATAATCATCCCCAACCTGCTGCCGCACTGCGCGATAAACTTCCAATGGCAGACGCACACGGTTTTCGCGTGGCCCGCCATAACCATCGCTGCGATTGTTAAGCGCGCTCAAGAAACCCGCCATCGTGTAGGCATGTGCGTAATGCAATTCAACTCCATCAAAACCTGCTACGCGCGCGCGACGAGCGGCTGCGGCAAAAATCTCCGGCAGCACTTGCGGCAGTTCGTGTACATGCGGCAAATCCATGTCGGTAACACTTTCGCGATAACCAAACCGCAGTGATTCCAACTCGCGAGCATCAAGTACGCGCTCAACAATTTCGTCGGGCGCCTCCCGGAGAAATTCACGCACTGTCTTTTCCGGAGCAGTTGTCCAGGCAGAATCGCACGTCAAATTCGCGATTGCGTCACGATGGCGATCCTTGAGTTCCAGAAAGCGCTCAAAATATTTTTCCTTTTCCGGCCGTCGCTTGACCGCCAGAAAATCAATAATCTGAATGATTAATTTGGTGTGACCTTCGCTCGCTTCGCGGACAGTGTCGACCAGTTTTTTAAGTCCCGGCAAAAAGCGGTCGTGGCCAATACGCAGCAATGGCCCACTGGGAATGTCGCGCACTCCGGTAGCTTCGACCACCAGCGCGCCTGGTCGCCCTGCCGCGAACCGTCGATACCAGTCGAGGTTTTCCTCGGTAACAAAGCCATCATCCGTCGCGCGCCATGGCACCATCGCTGGCACCCAGGTCCGGCTCTCCAAATTTAGTTGGCCGACTTTGATCGGCTGAAACAGGAGTGAACGCTCGGCTTCATTCCCACTTGGCCAGCGCGTATCCGGAATGTGATGACGAATTGGATTCCTAAATTTCCACATGTTTTCAAGTTCACTTTAACACGGCAGTCCGGTTGTTCAACTTTGCGCAAAACGGCACGTTCCTTTTTGGAGTGCGGCGGCTTGACGCCGCTTTAACGGTGCGAGGAACTCGAGAGCCTTCTTTTGCGATATCCCATGGCTAACCAAAAGCGGCGTCAAGCCGCCGCAGTCCAAATAACGCAAGGGGTTTTTGCTGTCTGTTATGTTAAATTAAACTCATCTTCAAGAGCTAAGCGGAGAATATCTTGACGGATGAATTATTAGAGTGGCGCGGTGAATTTCCCATTCTCGACAAGACTGTCTATCTGATCTCGCACAGTCTCGGCGCAATGCCGAAAGCCACGTACGATCGACTGCACGAGTATGCTGACATGTGGGCCACGCGCGGCGTGCGCGCCTGGGCCGAAGGTTGGTGGGACATGCCCGTCACTGTCGGCAACGAGGTCGCGTGCATAATCGGCGCCGAGCCCGGCGCCATCGTGATGCATCAGAACGTCTCTATCTGCCAATCGTTAATTCTTTCCTGCTTCGAGCCGGCTCCCAAAAGAAACAAGATCGTTTATTCGGAGTTGAACTTTCCTTCTGTGATGTATGTCTATGAAGCGCACGCACGCGATGGCAAGTTAAGAATTGAAACGGTTCCCTCTGATGACGGTATCACGGTTTCACTCGAACGCTTTCTCGAAGCGATCGATGAAGAGACATTGCTGGTTCCCTTCTCGCACGTGTTGTTTAAAAGCGGCTTTCTGCAAAACGCGAAAGCAATTACGGAACGTGCGCATGAGGTCGGCGCAATGGTCGTGCTCGATGCTTACCAATCGGCAGGCACAGTTCCATTCAGTGTGAAAGAGCTCGGCGTCGACTTTGCAACGGGTGGTTCAGTGAAGTGGCTCTGCGGCGGGCCCGGGGCCGGCTATCTTTATGTGCGGCCTGACCTGCAAAACAAGCTCGAGCCCAAAACTACGGGTTGGATGGCCCATGAACATCCTTTCGCTTTTGAAACCGAGTTGCACTACGCGCCAAACATCAGACGCTTTCTGCACGGCTCGCCGGCGATCCCGGCGCTCTACGCTGCACAGTCTGGCTATAAAATAATCAACGAAATCGGCGTGGTGAAAATTCGCGAAAAGAGCGTGCGCCAAACCACTCAACTGATTGAGCTGGCGCAGGAAGCCGGATTCAACGTGACCAGTCCAAAGAATTCTGCTGATCGCGGTGGCACCGTCACCGTAGGCCACGAACAGGCTGCGGCGCTGACAAAGGAATTGATTCGACGCGAGTTCATTGTTGACTACCGGCCGGGCGCGGGCGTGCGCATCTCGCCGCACTTCTACACTAAAGACGAAGAATTGGAACTGGTAATCAATGAGATGAAGAAGATCCGCGATACCAGCAACTTCGAGTCTGCAGAAAAAGTCGGCGCTGCGTTTTAATTTCCGAGAATACGCATGAACATCTTCCTTCGATCGCCCAATTTTCTAGAAACTGTGGCGGCAGAGACTGAAAAAAACAATGATGCAGCCCGTCAAGTGACCGCGGGTTTGAGCGAGGCACAACTTAATTGGAAGGCTTCACCAGAGCGATGGAGCATCGCGCAATGTCTCGATCATCTGACAGTGGCGAGCGGACAATTCAAAGACTATTTCAACGACGCGATTGCGCGCGGCCGGAAAAAGTGGCCGACAACTACACCAGTCGTTTACAAACCAAGTTTTGTTGGCGGCTGGCTAATCAAGCAAGTTGTGCCCGAAGCGCCCAGAAAACTTACGGCGCCGAAAGTTTTTCGCCCATCCACCTCGGCCATTACCGATCCACTTGGCAAGTTTCTTAACCAGCAGAAAGATTTTGCGAGTTTCGTCAGGCAGGCTGAAGGTCTCGACTATAACAAAGTGAGGTTGCGTTCGCCGGTAACACCGCTGATGCGTTACAGCCTTGCCGATGCGTTCGTCGTCACGGTTGTTCATGGCCAGCGACATCTGGGACAGGCGCGCAGAGTGCGCGAAACACCTGGCTTTCCCGCATAACCGATTATGGCAAACGAATACGGCAGCAACGCCCCGCTCTCCTACAACAAATACCTGCGCGTGCCGGATTTGATTGGCTTGCAGAATTGTTTGTCGGATCCGGCGCATCACGACGAATTGCTTTTCATTACCGTTCACCAGGCCTATGAGCTTTGGTTCAAACAAATTCTTCATGAGATCGATGCGGTAATCAGTCAGACAAATGAGAATCGCTTGACTGCCGCAGCGCGCTCACTGCGTCGCGTGGTGGAAATTGAAAAACTGCTGATCAATCAAATTCACATTCTGGAAACGATGACGCCCATAAGTTTTCTGGGCTTCCGCGATCAGCTCAACCCCGCCAGCGGTTTTCAGTCAATGCAGTTTCGCGAAATTGAATTCGCGTCGGGGCTAAAACAGGAAAATATCTTGAATGAATTCCGCAATGACGAATTCGCGTATGAACGTTTGCAGAAACGTTTCGCAGAGCCGGGTTTGGGTGAAGCTTTTTATGCAGCTTTGCGCCGACGCGGTTTTGACGCACCGGCAAATGAGAATGCTTCCGATGAAGCCGAACGCAAACGTCGCTATGGCAAACGCACGCAGGCTATCCTGGAAATTCTCACTCACTTCGAGCAACGCCCGGAAGAGTTTCATTTAGCTGAGGCTTTGCTGGAGCACGATGAATATTTCTCGCTCTGGCGTTCGCATCACATCAAGATGGTCGAGCGCATGGTAGGCACGAAACGCGGCACCGGTGGTTCCGAAGGTGTTGGTTATTTGCGCACGACGCTGGACAAAAAATTCTTTCCTGAGTTGTGGGAAGCGCGCACCTATCTCGACACTAGACACGGCGAAGGCGGATGCCCCTTTGCCAAGGAATAAAAAGTGGCATGGACTTTAGTCTGTGCCTGTTTCGGCGCAAACGACACAGACTGAAGTCTATGCCACATCAAAGGTCGCCCATGACAAACGAACGACGACGCTCTCCACGGGTAAAAGTTAATCTCCAGGCACGCTGGGAAGGTGTGATGTCGCAGCAGGAAGCGACCATCACGGATTTGAGCAAGACCGGATGCTTTGTGCTGACAGGAGGTGATGTTGAGCCGAAGGAACTGGTGCGCCTGGAAATCGAAGTTCCGGAAGGTGAGCCTCTCGTTTTGTGGGCCGAGGTCGTCGACGCAGCTTTTGAGATTGGCTTTGCAGTGCGCTTTACTTCCATGACTGATGACGATGAACTGCGACTCAGTCGTTTTATTACAGCCTCTCTTGAGAACCGATAAACCCCTGGTCGACCGCTAACTGCCTCTTCTTAACTTGCTATGCTGCCGCAATTCCCCGAACGCTTCAACATGGCCGACTACTTCCTCTATCGCAATCTGGAGGAGGGCCGCGAAAACAAAGTCTGTCTTTATTACGAGGATCAGACCTTCAGTTATGGCGACACCGCGCGTATGTCGAACCGCGCCGGCAATGCTTTACGCGAGCTGGGCGTTGAGATGGAAGATCGGGTTTTGCTTGTTTTGCCTGATTGTCCGGAGTTTGTCTGGACGTGGTTTGGCGCGGCGCGTATCGGCGCGGTGATCACGATGGTCAATCCGCTGCTGCCGGTTGAAGATTACAAATACTATCTCGACTACACGCGTGCCCGCGCAGCCGTCGTTCACGAATCGCTGCTGAAAACTTTTAACGAAGCGACTGCTGACGCGAAATATCTGCGCGCTGTTTTAGTTGTTGGTGGACACGAGCACGACGAAGACCTCGACTTCACCAATGACTCTTTGCTTTGGTCGTCTTTCGACGGCGCCGTGCTAAGCGAGTCGGACGAGTGCACGCCTGCCGACACCCATCGCGACGATATCGCTATCTGGTTATTTACTTCCGGCTCGACAGGTCACCCGAAAGGCGCGGTGCACCTGCAACACGATCTGCCTTTCAATACCGAAGTCTTTGCCAAACAAACCATTGGCGTCAACGAAAACGATTTGACGGCGTCCGTTCCTAAACTGTTTTTTGGTTACGCGACCGGCACCAACCTGCTCTTCCCTTTTGCCGTTGGCGGCGCGACTGCTTTGTTTTCCGAACGCTCCACGCCGGAAAAACTCTTCGAAGTCATCGCGCGACATCGACCGACAATCCTGACGACCGTGCCCACGATGATCAATTCAATGCTCAATGCGGAGGAAGCAGGACGACGCGACCTTTCAAGTTTGCGCTTCTGTTATTCAGCAGGTGAGGCCCTGCCGCCGGAGCTTTACCAGCGTTGGCAACAAACCTTCGGTGTGGAGATTTACGACGGCATCGGCTCAGCCGAGATGTTTCATATCTACATTACAAACAGGCCCGGCGATGTAAGACCCGGCAGTCTCGGTAAGATTGTTGAAGGTTACGAAGCGAAAATCGTTGACGCAGAGGACAAGGAAGTAGCGCCCGGTGAGTTGGGTACGCTGAAGATCAAGGGCGATTCTGCGGCGCTTTGCTACTGGAACGCGCATGAGAAATCAAAAGAAACTTTTGCGGGCGACTGGTGCACCACCGGAGATCAGTTTCACGTCGACGCGCAAGGTTATTATTGGTACCACGGTCGCACTGACGACATGCTAAAAGTCTCCGGCATCTTTGTCGCGCCCGCCGAAATTGAAAACTGTCTGCTGCAACACGAAGCAGTGCTCGAGTGCGCCGTCATCGGCGCGGAAGCCGGGGATGGCCTAATCAAACCAAAAGCCTTCGTCGTGCTGCGCGATGAGTTCCTAGACCGATCGCAACACAAAGTCAGAACCGGGAGCGGTAGCGACCGGGTCGGGACGCATGAGGAATCACTAAACGAGCTTGCCGAGCAACTTAAAGCCTTCGTCAAATCCCACCTCGCGGTTTACAAATACCCGCGGTGGATCGAATTCGTAGAATCCCTTCCCAAAAACGATCGCGGCAAAATCGATCGCAAGAAGCTAAAACAAGGCTAGCTTTTGAGGTGTCCGCTAACGAGTGCGCCGCTCGAGGTTGTAGTCGCGCAGGCGGCGATAGAGCGTTGAAGATGAGATGCCGAGAATCTCGGCAGTCTTGCCGCGGTGCCAGCCCGTTTGTTCCAGCGCAGCCAGGATCTGTTGGCGTTCAACGTCGCGCAGAGAGGCAGGCGAGGCGTTTGCCGCAGGCGAGTAATCCGGCACCGCGCCTGGCAACGTCGGCGTTTGTGTAGCCGTGATGAAAGCTGCCGGCCGCGCTACTTCCGGCGGTAATTCGTTAACCGTGATGCGCCCGTTGTTGGAAAGAATTACGGCGCGCTCGAGACAATTCTTCAACTGCCGCACGTTCCCCGGCCAACTGTAAGTCTGCAATGCCTCAAGTGCCTGCGGATCAAGCTCCGGTTTGGTCGTGCCGCCAACCTCATTTAAGAGATAGCGGGTCAGCGGCTCAATGTCTTCGGACCGCTCCCGAAGCGGCGTCAGATCGATTTGAAAACCGTTGACGCGATAAAGCAGGTCTGAACGAAATGATCCATCAGCAACCACAGAATCGAGATTGCGATTGGTGGCAGCCACTATGCGCACGTTAACCTCAACCTTGCGCACGCCGCCGACACGGAAAAACGTTCGCGTCTCAATCGCACGCAGTAACTTGGCTTGAAGTTGCGCCGGCAGCTCTGTTATTTCGTCGAGAAACAGCGTGCCGCCGTCTGCAAGTTCAATTAATCCCAGCTTGCGACCTTTTGCGCCCGAGAAAGCGCCGGCTTCATAACCAAACAGTTCCGACTCCAACAACGATTCCTGAAACGCGGCGCAGTTGATGTCGATGAACGATCCGTCGGCGCGATTCGACAGGCGATGGATAGCCTGCGCAATCAATTCTTTTCCAGTACCCGACTCGCCTGTGATCAAAACTGACGCGTCGGAAGGCGCGACGCGGTCGACCAGCCGCACTGCTTCTTTCATTGCTTCTGAAACGGACACGATGTCCGGCAAGCCCGATTGACGCGCCAATTGTTCGCGTAGACGGAGATTGTCTACGCGCAAACGACGTTTCTCAGCCGCCTGCTTCACGCGCACGTCAAGTTCTGTAATGTGGTAAGGCTTGGTTAGATAGTCGTAAGCGCCCAGCTTCATGGCCTCGACTGCGGTTTCGACCGTGGCCTGACCGGTAAGCATGATCACTTCAGGTGGATTGGGCCGTTCATGTACACGCCGTAACACTTCCATGCCGTCGATGCGTGGCATGTTAATGTCGCAAAGCAAAACATCAACGTTGCTTTCTTCCAGTTTGCGCAGCGCAGCTTCGCCGTCCGGCGCGACCTGCACGCGATAACCAAGCCGCTCCAACTCTTTTTGCAAAACGAGACGAAGATTCGCTTCGTCTTCGGCAATCAGAATGCGCGCTGCTTTTTGCTCGTTCAATCCTGCTCTCCGTCGGGGATTATTGCCGGGAGTGAAATCGTGAAAGTAGTGCCAACACCAACAGTGGACTGCACGTCAAGCGTGCCGCCGTGCTCGGTTAAGATACCATAACAAACTGCCAGTCCAAGACCGGTGCCTTTGCCCACTTCCTTGGTAGTAAAAAATGGCTCGAAGATCTTGGCAACGTTTTCGGGGGCAATGCCGGCACCGTTATCGCTCACTTCGACACAGACATTCTCGCCATTCTTTGCGCTAATAATTCTCAACTGACCACCGGCCGGCATGGCATCAATCGCATTCGTGCCCAACGCGATTATTGCCTGCTGCAGTTGTCCCTCGTCTCCGGAAACCAGCGGCAGATCACTCGCCGTTTCGATCTGAAAATTGATGTTGTTCGCGCGCTGCTGGTGGGCCAGCAGGCGTATGGCTGAGGAAATGATATCGCCAAGACTAACAGGCGCATGCGCGGCTGGACGCGTCCGGCTGAAATCGAGCAAGCCGTTGGTAATCGTCTTGCAGCGAAAAGCTTCGCTGCGAATCAATCCCAAATATTCGCGCAGATCATCAACCGCCGCTGAGTCTTTGAATTCGCCCTCATTCACTCGCGATTCCAACGCTTCGGCGCAAGCGGCGATGGTTGCAAGTGGATTGTTGATCTCATGGACCACGCCCGCTGCCAGCCTTCCGATGGCGGCGATCTTTTCGGCGCGCGCCACCGCCCGGTTTGCTTCAACACGGGCCGTGATGTCCTCGCCAACTGTAATGACATGCGAGACCGGTCCATTTGGATCGATCCACATCGGTATCTTACTGATCAACCAATGCTTGACCTCGCCACTTGCCGTGGAGGTTTCATGTTCAATACGTTCGATTTGGCCTGTCTCAAAAACCCGAGCGAACTCGGCCTGTAGCAGGTCGCGCCGTTGCCGCGTCAAGACACTAAAAATATTTTTCCCTAAAGCAGAACCCCGCGGGATGCCGAGTTCGCCTAACTCGCGATTGCGGTTCCAGGCAACCACTCGGTAATCGCGATTGATTGCGTAGAGCGACAACGGCAGGCTGTCGATGATGGCTTCGATGAAGCGGCGCTGGGCTTCAACTTCAGCCGTGCGTCGCTCGACCTCAGCGGCCAAACTTGTCGAAGCATCCCGTGCCGTTTGGTAAAGAGTTGAAATATGCGCGGCCAGTGCCGCTTGCTGTGCCGCGGCATCGATCAGGCGTCGCTCTGTTTCATCGCAAGCTTCGCGCTTGTCAAAAGCTACGATAAGCGCGCCCTTGGCGCGGCCGCCGAATTTCATTGGCGCCGCATATTCCACTTCATGCTTTTCGTCGCGAATGAAGAACGCACTCTTGTCGGATATCAACGTCGAAACGGCCGCCGGCTCGAGCCAGCTTCGCAGACGATCGAGCTCCAGCAGTGAAGCGTCTTCGGCGCTGCCTTCGCGATCAAAAATACAGCCAGCCTCGCGAGTGTCGCTGAGTTTTACAAACGCCGCACACATTGCCGCTCCGGTGCTTTCGTAAGTCGCGCCGGCAACCCGTCGCACCAGTTGTTCCGGTTCGAGCGCCTTCAGCAAACCGCGCCCCAGGTCCGCGAGAAAACTCAACTCACGATTGCTGCCAATTAGCGCCCACTCGCGTTGTGCCGCGCGCAGATGCGCATTCGCGCGTGAAACAACCTCCGCCGTAGCGGCCGAGCGGGGCAACGACTCATCCGCGCCCGCCGCCAGTGCCTCGATGCGCTGGCCCTCATTCTCATCCGCCGTCAACGCAATGATAGGCATTCTGCTGGTGCCCGGCTGCGAGCGCAGAAGTTTGCACAAAGCCGCACCGCCGTTGTTTTCAAGATCAAAATTGAGCACGGCGAGATCGCACAAATCGTCGCGCAGTAATCGCAGCGCTGATGCAGAAGCATCCGCGCTTAGCGAACGATAGCCTGCTTCGGCGAAGGCGGCCCGCAAGTGCTCGCGCGATTCAGGATCGTCATCAACTACAAGGACAGTCGGATTTTTTTCGGGGTTAATAGCAGCCGGCATGCTTCAATCCAAGCGGAGCATGGCTAATAGCATTAGCCGGGGTGAATCGTTCAGTCGCCTGAAACACCCGCGCCAAACTCCTTCAGCGATTGAAAGCGAAGCAGGACAGTAATGTCAAGATTGTTGAAATGGCGCGCTTAAGTAGGGCAGGCATTCCTGCCTGTCCAGGGTTGTGTGCGCCCAGGGCGCAAAGTCATTTGCGCGCCGCGAAATATAAAAAACCCAATGAAAAAGGGCGGGAGCAAACCCGCCCTCAAACTCAACCGTGTCGTAAGGATCAATTTACAGAGACAGATGCGAGGTTATCGCTCTCAACTTCGACAATGCTTTCTGGGAGTGCCGTCTCGCGCGAGACTTTTTCGAGCTTATGACTTGACTTGGCCCGGTACATGGCTTGGTCAGCCGCAACCAGCAACTGGTCCAGCGTTTCTCCTTCAAGGCCAAACGTCGCGGTGCCAATGCTGATCCCGACCCGGGCCTCGCCACCACCGCGAACTTTGAGCGAGAACTCGGAAACTGCGGTTTCAATACGATTGCGCAAATCTTCCACCTGATTACCAACTAACTCCTGAACGATGGCTACGAACTCGTCACCCGCATATCGCGCCATAAAATCATACTCGCGCAACTGGCCCTGAATGATTCGTCCCATCTCGCGCAGCATCTTATCGCCCACCTTATGGCCAAAGGTGTCGTTGACAATCTTAAAGTCGTCGAGATCAAGCATGACCACCTGGAATGGCCGGTCCGTTCGACGCGCGCGGGAGGCTTCTTCGTCAAAACGAAGGGCGATGTAACGCGCATTTGGCAAGCCGGTGAGCGGATCGGTCAACGCGTTTGATTCAGCTACAGCGTGATGCATCGCATTCGACAGCGCATCGGAAGCGAGGCGCGTTACAGTCTCCAGCAATCTCATGTGATCGTCAGTGTACGCATCGAGCTCTGCTGAGTAGACAGAGACTGCACCGAGTAGTATCTCGTCTTTGAAGAGCGGCAACGAGGCCATCGAGCGGTATTCGCGCTCAATTTCCAGTCCGGCGAAATCAAGGCTGGGATGAAGTTGATTGATGGGACTGCGATTGGCCAGGGCAAAACCGGTTACGCCTTCGCCGGGCGCGACGCATCTGGCTGCAAGGCACTTCGCATTTCTACCTGCGACGTGCGCGGTGGTCGCATAACCTTTCAATTCGTCGTAGAGATAAACGACGCAGGTATCGAAAGGCACGACGTGGCCAACCTTATCGACCAGTATCTCCACCGTATTCTTTACATTGAGGGAGGAGCCAAAGGTACGGGCAATTTCGTAAAGTGCATAAACTTCCTGGTGCGCACTCTTAATCTGATCGTAGGCCATGTAGCAGCCGCGTTCGCGGGTTTGCACCATGTCCACTTCGTTTAAGGCAAATGGCTCATGGCTTTCATTTGGCGGCAATTGCTGCGGCAATCCCAGGGCGGCAATTTGCGCTTCAAAACGCGGCAAGTGCTTGATGAACAACTCCACGACGTTGGGATCGAAATGGGTGCCTGAACCGCGAAGCAGGAACGCGAGCGCCTCATCGCGCGTCATGCCGCGTCTGAACGGACGATCTTCTCTTACTGAATCAAAACAATCGACGACGGAAATGATGCGCGCCGTGATTGGAATTTGTTCGCCCTTCAAGCCATCGGGATAACCATGTCCGTCCCATTGCTCGTGATGGTGCCGCACGATTGGAGTTACGGGATAAGGAAAATCAATACGACTGAGAATCTGCGCTCCCACCGTGGTGTGGATCTTCATCTTTTCAAACTCTGCCGGTGTGAGGCGGCCAGGTTTGTTGATGATGTGAGCGGGAACAGCGAGCTTGCCGACGTCATGAAGCAAGGCTCCGGCTTTAAGTGCGCTAATCTCCGCGACACCGAGGCCCAGAACCTCGCCGAGTTCGGCCGCGTAAACCTGTACCCGGCGCACGTGGCAATGGGTTGTTTGATCTTTTGCGTCTATTGCCGTGGCCAGCGCTTCGGCAGTCGCAAAGTGCATGCGGCTAAGCTCTTCGGTCTCGCGCGTTTTCGCGCTAAGGCGAAACCAGGCGAGGTAAATCACCTGCGCGCCGGCAAACAGTGCGACGCTCAAAAGAGCGAGCGACATCATCTGGTGAATGGCCCACGCCGCGATGAAAGCGCCACCGGCAATGATAAAAAGCCGGTAACGCTTCGCAGGGAAGTTCTGACCAGTCTGTTCGAGCTGATTCATCCGCGCTCCTGGGTTCATTCAGATTCTTTTCAAACGCAAAAACATCACGCCTCGACTTCATTACCGGGCAAACTCTTCACTTCAGTTCTGTGGCCAAAGCAAGCTGGGAGCAACTCAACTTGCTTTGGCCTAACTGGGGCAAGCGGGCGAGCGTTCGTGCCCGCCTTGCTGGGTGAGAGCTTGTCAAAGTAGCGCGGCGTATCCGGCGCGCGCTGTCTGAAAATCTTGGCGGCTCGGGCTCCGTGCGGAGAGCCCGTGAAGCCGAAGGCCTCTGAGCCGCGCCATTCCCTTTCTCAATTGTTGTGCCGCAGGCTTTCGTTCGCGACCTCGCGACGAGCGGGTTGACTTATCGAGGGTTTTTCAAAACGAATTGCAGGCGAAAATGTTAGCCTTCCTGCCTGGAATCAATTTGACAGGTCAGAGTGATGTCGTCGGTCAGAGCGGCAATCGATTGGTTGACAACCCGCAAATGAGAGGGCAACCTTCGTCAGTTAAACCAATCTGAGCGAATGGCTTGAACTGAAATCGGTTCTTCGTGACCGTTCAGGTCGTCGCTTTTTTGTTCTTGAGCGGGAAACACGTGGACAAATCCACCAGCAAACGAATAGCGAAAACTACGTCTGCCGGTTATATCGAGCTGCTTCGCGGCAATCGAAACTTTCGCCAGCTCTGGCTCGGTCAGGTTGTCAGCCAAATGGGCGACTGGTTTGACACAATCGCCCTTTACACAATCATCCTCAATTTAACTGGTTCCGGCTGCCACATCGGACTGCTGATGGTGGCGCGGTTTGTGCCCAGCTTCGTTTTTGGATCGCTGTCGGGCGTGGTGGCGGATCGATTTAACCGGCGCACGATAATGATTGTGTCTGATCTGCTGCGTGCAGTGGTTGTGCTCGGATTTCTTCTGGTGCGGCGCGCGGATCAGGTGTGGATAATTTATTTCCTGACGGTGTTGCAACTCGCTTTCTCAACCTTCTTCGAGCCTGCAAAAACAGCCGCAATTCCCTCCATTGTTGCCGATCGAGAGTTAGTGGCCGCAAACGCGATTTCTTCCGTCACCTGGTCGGGCATGCTGACGTTGGGTGCAGCCATCGGCGGCGTGGTGACTGGATTGTTTGGTACCGATGTCGCGTTTGTCCTTGACGCTCTCTCATTTCTCCTCTCTGCTGCTTTGATTGCGAGTGTTCGTATCCCGAAGCGACCACCGCGGGAGAAGCGCAAGCTGACATTGGGCCGCGCGCTCGGAATAACAGAGACGATTGAAGGCGCTCGCTATGTGAAACGACGGCCACGCGTATTGGCTCTATTACTGGTCAAACCGGCCTGGGGTATGGGTGGTGGCATCCTTACGTTGCTGGCTGTTTTTGGCGAAAAGGTTTTTCCCGTAGGACATAGCGCTGCGACCGGCATCGGTGTGTTGTTTGCAGCGCGGGGAATTGGGACTGCCGTTGGGCCAATTGTCGCACGTCGCATTTCCGGCGAAGGCAAAAAGCGTATGCAGAATTCCATCGGCATCGCGTTCTTAATCGGCGGCGTGTTCTATATGGCATTTGGCGCAGCTACAAGTTTTGTGGTTGCGTTGGTGGTTTTGGGAATCGCGCATACGGGCGGAAGTATTTTGTGGGTCTTCTCTACTGTCTTGCTGCAACGGGGCGTTGAAGACAATTTTCGCGGCCGAGTGTTCGCAGCCGAGCTGGCTTTGTTAACGCTGACGATGGCAGTTTCAAACTATGCTACCGGCGTATTGCTAGATCCGATCGGGCTATCGCCCCGGCTCGTCTCGATTGGTATTGGCGCATTGTTCTTGCTGCCCGGCCTGGCTTGGTTTGCCACACAACGTTGGTGGGATCAGGACAAACGCGAACCGGTCGAAAATATCGGGGCTGTGAAGCCGCAAGAGCAGGGTTTAGAAGCCGGCGTTGGCCCACTGGGAACGGCAACGAAAAAGCTGGGATGAATCGAAACCCAGAGGTAATTGGCTTCGCTTACAAATAACTTGATGAAGATCAAAGTCGGAGTAATGGGATCAGCCGGCGATGCATCGCCTGATACCAAAGATGCGCTGGTAGAAAAGGCGCAGGCACTGGCGCGGGCGATCGCGTCACGTCCTTTGTTGCTCTTGACTGGCGCCACCACCGGCATAGTGTATGTCGTTGGGAAAGCCGCGCACGACGCGGGCGTTTTTCATCTGGGCATCTCACCCGCGCAGAACATTCAAGAGCATGTTGAAAAATACAAACTGCCGCTCGATGCCTGCGACCTGATTGTCTACACCGGTTTTGGCTTGAAGGGTCGGAACGTTGTGCTGGTACGATCCTGCGACCTCGTTTTGTTTGTCGCGGGAGCCATGGGCTCACTCAATGAATTTTCCATTGCGCACGACGAAGGAAAAATTATCGGCTGTTTGACGGGCACCGGAGGCGTTGCCGATGATGCCGATTATCTCTTGCGGAAGTTCTCGAAGGAGACCGGCGCGCGCGTTTTTCAGGATGAAGATCCGGCGAAACTACTTGATAGTTGTTTGCAAGGACTCGAGACTTAGCCCGGCAGAAAAGAGGAATTATGGACTTAGGCTTAAAGGATCGCGTGGCGCTGGTTGCAGCGGCCAGCAAAGGAATCGGTTTCGCGACGGCGCGTGAGCTGGCAAAGGAGGGCGCACGCGTTTTCCTTTGTTCGCGTGACCAAAAGCGGGCGAGTGAGGCAGCGCAAAAACTTCATGATGAAACCGGCGCCACGGTTGCGGGCATTGGCGCCGACGTCACCGATAACGAATCCGTGGAGCGTTTTGTAAATCTCGCGCGCGAACGCGCAGGCCGGATCGATATTCTGGTAAACAACGCCGGCGGTCCACCATCCACTACTTTTGCTGACACTGACCTCGACATGTTTCGCAAAGCATTTGAGCTGAATGCGCTGTCAGCGATTCGTCTGACAAAACTGGTTCTGCCCGGCATGCAATCTCAGAAGTGGGGTCGCATCGTAAACATCACTTCTGTTTCTGTGAAGCAACCTATCGATGGGTTGTTATTGTCGAATACGGTGCGCGCTGGTCTGACCGGATGGGCCAAAACGGTTTCGACAGAAGTTGCTGCGGATAACATCACAGTCAATAACGTCGCTCCCGGCTACACGCTAACTGAACGCCAGGAAGAATTGGCGACAGCTCGAGCTAAAGCTACTGGCAAACCCAAGGAAGAAATGATTGGTTTGTGGTCGGCTCAGGTCCCAATGCGCCGCCTGGCCGACCCTGAAGAGATCGCAGCGGCGGTAGCGTTCCTCGCCTCCGAGCGCGCCTCTTACATTACGGGCGTTACGCTGCAAGTGGATGGTGGTTGGGTGCGGGGTTTGTTGTAATGCGGACCGATACAACTATCGCTGCGCCATTTACGGGCACTGACGTTCCGGTTGGAGATTTCGATCATCCCGCCTGGGAAACCGCGCTACCCGCTTACATTTATCGTTATTGGTCAGGAGCAGAAGCGCCGCCGTCACGTCACGCCGAAGCGCGCACTATCTGGTCGGAACAATCACTAACCGCGCGCTTTGTTTGCCGGCAAAATGAGCCGCTGGTAGTTAGTCCAAACCCTCAACTACGGGAAAAAACAATTGGGTTGTGGGAAAGAGATGTCTGTGAATTTTTTGTGGCGCCCGATGCAGCACAGCCGCATCGTTATCTCGAGTTTGAAGTTGCGCCGACCGGAGAATGGCTTGACCTGGCGATTGAATTGATCAATGGCGTACGCCACACCGACTGGGAATTTCATTCGGGGATGACGGCAGCAGCACGAGTTTCTAACGACGAAGTGACGATTGCAATTCAGATTCCCTGGAGTCGTTCACTTCCGAAACCAAACGCGCACGATGTCTGGCGCGCAAATCTTTTTCGTTGTCTCGGTCTCGGCAGCGAACGCTATCTCGCCTGGCAACCTACCCGGACACCTGAACCCAACTTCCATGTACCGGAAGCTTTTGGTTGGCTCGAGTTTGTTTAGCGATTTGTTACGGTGAGATGAAGACACCGGCGCGAGTTAAGTTAGCAATCCTGTCACGTAATTTGTAAAGCGTTGGCGATCAGGTTCCGATATCTCAACAATCTTCGCGCCGATTAGGTAGCCTGTTTCTGTCTGGTGTTCTTCGAGACTCTCGTAACGAAGCGGCAGGACCTGCATCGCCACTGGCCCCTGCGGTAGTTCCAGCTCAATCTTTAGTTTGCGATTCTCTCCAATGAGATGGTGTTCGCCGAGCAGGATGGTGGGCACGACTAGCGCGAGCCCGTTCACGGTTACATCCAGTGTGTGACCTTTCAAGCCGGCACCTGGTCGCGATTCATTAAGCTTGATTGCAGGCCCAACAAGCGAAAGCGTAAACGCAAGCCGTGCCATTTGGCGCTTAGCTAGACGCCGATCGCCGACGAACCGTCGCAAATGCGAGACCAATGATCGTGCCAGCTCCGACATTCTTTTGCGCCTTCAATTCTGTGGCCGGTGTCCCGCAAACAATTCGCTAATTGTTTGTGAAGACACTATCGCGCGGCATCAGTTCTACTGAATCTTCAGTGCCGCTGTTAGAGGAGGGGCAGATCAGGAAGCGAGCGTCGGGAAAATCGCGGCTCCATTCTAGGCAGCATGGACGCGGGAAGCAATAGAAACTTTGACGGAAGGGAATTGTTAGTGATTGGCAGTTGTTTCTATGGCGCACTCAACTCAAGGCGCTTCTGTTCACCGGCCGCGACGGTCACCCGGATGGCCTTTCCCGCCTCATTTCTGATGAATTCGTCCGACATGATTCCCGGAAGCTGGTCTCTGCGGCGCGCAAAAACGAGGTAGTCACCCGGCGCAATAACCAACGAATAGGCACCATCGGCAGCGGTTCGCGTCGTGAAGTAAGACGTGCGAAATTGTTGCTTCTCGGATTCAGCGGGCGCTAACAACACTATCAGATCGCCCGCCGGCTGATTCTTGTCGGACAAGACGCGACCTGTTAAGCGGCCCAATTCAGTTGAGAGTATGATACGAATTGGTCCAGCCACTGTACCTTCAGCCAGCTTGAGCGGCACGCGACGCAGATCCCTTTCGTTTGCAGTAACGGCCTTAACAAAGAAAGTTGATCCCTGCGGCATGGCTGCGGACAGGTAAAACTCGCCTCCCTGAACTTCGTTGAAATTGAAAGAGCCATCCGGTTGCACGCGCACGGGCAGCGGTAATCCGGGCAAGCCTCCTTCACGCAGGAGTTCCAGAAAAATTACCAGGCCCTGCGGCAACGCTTGGCCGCTTTCCAATTCAACGACCCCAGTAATCGATCCCGATCCGGAAATCGACAGCAGCAGATCATTCAAGTTTCCGCCCGCTACTATTACGTCTTGTTGCGCGACCAGGAATCTTTGACGCGACTGGCGATATGCCTCTTCGCGATCCGCTGGCTCTTCTTCAGAATGCATTGAACGAGTGGGCGGCGCCAGCGCCATGACAACGTACGAACCTTCCGCGACGTTGCTGAATGACCAGCGACCTTCAGCGTCAGTACGTGTGCTTCGTTGGTTCATTCCTGGAACCAACGCGCCGCCTGACTCCGATTCCTTGTTTCGCAGTAAAACGCTCGTCCCTGCCAATGGCGTGCCGTCCCCTTGACGTACCACTACTCCCGAAACCACAAATGAGTCGCGCGCGACTAAGGTGATATTTACTCCGCCTACAACAGCTCCTGAATCGACGTGAACTGTCATCGCGTCGCGAAGCGAGGTCG